>ERZ1023696.31-NODE-31-length-30663-cov-7.590123_pt1 | contig 30663 bp, 29 predicted proteins | sample MGYA00520859_ERZ1023696 | MGnify/ENA primary metagenome ERZ1023696 (study PRJEB33180, sample SAMEA4046002) | wastewater metagenome | place: Denmark | collected 2016-03-13 | study: EMG produced TPA metagenomics assembly of the PRJEB13832 data set (Local surveillance...
TTGATGGTGAGTAGTTCACATTAATTAAAAGTAATGATAGAATAGTAGAGATATAAGAATTATTTTTGCAGCAGCAAAGAACGACCTATACACGCATACATACCCAGTAAATATGATTGCTGGAATGAAATCAGACAGCAAGAGGAGATATAGAATGGCCAACTTTTTAAAGAAACTCATTGAGAATGATAAGAAAGAGCTACGTTCCTTGGAAGGAGTAGCAGATAAGGTCATTTCCTACGCGGATCGAATGGCCGCTTTGGATGATGAAGAGTTACGCGATCTGACCGAATCCTATAAGGAGCGCTACCAAAAAGGAGAGACTTTGGACGACCTTCTTCCGGAAGCGTTTGCCGTGGTCCGTGAAGGTGCAAAACGCGTCTTGGGACTGTATCCTTATAAAGTGCAGATCATGGGCGGGATCACCCTGCATAAAGGCAATATCGCCGAAATGAAGACCGGTGAAGGTAAAACCTTGACCGCAACGATGCCGGTTTACCTGAACGCCTTATCTGGCGAAGGCGTGCACGTTGTCACAGTCAATGAATATCTGGCAAGCCGTGATGCGGTCGAGATGGGCGAATTGTACCGCTTTCTGGGGTTGACTGTTGGTTTGAACACAAACGGTAAGTCATCGGAAGAAAAAAGAGAAGCCTATAATTGCGACATCACCTACAGCACCAATAATGAATTGGGCTTCGATTATTTGAGGGACAATATGGTCGTCTATAAAAATCAAATGGTGCAGCGCCCGTTGAACTTTGCGGTCGTGGATGAAGTCGATTCGATCTTGATCGATGAAGCCCGCACACCATTGATCATTTCCGGACAAGCCGAAAAATCTACAGCACTCTATAACCGAGCCGATTTCTTCATCAAAGGATTGAAAGAGAATGAGGATTACACAATCGATTTGACATCCAAATCGATCGCGTTGACGGATGAAGGTATCGAGAAAGCTGAAAAAACATTCCATCTGCCGAACTTGTACGATGTGGATAACACGCGTCTGGTGCACCATTTGGATCAAGCCTTGCGTGCAAACTATATCATGCTTGTGGACATCGATTATGTGGTGGAAGACGGAAAAGTAAAAATCGTTGACCAATTCACTGGCCGGATCATGGAAGGCCGCCGTTACTCGGACGGGCTTCACCAAGCCATCGAAGCCAAGGAAAACGTCGAAATCGAAAATGAATCGAAAACGATGGCCACCATCACTTTCCAGAACTACTTCCGTATGTACAAAAAACTGTCCGGTATGACCGGTACAGCAAAAACGGAAGAAGAAGAGTTCCGGGAAATTTACAACATGAACGTCATTTCGATTCCGACTAACAGACCGATCGTCCGTCACGACTATCCGGATTTGTTGTATCCTTCTTTGAAAAGCAAATTCAGAGCCGTTGTCGGCGACATTAAAGAACGTCACGCGAAAGGGCAGCCGATCCTTGTCGGTACCGTAGCCGTGGAAACATCCGAACTGCTTTCGCACATGTTGCGTCAAGAAAACATTCCGCACCAAGTTTTGAATGCAAAAAACCATTTCCGGGAAGCGGAAATCATCATCGGAGCCGGTCAACCCGGAGCCGTCACAATCGCCACCAACATGGCTGGTCGTGGTACCGACATCAAGCTGGGTAAAGGCGTCAAGGAATTAGGCGGTCTCTGCGTCATCGGTACCGAACGCCATGAATCACGCCGGATCGACAACCAATTGCGTGGCCGTTCCGGCCGTCAAGGGGATCCCGGCGAAACGCAATTTTACCTGTCATTGGAAGACGACTTGATGAGACGCTTCGGATCGGAACGCATCCAGCAAGTCTGGAGCAAATTGAATTTGGATGATGAAGCGGAAGATGTGGTCATCCAAAGCAAAATGCTTTCCAAACAAGTGGAATCCGCCCAAAAACGAGTGGAAGGCAATAACTATGATACCCGTAAAAACGTACTGGAATACGATGAAGTCATGCGTGAACAGCGTGAGATCATTTATGGGCAACGTTTGGAAGTCATCAATGAAACCGAATCGTTGAAGTATGTCGTGACAGCGATGATCAAGCGTGCGATTGCGCGTGTGGTCGAAACGCATACCATCGGTGAAAAGGCGACTTGGAATCTGCAAGGCATCCGTGATTTTGCCGGAGCTGCCCTTGTGCATCCCGACAGCATCAGTTTAGCCGAACTGGAAGGAAAATCTGCGCACGAAATCGAAGAATATTTGGTGGAACGCGCAATGGAAGTTTACAAGACAAAAGAGTCACAATTGAGTCCAGAACAAATTTTGGAATTTGAAAAAGTTGTTATCCTGCGGGTTGTCGACAGCAAATGGACCGATCACATCGACAATATGGATGAGCTGCGTCAAGGAATCGGCTTGCGTTCATATGCACAGAACAATCCGTTGACCGAGTACCAAACCGAAGGCTATGATCGTTTCCAGGAAATGATTGCGACCATCGACTATGACGTTACCCGGATTGTGATGAAATCAGAAATTCGTCAAAATCTGCAACGCCAATCCGTAGGCCAAGGCTCGAACATCATGCCGACGCGTGAGACAGTCGCTTCCCAAACGGAGCAACAGGAACAAGCACGCAGAGCACAGATCGCGGCAATGAGGATGCAAAAACTGATGGAAATCCAAAAAGCAAAACTGGCGGCTGAAGCAGCCGAAAAACAAGAATCACAAACTGAAGAATAACAGGCAGCGCATCCGCAAGAGGCATTTCAAGCAATAAAACCAAGTCAAATACAACAAACTAATCGGATACAACGCCAATCGGGGAGGGTCGGGATAAAAAACAGTCGCTTGTTTTTATCCCGACCCATCCTTCTTTTGTCGAATCTAGGAGGAAATCAAATGGAATTAAGTGAAATCAAAGCAATATTGGAAAGTTCAGAAACAAAAATTGCAAGCTTCAGGAGGTCTCTTTGACTTAGATGGCCTCGAAACGGATATCGCAGAATTCGACGATCGCATGTTGGATCCGGAATTCTGGAACAATGCCGAAGCGGCGCAGGAAGTCATCAACCAATCAAACCAATTAAAAGCGGTCTACAATACGTTCAAGAGTCTGGAAGCGCAATATGAAGACCTCGAAGTCTTATATGAAATGGTAAAAGAGGATGAAGATCCGGAATATCTGGAAGAATTGAACGAAAAAACGACAGAATTTACAGAAGCACTTGAAAAATATGAATTGACGATGCTGTTGAACGGACCGCACGACAAATCGAACGCTATTTTGGAAATCCATCCAGGTGCCGGCGGAACGGAATCCCAGGACTGGGGCAGCATGCTTTTCCGCATGTATACGCGTTGGGCCGACAAAAAAGGCTTTGACGTGGAGACGTTGGATTATCAAAGTGGGGACGAGGCCGGTATCAAAAGCGTAACGATCCTGATCAAAGGGATGAACGCCTACGGCTACCTGCGTTCGGAAAGGGGCGTCCACCGTTTGGTCCGCATCTCGCCGTTCGACTCTGCCGGAAGAAGGCACACCTCGTTTTGTTCGATCGATGTGATGCCGGAGATAGCCGCCGACGATGCAGAGATAGAAGTGAATCCGGATGATATCCGGGTGGATACTTACCGCGCCAGCGGAGCCGGTGGACAACACATCAATAAAACATCATCAGCCATCCGGATCACGCATATTCCGACCGGTATTGTTGTGGCAAGCCAGGCGCAACGTTCGCAATTCCAGAACAGGGATACCGCTATGGGAATGCTGAAGGCGAAACTGTATCAACTGCAGGAGGAAGAGCGCGAAAAAGAACTGGCCGCCATCCGTGGCGAGCAAAAAGAGATCGGTTGGGGTTCACAGATCCGTTCATACGTGTTCCATCCGTACTCCATGGTCAAGGATCACCGAAGCAGCTACGAAACGGGTAACGTACAGGCCGTCATGGACGGGGATCTCGACGCCTTTATCGATGCTTATCTGAAAATGACGATGGATCAGGAAGAACTTTAAAAGCAGCAGCCCAAATAAATAGGATCAGTCACGAGCGAGAATACTGAGAAACTATTGACACATACTTGTAAAGAAACTAAAACAGACACAGTTGTGCAACGTGCTATAATAGGGAAGCATTCTTGCAGCCTCTGAAGGTTTCAGAGCGGAAGCAAGGAAAAAAAGAAAAGACAGGTGATAAAATGATTGAAATGCTGAATGTCTCCAAGAAGTACAACAACGGCATTACGGCGGTCAATAATCTGAGCGTGAAGATTAATCAAGGCGAATTTGTGTATATTGTAGGCCCCAGTGGAGCAGGCAAATCAACTTTCATCAAAATGATGTATCGCGAAGTAAAACCAACCTCAGGAACTGTTCAAGTAGGCAAATATAATTTAACGACCATGAAAGAAAAAGAAGTCCCATTATTGCGCCGTTTTGTGGGTGTGGTCTTCCAGGATTTCAAATTATTACCTAAACTGACCGTATACGAAAACATCGCCTACGCGATGGAAGTAGTCGAAAAAAGTCCGAAAGTCATCCAGAAGCGCGTATTGGAAGTGTTGGATTTGGTCGGACTGAAGCATAAAGTGCGGATGTTCCCGAATGAACTTTCCGGTGGGGAACAGCAACGGATCGCGATTGCACGTGCGATTGCGAATATGCCAGGCGTCCTGATTGCGGATGAGCCGACAGGTAACTTGGATCCGGATACGTCGATGGAAATCATGCGAATTCTGGAAGAAATCAACAACCAAGGAACAACAATCCTGATGGCCACCCATAACAGCAAAATCGTTAATGACATCAAACACCGTGTATTAGCAATAGAGAATGGCCGTATTGTCCGAGATCAACAAGAAGGAGAATATGGATATGAAATTTAGAACATTTATGAGACACATAAGGGACGCATTCAAAAGTCTGTTCCGGAATGGCTGGATGTCGATAGCTTCAATCAGTGCAGTGGCACTGACTTTGTTGCTTGTGGGGTCTTTTACCGGGATTCTTTTGAACGTGAACAAGTTGGCTTCCGATGTCGAAAATGATGTGAGCGTAAAAGTTTACATCGATCTGGCTGCTGATGCAGCCGCCCAGGAAGCCTTAAAGACGGAACTGGAGAACATCGCCAATGTCGAATCCATCACTTTCTCAAGTAAGGACGAGGAATTGGATAAGATCATCGGCAGCTACGGTGATGAATTCGATCTTTTCGGCGGAGATGCCAATCCGTTGTATGATGCTTATGTCTTGAATACAACTGCACCAGAGCAAACGAAAGCGGTAGCTGAAGCAGCATCCGCCATGCAGTATGTCACTCAAGTCGAATACGGTGGCGCCACAGCGGATAAATTATTTGAGACGATTGCGACGATCCGCACGATAGGACTCGTCATCATCATCGGCTTACTGTTGGTTGCCGTATTCCTGATTTCCAATACAATCCGGATTACCATCTTCTCCCGCAGCACGGAGATCGAAATCATGCGTTTGGTGGGCGCAAAAAACAGCTTCATCAGATGGCCATTCCTGATCGAAGGAGCCATCATCGGATTGATCGGGGCATTGATTCCCATGACTTTCCTAGTGTTCCTTTACCGCTTCATCTTTAATGTGAGCGGGGACTACTTGGCCGGCACAAACTTTGGTCTTTTGACTCCGAATCCGTTCCTCCTCTACATCAGTCTTCTGATGGTGGGTATCGGTATCTTCATCGGGGCATTCGGTTCCGTTTTCTCGATGCGCCGCTTCCTGAAAGTTTAACAAAAAATTTTTGACCCATAAGGTTCTAGTCATACAAAACGTATGGGTGGAACCTTTTTTGTCGTTCGCATAAGCAGGCTCATCCTGAAAACCGATAAACTGAAACTATTATTTTGTATGCATTTATTTCTCTTTTACCTTGTGGAATCTCCTGTACAGCGCACTTTTTAGAGTCTTTTCGGTTGATGGATAAAAATCGGCCGGGAAAATCTGAATTGCCGTTTTCCAACATTTTTAGTATGCTGAAAAGGAAACGAACCGAGCAGGAAACCGAGGCTCTCAAAAATACGGCCATTCGTAAAATACATGGGGGGCATACGCCATCCCGGACCCTAATCGGTCAGAGGAGGACACATGAAAAAGGTATTGCTAGTGGATGATGAACCATCGATCGTTACATTATTGGCTTTCAACTTAGAAAAAGACGGCTACGAGGTGACAACTGCCACAGACGGAGCGGAAGGTTACCGTTTGGCTATCTCGAATCCTTTTGACTTTATCATTCTGGATCTGATGCTACCGTCAATGGACGGAATGGATATCTGTAAACGCCTGAGGCAGGAAAAATTTGATACACCGATCATGATTTTGACGGCGAAGGATGATGAGCTGGAAAAGATTATCGGACTTGAGTTGGGCGCGGATGATTATATGACAAAGCCATTCAGCCCGCGTGAAGTATTGGCCAGGATGAAAGCTATCCTAAGAAGGACGAACAAAGCTGTTCCGGCTGAACCGGTTGCGACTGCCCAACCGGAACCGACGGAGGACGAAACAGAAAAAATCGAAGTCGGCGAGATCACCATTTTTCCGCAACTGTATGAGGTTCATGTAGCGGGAGAACTGATTGAAGTGACGCCGAAAGAATTTGAATTGCTGCTTTACATGGCGAAGCGCGCCAATCGTATCCTGAGCAGGGAACAGTTGTTGAATGCCATCTGGAATTTTGATTACGCCGGAGAAACGCGCATCGTCGATGTACACATCAGCCATCTCCGCGAAAAAATTGAAAAAGACACTAAAAACCCGCAATACATCCGTACGGTCCGGGGCTTCGGGTATAAATTTGAGGTAGCGAAGACATGAAGCAACTGCAATTGCGGATGCTTGCCACTTTTGTGTTGATCTTTGCGCTGTTCAGTGTGGCTTTCGGGATATTCCTGGAGACTGTGTTAGGGAACTACACGCGGAGTCTGCACAGTGAACTGCTGGTTGAACAGACGCAAATAGTGGGTACACTGCTCCAAAACAGTGCTGTCGGCAGTGACTGGACCTTTGTTGAAAAAGAATTGGATAAAATTGACTCTTTCACGGAAGATAGAATCACTTTAGTCGCCAGCGATGGGGCTGTGATTTATGATTCTCAGCTCACTGCGGTCAATCTGGAAAATCATCTGCGGCGGGAAGAAATTCAGGAAGTTCTGTCCGGAGAGCCTTACGGAACAGGACAAAGGAAGAGCGAAAGCACAAATCAGGAGCTTTATTATGTAGCTGTGCCGATTTTTGACGAATCAGGCACTATCGCTGCTGTTATCCGACTGTCGAGACCACTGAGCGCCTTGACGGTCAGCCAGCGCATCGAACAGTCCCTTTACGTTTTTATCCTGTTGGCTCTGGCAGTAGCCTTCGTACTTACTTATGCTTTGACGAAACGCATCGGCAGACCGATCGATGCGGTGATGGATGTCGCCAAAAAACTTTCGGATCACCAGTATGATGCGCGATATAAAGGCAAAGGCTTCGGTGATTTCCAAAAATTGGGCGAAACCATCAATGAACTTGCCGAAAGTCTGGATAATCAAATGAATGAAATCAAGCAGAATGATGAACGGCTTACTGGCTTGATCAATCATCTGGTCATTGGCGTGATGCTTCTGGATGAGAACAAGGAAATTACAATGGTCAATCCCGTCATGCAAGAAATATTGAGTGAAAGTGAAGAATCGCTGATCGGTCAATCCTATGTCGAGGCTGTAAGCAGTTATGGACTCAGCCATATGATTGAGCGAGCGTACACGTACAGAGAGCCGCAGAATGACGAAATCTATTTTTATTATCCAAAAGACAGAATCGTCGATGTCAATATTGTCCCGATCACAAGCAAGAAACCGGGTGAAATGAATCTGATTGTGCTCCTCTATGACATAAGTGAAATCCGACGCTTGGAGAAAGTCCGTACCGACTTTGTCGCCAATGCATCCCATGAGCTTCGGACGCCTGTTACAGCCCTGAAAGGATTCGCTGAAACATTATTGGACGGTGCAATGGAAGATCCCGTTATCCTGAAACAGTTTTTGGAAATCATTCTGGCCGAAAGCACCCGGTTGAATCTTTTGGTGAATGATATTTTGGAACTGTCGAAGTTGGAGCAGCGGCAAGTCCCGCTCGCTCTGCAGCAAGTGAATATTTCCGAAGCGGTGTTGGCGACCTTTCAGTTGGTCGATCAGAAAGTGAAAGAGAAAAACATGACACTGGAATTAGTGGAAAAGGATTTCGTAACGTTGCATACAGATCCGAATCGCTTGAAGCAAATACTGGCTAATCTGATCAACAATGCCGTCGTCTATACGCAAGCCGGAGGGCATATCACGGTCACTGTCGAGAAGACTGCGGATCAAGTCCATCTGCACGTTGCCGATAACGGAATCGGGATACCGGAAGCCGATCTGGGAAGAGTATTCGAGCGGTTCTATCGCGTCGATAAAGCGCGGAGCAGAAACTCCGGAGGTACCGGCTTAGGATTATCGATTGTGAAGTATTTGGTTGAAAACATGAACGGAACGGTCACTGTAGCCAGCAAACAGGGCAATGGAACAACTTTTACAGTGACATTGCCTATATAAGAATGGATTCGAATGCAAAAGCTTTACAGGCGGAAACGTACCTGTAGAGCTTTTTTTCTTGTATTCTAAAGCCCCGTTTACAAAACATTTACAAAAAAAGAGGTAAATCAACGGAAAATTTACATGAAACCGCAAGGAAATTAACAATCGACCGTTAATATTAAGGTTGTGAACAGGCAATGGCGTTCAAATAACCTCAACATAAAGGATGGTAAAAAATGAACTTTGGCAAATTATCTAAATTCGCAATGGCTTTAACAATCGGCGCTACCTTGGCGGCTTGTGGTAACGGAGACGGCACAACTGCAGAGAGCGGTGCAGAAACGGGAAGCACGACTGCAACCGGAAGCGGAACAGTTTTAGTCGATGGATCTTCTACCGTATTCCCGATAATGGAGGGAGTAGCAGAAGAATTTTCAATCGCTAATCCGGACGTAAAAGCGACTATCGGTGTATCCGGTACGGGTGGCGGATTCGAGAAATTCATCGCAGGCGAAACAGACATCAGCAACGCTTCACGTCCGATCAAAGACGAAGAAATCGCCTTGTTGGAAGAAGCCGGCATTGAATATACAGAGTTCCAACTTGCCTTGGACGGTTTGACAGTCGTTGTGAACAGCGAGAACGACTGGGTGGATCAATTGACCATCGAAGAATTAGCGATGATCTGGACAGAAGGAACCGGCGTAGAAACATGGGCGGATGTCCGTGAAGGCTGGCCGGAAGAAAAGATCGAGTTGTTCAGCCCAGGTACCGACTCAGGCACATACGATTACTTTGATGAAGTGATCTTGGACGGCGAACAAATCAACAAAGCAGCTTCTTTATCCGAAGATGACAACGTATTGGTACAAGGTGTTTCCGGTTCCGCAAATGCCATCGGCTACTTCGGTTACGCATACTTCCTGGAAAACAGTGACATCGTCAAGGCTGTTCCGATCGTGAACGGTGAGGGCGTTGCAGTTACGCCTAACGATGTGACCGTTCAAGATGGATCGTATGAGCCGCTTTCTCGCCCGTTGTTCATCTACGTGAAGAACGAAGCGTTGGAAAACGAGAGCGTCTACGAATTCACAAAATACACATTGGAAATGGCAGCCGAAATGGCAGCTGAAGTCGGTTATGTAGCACTACCGGCTGAATCTTATGAAGCAGCATTGACTACGCTTGAAGGTTTGAAATAAGCAAAATCAAATAAATGACTAAGGGATGTGAGGGAAGAGAGCGTTTTGCTTCCCTCGCATCTCATCTTTATTAGAGGAGAATCAATATGTCCAAATCTGTCAAAGACTTGATGAAAGAAAAAAGTTCACGACAAAAATCTTTGCAATTCACAGAAAAAGCCATGCCGCTTTTTTTTCTGGCTTGTGCGATCATTTCGATCCTGACCACGTTCGGAATCGTGTTCACACTGGCCAAAGAAACAGTCACATTTTTCGATGAGGTTCCGATTCGGGAATTCCTGACAGGAAAAGAGTGGTATCCTTTCTTCAAAAACGATCCCAGTTTTGGGATTTTGCCGCTATTGAGTGGAACCTTCCTGATAGCCGGCGTTGCGATGCTTGTTGCCGTACCGATCGGCTTGAGCTCAGCCATCTATTTGAGCGAATATGCGACCGAACGGACAAGAAAAATCGTCAAGCCGATTCTGGAGGTATTGGCCGGAGTTCCTACGGTGGTATACGGACTGTTCGCCTTGACGTTCGTCACTCCGTTGCTGCAGACGGTTATCCCGAACCTGCCGATATTCAATGCGCTTAGCCCTGGTATTGTTGTGGGAATCATGATCATCCCGCAGATCACGTCCTTATCGGAAGAGGCGATGGGTGCAGTGCCGAACGCGATGCGTGAGGGGGCTTTAGCTTTAGGGGCAACCCGTTTGGAAGTGGCGCTGAAAGTCATTTTGCCGGGATCCTTGTCTGGTATCATTTCATCCGTTGTTTTGGGTATTTCCCGTGCAGTGGGAGAAACGATGATCGTATCCACAGCCGCTGGATCCACCCCTAAATTTACGCTTGATGTAACAGAATCGATCCAGACGATGACATCCTATATCGTTCAGGTCAGCATGGGGGATGCCACCTATGGTTCTACGATTTATTACAGTATCTATGCGGTAGGGATGACGTTGTTCCTCTTCACCTTGTTGATGAACTTGTTGGCGAATTACATGTCCCGTCGTTTTAGGGAGGAATATTGATGAAATTAGTGGAAAAGAACAACAGCAGAATCAATAAGCGACTATTGCTGAACAGCGTGGTCAAAGGACTGTTTTTTCTGGCAACCTTCTTCGGAATCGTTGTTTTGGCCATTCTGGTCATGCGGATCGTGTCGCAGGGCGCGGCTTATCTTGATTGGGATTTCTTGAGCAACTATGCTTCGAGAAGACCGGAAGACGCCGGCATCAAGGCTGCCATCTATGGAACGGTCTGGATCATGGCCATCATCGCTCCCTTGTCACTCCTTTTGGGTGTCGGAACGGCGATTTACCTTGAAGAATACGCGCCCGACAATAAATTTACGCATTTCATCGAGTTGAACATTTCGAATCTTTCCGGTGTACCATCGATTGTTTTCGGGCTGTTGGGACTGACTGTGTTTGTCCGTTTGTTGGAAATGGGCCGGAGCGTCTTGGCTGGTGGTCTGACCATGAGCTTGATGATATTGCCTGTCATCGTGGTTTCCAGCCAAGAAGCCATCCGTGCCATCCCGAGAGAGCAATATGAAGCCTCTTATGCGATGGGTGCCACGAAATGGCAGACGATTCGGACGGTCGTTCTGCCTGCAGCTGTGCCAGGCATCCTGACCGGTTCGATATTGGCGCTATCAAGGGCTGTCGGAGAGACTGCACCGTTGTTGATGATCGGAGCGATGACCTTTATCGCTTATATCCCGGAGAGTATCTGGTCCGGGTTTACGGCAATGCCGATCCAAATCTTCAACTGGGCAGGTCGTCCCCAAGAAGAGTTCCAGGCTGTCGCTGCAGCCGGAAGTATTGTCCTAATGCTTATGTTGGTCATCATGAACTCATTGGCGATCTACATCCGCAACAAGTTTTCGAAGCGTTATTAAATTAGGAGGTTACTCATTTGAACCCAGAAGTGAGCTTAAAAGATAAAAAAATGATCTATAGTGTGAAAGATTTCAATCTATGGTACGGAAATACCCATGCCTTGAAGAACATCCAACTAGATATTCCCACTAAGGAAGTCACAGCGATCATCGGACCATCAGGCTGCGGAAAGTCCACTTTCATCAAGACCTTAAATCGGATGGTAGAATTGGTTCCAATCGTAAAAATGACGGGATCAATCATTTACAATGAACAGAATATTTTTGATCCGCGGTACAAAGTGGAGCAGTTGCGTACAGATGTGGGCATGGTTTTCCAAAAGCCGAACCCTTTCCCGAAATCAATCTATGAAAATATCGCCTACGGACCAAAAATCCATGGCGTAAAAGACAAAAGCGTACTGGATGAAGTCGTTGAGAAAAGCTTGAAAGGCGCAGCGCTTTGGGATGAAGTAAAAGATCGTCTGAAAGAAAATGCCTTCGGGTTATCTGGCGGACAACAACAGCGTTTGTGCATCGCCAGAAGTCTGGCGGTCGAACCGGAAGTCCTTTTAATGGATGAGCCGACTTCCGCTTTGGATCCGATTTCGACATCCAAAGTCGAAGATCTTATCCAGACTTTGAAAAAAGATTACAGCATCATCATCGTTACCCACAATATGCAACAGGCAGCCCGGATTTCGGACCAAACGGCCTTCTTTTTAAATGGAGAAGTGGTAGAATATGATAAGACGGAAATCATTTACTCCAATCCGAACGATAAACGCACAGATGATTATATCTCTGGCAAATTCGGTTAAGACTGGGCTATAATGGGATGAGAGATGCACTGTGATGCATAATGACATGTAACAGGGGGCGAAAAGATGAGAAAAATTTTTGAAGAAGAATTGCAGGATCTGCACGTACTTTTCTCTGAAATGGGAAAAATGGTGAACGAAGCAATCTACATATCTGTTAAAGGTTTTGTGAATCATGATAAAGAGCTTGCTGCAGAAGTGATTGCGCATGATGTCGCCATCAACCAAAGAGAAGCGGAAATCGAGAAAAGATGCTTTGAATTGATTGCGTTGCATCAACCGGTCACCGGCAATCTCCGCAGAATCGTCACCATCATGAAGGCGTGCGCGGACTTGGAGCGTATGGCAGATCATGCCGTCAGTATTGCGAAGTCGACTATCCGCGTTAAAGGCAACAAGCGCAATTCCGATATCGAAGCAGCGATAGCCGAGCAGTCGGAAAAAGTAAAAGTCATGGTGGAGGAAGTACTTGCCGCCTACATCAAAACGGACATCGAAAAAGCCAAAGAAGTTGCCCTGAGCGACAAAATGGTCGATCAAGCTGCCGAACATATCTACGGACGCGCCATCGAAGAGATGAAGTTGGATCCGGAACTTGTTCTGGGTGCGACCGATTACATCATGGTTGCCGGCTATCTCGAGCGAATCGGCGATTATGTAACAAATATTTGTGAATGGATCATTTATTTGGGTACAGGGAAAATAATCGAATTGAACACAAACAACAAGTTTGAAGACTAACACAATTATGAATGCAGGATGAGAAAAGATAAAGCCAGGAAGGCCACGCAATCGAACCCGATTACGTGGTAGCTTCCTGGCTTTTTTTATGCGTTTTTGGATCACGGCAGTCAACTGCAGGTCATTGAAAATACTCATGAAAATGTAATATATATTTCTGCACCAGATATAAGACAAGCGTTCCGCCAATTTGTTATAATGTGGATAATCAGAGCGTAAATTTACAGAAAAAAAACGTGAAATCAACGTTAAAATGTTCCATCGATAAAATATATGGTGGATTTACATAAAATTTACAAAAGAGATACGAAACATTTACAAACATTCGTTACGATGGATAAGTATGTGTTCAAGGTAAATAAATGGGAGGTACACAATGAAATTAAAATACGTTTCAGCCATAGTCAGTCTCGCTGCCGTTTTCGCTCTGTCAGCCTGCGGCCCCGTAGTCGATGAGGAATCCATCACGGCGGTCGGTTCTTCTGCGCTGCAACCGTTAGTCGAGGCCGCTGGGGAACAATTCAGTGCGGAAAATCTGGGGAAATTCGTCAATGTCCAAGGCGGCGGTACCGGAACAGGCTTGAGTCAGATTGCCGCAGGTGCGGTTGACATTGGCAATTCGGATATTTTTGCTGAAGAGAGGGAAGGCATCGATGCCAGCCAATTGGTCGATCATCGTGTCGCCATCGTCGGCATCACGCCTATCGTGACACCAAGCGTCGGTGTGACCGATCTTTCCATGGAGGAGTTGCGCGGCATTTTTACCGGCAAATACAGCAATTGGTCCGAGTTGGGAGGAAAAGATCTCCCGATCGTCGTCTTGAACCGAGCCAAGGGCAGTGGAACCAGGGCAACATTCGATAAATGGGTTCTGGCCGGAGAAGAAAGCATCATAACCCAAGAGCAGGAATCCAACGGAACCGTCCGTCAGATTGTTGCTTCAACGCCAGGAACCATCAGTTATGTATCGTTCTCGTACGTCAATGAAGATGTCGAGGCGCTTTCCGTCGACGGGGTGAAGCCGACGCCTGAGAACGTTACGACAAACGCATGGGTCATCTGGGCATATGAACATATGTACACGAATGGCGAACCGACAGGCTTGACGAAAGAATTCCTGGATTACATGCTGTCGGAAGATGTCCAAGGAAGTCTGATTGAAGCGTTGGGATACATTCCTTCCACAGATATGAAGGTCGACAGAGACATTGAAGGAAACGTAACACCGATCGAATAAAACAACTGAAATATCATTGTGATGAAAGGCGTCCGCCTTTTCGTAGGAAGGCGCCTTTCGTCGCGGCTCAAAGTTTAAGAGGAGGGTTTCTCTTGGAAATGACACCAGGAAACTTAATGAAAAAGTCAAGTAAACGCAGATTGGAATCGTTTGGACGCACCATCAGTCTGATCAGTACGACAGTCATCGTCTTCATCGTGCTGTCCATTCTATATTTTGTCATCAGCAAAGGGATATCCACCTTTGTCACGGATGGTGTATCATTAGGGGATTTTTTGACGAAAAGCATCTGGAATCCCGGCACCGTCGCTGATGACGGCACACCCTTGGTCGGAGCCTTACCGATGATCGCAGGCTCGTTTTTGGTCACTTTGATTTCCGCAGCCTTGGCGACACCTTTTGCCGTTGCTGCAGCTTTGTTCATGACGGAAATTTCACCGAAATCCGGGAAAAAAATTCTGCAGCCGGTCATCGAACTGCTTGTCGGTATTCCGTCCGTTGTATATGGTTTCATCGGCTTGACTGTTGTTGTGCCGTTTGTCCGTTCCTTGTTCGGCGGTACCGGATTTGGTATTTTATCTTCTACTCTGGTTCTGTTCGTTATGATTTTGCCGACTGTGACCAGCATGTCAGTGGATGCTTTGAATGCTGTTCCGCGTCATTACCGTGAGGCTTCACTCGCTATGGGCGGGACACGGTGGCAGACCATCTATAAAGTGGTTCTGCGGGCAGCGACCCCCGGATTGTTGACGGCAGTCGTCTTCGGGATGGCGCGTGCGTTCGGAGAAGCCTTGGCGGTTCAAATGGTCATCGGGAATGCGACTTTGATGCCGAACAGCTTGGTGACCCCAGCTTCGACATTGACAAGTATTTTGACGATGAGCATGGGGAACACCGTAATGGGAACTTTGGAAAACAATGTCCTCTGGTCATTGGCGACCATCCTCCTTTTGATGGCTCTATTCTTCAATATTTTGACACGTTACATCGGTAAGAAAGGAGCCGTTAAAAAATGAATCTGAATCCCAAAAAAGTAGACAAATTTATGGTCGGCCTGATTTATTTGTTTTCCGGAACGATCATTCTTATTTTGGCCAGTCTGCTGCTCTTTATTCTATGGCGCGGCTTGCCCCAGTTTTCGTGGGAATTTTTGACGGCTCCAGCAAAATCCTTCCAGGTAGGCGGAGGAATCGGAATTCAGTTGTTCAATTCGTTCTATTTGTTGGTCCTGACCTTGTTGATCAGTACGCCACTTGCCTTGGGCGCGGCGATTTATCTTTCGGAATATGCACCTCAAAATTGGTTTACCGACATCATCCGTACTGCTATCGAAGTTTTGAGTTCTTTGCCATCCGTTGTCGTCGGTCTCTTCGGATTCCTGATTTTCGTCATCCAGTACGGTTTTGGCTTCTCGATCCTTTCGGGAGCTTTGTCCCTGACTATCTTTAATCTGCCGCTTTTGACGCGTACGATCGAAGATTCCTTGCGGGCGATCCCGTCTTCCCAGCGTGAAGCTGGCTTAGCGTTGGGCCTTTCCCGTTGGGAGACAGTGACGTTGATCATTCTTCCGGCTGCCTTGCCGGGTATTTTGACCGGAATGATTTTGGCGGCAGGACGTATTTTCGGTGAAGCTGCCGCTTTGATTTATACAGCCGGGCAGAGCGCGCCGGCTTTGGATTTCACAAACTGGAATCCACAATCCATCACAAGTCCTTTAAATATTTTCCGGCCTGCCGAAACATTGGCTGTGCACATCTGGAAGATCAACAGTGAAGGCGTAAAACCGGATGGAGCGGAAGTGTCAGCTGGTGCCTCAGCAGTACTGGTATTGGCTGTCCTCATCTTCAATCTGACTGCCAGAAGTTTGGGCAGAAGATTGCAGAAGAAGGCTACTTCAGCATAGAAACGGAAAATTGACTTGAAGGAGGGACCCTTGATGGGAAATGAAAAGATATTGGCAACGAACATCATCCAGATGCGTCCTGAGGCCGAAGTCGCCCTCAAAACAAATGATCTTCACGTTCATTATGGCGATTTTGAAGCGATCAAAGGCGTTTCCATGGAATTTGAAAAGAATAAAATCACCTCGTTGATCGGACCGAGTGGGTGTGGAAAATCGACTTATCTCCGTTCGTTGAACCGAATGAACGACACTGTTCCCGGTGCAAAAGTGACTGGGGAAATCATTTATCAAGGCATCGATGTGAACGTGCCTGAAGTTGATGTGTTCGAGATGCGGAAAAATATTGGGATGGTATTCCAAAGGCCGAATCCTTTCAGCAAATCGATTTATGAGAACATCGCTTTCGCACTGAGAAGGCATGGTCTGAAGGACAAGGCGACATTGGACGAAATCGTCGAAACCAGCCTGAAACAAGCTGCTCTTTGGGACCAAGTGAAGGATCAGTTGAACAAGAGCGCCTTAGCGCTCTCTGGTGGTCAACAGCAGCGGCTCTGCATCGCAAGGGCGATCGCTCTGAAGCCGGATATCCTGCTTCTGGATGAGCCAGCCAGTGCGTTGGACCCGATCTCGACTTCCCAAGTCGAAGAGACGTTGTTGGAGCTGAAGGAGAAGTATACAATCATCATTGTTACGCACAATATGCAGCAGGCATCCCGAATCAGTGATTATACAGCGTTCTTCTATTTGGGCAATGTCATTGAATATGATGAGACCAGAAAAATCTTTACTCGTCCGAAGATCCAACAGACGGAAGATTATGTTTCTGGGCATTTCGGCTAGGAGGAAAGCAACGTGAAAAGCACTAAACCCATTATTGAAACGCGTGATGTACATTTATATTACGGAAAGAACGAAGCGTTGAAGGGCATTTCGCTTGATTTTCATAAAAAAGAAATCACGGCTTTGATAGGGCCGAGCGGATGCGGAAAATCCACCTATTTAAGGACCTTGAATCGGATGAATGATCTGATTCCGGATGTGACGGTCACCGGAAAAATCAGTTTCAATGATCAGGATATCTACAGTCCGCAAATGGACACGGTAGAGCTGAGAAAAAAAGTCGGTATGGTTTTCCAACAGCCGAATCCATTCCCGTTTTCTGTTTTCGATAACGTGGCGTATGGTCTGCGCATCGCCGGGATGAAGGACAAGGAAAAAATCGCCCGGATTGTGGAAGAGAGCCTGAAGAAAGCAGCTGTATGGGATGATGTCAAAGATAAACTGGATCAGAGCGCCTTATCTTTATCTGGTGGCCAGCAACAACGTGTCTGCATCGCACGGGTCTTGGCGATCGAACCGGAAGTCATTTTGTTGGATGAACCGACGAGTGCCTTGGATCCGATTTCCAGTGCACAAATTGAACGGATGCTTATGGAATTGAAAGAAGATTACACGATGATCATTGTTACGCATAATATGCAACAAGCATCGCGGATCTCTGATAACACCGCCTTTTTCTTGAACGGTGAACTGATCGAGTACGGGGAAACAAGCCAAATTTTCACGAATCCAAAAGAAAAACAAACGGAAGATTATATTTCTGGACGTTTCGGCTGATCCATTGCATAATGAAATATATTTACAAAGGGGTTGGTTTTTGATGAGACGAGTGTTTGAAGAAGAATTAGAGAGTTTGCACGCTCACTTTTTGAAGATGGGTGTATTGGTCAATGCTGCAATCCATAAGTCAATCGATGCTTTTGTAACGCACGACAAGGAACTGGCGCAGCAAGTCATCGATGAAGATGCAGCCATCAATAAGCTTGAGAACGATCTGGAAATCGAATGCTTCGAGCTGATTGCTTTGCAGCAGCCTGTGACTACGGACTTGCGCAAAATCGTGACCGTGATGAAAGCCAGCGCAGACTTGGAGCGGATCGGCGATCATGCAGTCAGTATCGCAAAATCGACGATCAAGGTGAAGGGCAAGAAGCATGATGCCGATATCGAAACGGCCATTGCAGAAACAGCTTTGAAGGTCATGGATATGGTCAAGGAAGTCCTGGACGCTTATGTCGTCCTTGATGTCGAACGTGCGCGGGAAATTGCGGCGCGGGATACGGAGATCGACGCGGCCGCCAAAAATATCTATGAAAACTGCATCGAACAAATGAAGCAAGATCCTGAGATCGTTTTGGGCGGAACAAACTATATGCGTATCTCCACTTATTTAGAAAGAATCGGAGATTACGTAACAAATATTTCCGAGTGGATCATTTACTTGGACTCCGGAGAAGTAGTAGAATTGAATGTCCATCATAAAATTTAATGATAAAAGCGTTGTGATACCCAAAGCGGTGTTGCAACGCTTTTTTTCTGTGTCAGTCAGAGCTTGAGCCAAGCCGGATTGCATACAGTTGCTTGATTTTGGCAGCAAGGGCAATGGCTTTCATAGAACGGATGAATTTGCTAAAATAAGGATTGAAGTAAGGGATAGGGGTCTAAGTGAGATGATGTCAGACTTGAATACAGAAACGATACAGGCAGTTACAAAAATATTCAAATTGATCGGCGATCCAACGCGTTTTTTGATTCTCCATGTACTGGAAAATCGGGAACTGAACGTAAATGCTATTGCGGAGGAACTGGACTTGGAGCAATCCGCGGTGTCGCACCAACTGAAAAAGCTGAGGGAAGCAAAGTTGGTGAAGAGCAGAAGAAACGGGAAAAACATCCTGTACAGCCAAGAGGATCAGCATGTCTACGCAATTCTCCACATGGCTGTCGAACATGCCGAACACGGCCGGGAGGATGCAAAAATTAAAATAAGTACAACAGCATCAGATAAGAAACCGCATTGAACAGGGGAGCGAACTAGTGTTCTTTTCAGGGCTGGATATGGTATACTACAGTCAGACAGGAAATCGACGAAAACCAAAGAATAAGTCAAAAAAGGATCTGAAATTATGGCAAAAGACCAAATCATCGTACGGGGAGCCCGTTCGCATAACTTGAAAAATATAGATGTCACCATCCCCAGGGACAAACTTGTCGTCATGACCGGTCTTTCTGGGTCGGGTAAGAGCTCATTAGCTTTCGATACGCTTTACGCAGAAGGTCAAAGGCGGTATGTGGAAAGCCTCTCAGCCTATGCGCGCCAGTTTCTGGGTCAGATGGACAAGCCGGATGTGGACAGTATCGATGGCTTGAGTCCAGCCATTGCAATCGATCAAAAGACGACGAACCGCAATCCCCGTTCGACAGTCGGAACAGTCACGGAAGTCAATGATTTCCTGCGCCTGCTTTTTGCACGTGTGGGTCATCCGATTTGTCCGAATGATGGCACCCCGATCAGCAGTCAATCGCCCGAGCAGATGGTGAATCAGGTGCTTGAGTTTCCGGAACGCACGAAAATGCAGATATTGGCACCGATCGTCAAAGGGAAAAAGGGACAGCACAAAAAAGTATTCGAGGACATCAAAAAGCAAGGCTATGTCCGTGTCCGCGTTGATGGGGAACTGTTTGATATTTCCGAAGATATTGAATTGGAAAAGAATAAAAAACATGACATCGCGATTGTTGTGGATCGGGTAGTCATCAAGGAGGGCATCCGTTCGCGCATCTTCGATTCGATCGAAGCGGCGTTGCATTTGGCTGATGGCTACGCCATTGTTGATGTCATCGGCAGTGAAGAACTTTTATTCAGCGAACACCATGCTTGCCCGTATTGCGGATTTACGATTGGCGAGATCGAACCGCGGCTGTTTTCTTTCAACGCGCCCTATGGAGCCTGTTCCGAATGTGACGGGTTAGGAATGAAGTTGGAAGTCGATCTTGATTTGATCGTTCCGGATAAGCAACTTTCTTTGAATGAAGGGGCTTTGGTACCGTGGAACCCGATCAGTTCAAATTACTATCCGGAAATGCTGCGTCAATTTTGTGCACAGAACGGCATCGATATGGATCTTCCGTTTGCCGAGCTTGGCCCCGACACCCAGCAAAAACTGCTGTATGGCGCTGGAGGCGACTTGTTCCATTTCCATTACCAGAATGAATTCGGTGGTGTCCGCGATGTTGATATCCCCTTTGAAGGGGTCATCACTAATGTCAATCGACGCTACAAAGAAACATCGAGCGATTTTACGCGCGAAGCGATGCGCCAGTACATGACCGAGTTGCCTTGCCATACCTGCCACGGCTATCGTCTCAATGAGCAAGCCTTGGCCGTGAAGGTGGCCCAACACGACATCGGGCAAGTAACGGAGTTTTCCATCGAAAATGCCGTCGCTTTCTTCGAGGGAATTTCTCTTTCGGAACAAGAGCAGCAGATTGCGGCACCTATACTGAAGGAAATCTTGTCACGCTTGACTTTCCTCAAGAATGTCGGCCTCGATTATTTGACGTTGAGCCGGACGGCGGGCACACTTTCTGGAGGAGAGGCGCAGCGGATCCGCTTGGCTACACAAATAGGCTCCAATCTGTCCGGCGTGCTCTACATCTTGGATGAGCCGTCCATCGGGTTGCATCAACGCGACAATAATCGGTTGATTGAATCGATGAAAAATATGCGCGACCTTGGAAACACGCTCATCGTCGTGGAGCACGATGAGGACACGATGATGCAGGCGGATTATCTGATCGATATCGGACCGGGTGCTGGCGAACTCGGTGGTGAAATTGTGGCTGCCGGAACGCCCGAGCAAGTCATGAAAAATAAGAAATCCTTGACCGGAAAATATCTGTCAGGGAAATTGTTCATCCCGGTTCCGGAGACGCGAAGGACAGAGGACAAAGGTGCCGTGAAAATCACCGGGGCTACTGAAAATAACCTGAAGAATGTGGATGCTGCCTTTCCTTTAGGGAAAATCGTGGCAGTCACCGGCGTGTCCGGCTCAGGAAAAAGTTCCTTGGTCAACAATGTCCTGAAGACGGCTCTCGCCAAAGAATTGACCCGTACGAAAGAAAAACCGGGCAAGTTCAAAACAATCAGCGGGTTCGAAGGTCTGGAGAAAATCATCGATATCGACCAAAGCCCGATCGGACGGACGCCGCGAAGCAATCCGGCAACCTATACCAGCGTCTTCGATGACATGCGCGACCTATTTGCCAGCACCAATGAAGCCAAAATCCGCGGCTACAAAAAAGGCCGCTTCAGCTTCAATGTCAAGGGCGGACGTTGTGAAGCTTGCCGCGGCGATGGCATTCTGAAAATTGAGATGCATTTCCTGCCGGATGTTTACGTGCCTTGCGAAGTTTGCCACGGCACACGCTATAATTCCGAAACGTTGGAAGTGCAGTACAAAGGCAAGAATATCGCCCAAGTATTGGATATGACCATTGAGGAAGCTCTGACGTATTTTGAAGCTATCCCTAAAATCAGGCGCAAACTACAGACCATCGTCGATGTCGGACTCGGCTATGTGACATTGGGACAACCCGCAACGACTTTATCCGGTGGTGAAGCCCAGCGGATGAAATTGGCCAGTGAACTGCAGCGCGTATCAAGCGGCAAGACATTCTACATACTGGATGAACCGACCACAGGGTTGCATACGCATGATATCGCTAGATTGTTGCAGGTTTTGGACCGTCTGGTGGAAGCCGGCAACACGATCGTCGTGATCGAACACAATCTGGACGTGATCAAAACAGCCGATTACATCATCGATATGGGACCTGAAGGCGGAGCCGGCGGGGGAACCGTGCTCGCTACCGGCACTCCGGAAGAAATCGCTGAGGTAGAGGGCAGCTATACCGGCCAATTCTTGAAACCTATTCTCGAACGGGATAAAGTAAGGGATAAAAAAAATAAATAGCCAAAACAGGCTGCCTCATTTAATGATGAGACAGCCTGTTCGTCGTTGCTGTCAGATAATTTTTTTGAGTCAATTTTCTATAATTTGGAAATGTAGCATTGTTCTCCGGCGAACTGCCCCTCGCCGGAGCTTAGGACAGCTTATACGCACTTTCTTTTTTCAGCAGGCACCCTACTGTGTCCGCTAGCTTCTAGTCATTTCTGCTGAAGAGAAAATCAAACTTAAGACCTATGACAAGAGGAACGAACTTGGGCATAATAAGGACATAAGCAATAGATATCCAGAAATAGGCAAATTGAGTCCCCTGTCAGCGAATAGATAAATGGATAATCATCAAGGAGGAACTACCATGAATGAAAGAGACCGAATTTTGGCGTTGGTAAGAGAAGGCATCATCACTACAGAAGAAGCCTTGGTACTTTTAGAGAACTTAGCGAAGCGCGAAGGAAAAGATGCAGTGAAGTTCAATCAGCAGCAAGATTTCACAGATGTACCCGATACTTCATCAGAATCCTCAGAGCAAACGGCTCCAGTTTCCGATAAGGAACGGGAAGACCGCAGAAATTTGGAAAAGATTTTGGATGAGCTGGCCAGCGAAATTTCCTATTTCTCCTCTCAGATCGATGCGAAAGGCGAAGCACTCCAGTCATTGCAAAAACAAATCAACGACAAATCCGAAAAAAGGCAGGAACTGGCCACAGCAGATGAATTGGGCGATTTGACTGGCGAACAAGAAATTACGTTGATGCGTTTGGATGAAGAACTGGAGGCTCTTCGCGGACAAGTTGCCGCGCTGGAAGCCGAAAAAAGCGAGATGGAACAAAAAATGCGCAGCCTCAAGAAGGAGCATGTGGAAAATAGCGTGAAATCTTTTGGTGAGAAACTGGGCAATAAAGAGGAATGGAAAGACACAGCCACCAATTTCGCGGAACGTCTCACTAAAGCAGGCACCCAACTAAGCAAATTTTTGGTCGATACGGTCCAGACGGTCGCAGAGAATGTCGATTGGAAAGACACTGATTTCAACATCAAGATCCCAGGCTTGATCACAAGTAAATTCCAGCATGAATTCATATTCGATCAGAATACCGCGACAATCCTTGATTTTCAATTGGCAAACGGGAATGTGACGTTGCAGAGTTGGGATAACGAAACCATTTCGGTCGCTGCAGATGTGAAGATTTACGGAAAAACGGAAGAAGCGACAGCGAAGGAAGCTTTCGACGCCCGAAGTACGATTGTGATGGATGAGGATAAACTCACTTTCCGCGTTCCGAACAAACGGGTGAAATGCGATATCGTCGTCTCCTTGCCGAAACGCGAATACGATTACGTCGCAATTAAGATGTTGAACGGGAATGCGACCTTGAAAAACATTGAAGGAAAAGATTTTTACATCAAATCCACGAACGGCAATATGGTTATTTCAGGTCTCAAGGCCATCATGCTGGAGACGGATGGAGTCAACGGGAATCTGGACGTTTCGGAAAGTACGATTGTTGATGTGTTGGCGAAAACAATCAACGGCAGTCTGACGATCAAAAGCGATGTCGTCAGTGCAACTGTTTCCGTGGTGAATGGGGATGTGAAACTGTCCTATCCAGGAACAAACGCCAAACAGATCCAAGCTAGTTCCGTCAACGGTTCTGTCAAGCTGTCTTTGCCTGCTGCCAAAAGCGCAGAAGTGAAAGCAAGCAGTTCGTTGGGGAAAATCATGAACCGGATGGAGAATATCGAAATCCTCCGCCAAAAAAATGAACACACAAACAAGTATCTGGAATTCAGACGAATGGACGAAGAATCTCCGGTTATGGTAGAATTAAAGACAACAACAGGAAACATATTTTTAAAAAATAACTAAAAATAGCGATAATAAAAGGCACAAATAAGGAGAGAACGAACATGAAAAAATTAACCAAATCTGCTACAGACAGACAAGTCAGCGGTGTTCTGGGAGGTATTGCCGAATACTTCGGCATCGATTCGACGATTGTGCGTGTGATCTTTCTGATTGCCGTCTTTGCGGGAGTCGGATCGCCCGTATTGCTGTATATCCTGATGGCGATCCTGATGCCTGAACCGGGCCAAAGCGGCAGCGGACAATCATTCGGAGGAACGTATGGATCATCATCTTCCCGTCGCAGTTCCGACGCTTCAAGACCAGTAAAGGAAGCAAAACCAGTGGATAAACAAGAAGAGGACGACTGGAGTGATTTCTGATGGGATTCTGGAAAAAAGCAGCGGTCAACTCGCTAGTGTTCATCGCCTTAGCTTATTTCATGGCACCTTCCTTCTATGTGCATAGCCTTTGGACAGCGTTCTGGGCCAGCATTGTCTTGGGTATCGTCAATTTTCTGATCAAACCAGTGTTTTTGATCCTCTCGTTCCCGATTACGCTCCTTACTTTCGGTTTGTTCAGCTTCGTGATCAATGGATTCATGCTGTATCTGACGTCTTGGTTGGTGGGACCGGGATTCCACTTCACAAGCTACGGTACTGCGTTTCTGGTGGCTTTGATCATGTCGATCGTGCATATGTTCCTGAGCAGGGACGATGTGCATTAGTTAAGTGGGTTCAACAATAGCAGTCAGTATCAAATAACCTAAATGAAGGCAGCTGAAACGATTGTTTCAGCTGCCTTTTGTTCTTTCGTATGCATGGATAAAATGTTATGATGGATAGGAATACAATAAACCACAAGCGATTCAATTATTGTTTGAGGAGAGATGAAAAAGAGAAAATCCTGCCTGATCGAGGTCAGGAAATTAAATGATAGAGTGAGGGATAAGAATGGCGAATACAGTCACTGTAAAGGAATTAGTGGATTCTTCAGGTTATGTTGTGCTGAGCGGAGAAGAGTTCTTGGGAAATAAAATCACAACCAGCGAAATCTCCAGACCCGGCGTCGAGTTGACCGGTTTCTTTAATTTTTACCCGTCGGCCCGTATCCAATTGTTGGGGAAAACGGAACTGACATTTATCGAGCGGATGACTGCAGAAGAGCGCCTGATCGTTATGAGACGCCTCTGCAGCAAAGAAACACCTTGCTTCGTTATCGGACGCAGATTGCCTGCGCCCTCAGAATTGACGAAAGCCGCTCAAGAAGCTGGTATACCGATTCTTTCGGCACAATCCAGAACGACAAGAGTATCCAGTAACATCACCAATTTTCTTGAGGGCAAATTGGCTGAACGCGTTTCGATGCACGGGGTTTTCGTGGATGTATTTGGAATGGGGGTCATGATTACAGGGGACAGCGGCGTCGGGAAGTCGGAGACGGCTTTGGAATTGATCCAAAAAGGACACCGGTTGGTCGCTGATGATCGTGTTGATCTGTATCAGCATGACGAAAATACGCTGATAGGTGAGGCACCAGGCATTCTTCGCCATCTGATCGAAATCCGCGGAATCGGAATTATTGATGTGATGACGCTGTTCGGGGCCGGCGCGGTCAAACAGGCTAATGAAGTCAATCTGATTGTTAACCTGGAACTTTGGAGCAAAGACAAGAAATTTGAGCGTCTGGGCAGTACCGAGGAAATCGTGAACATTTTGGATGTCGGCATCCCTAAAATCACAATTCCGGTAAAGACAGGGCGAAATCTTGCTATCATCATCGAAGTGGCTGCCATGAATTTCCGTGCGAAAACGATGGGCTATAATGCCGCTGAGACTTTCGAAAGAAATCTGGAAGCTTTGATTAAAGAGAATACCCAAAAAGGCGAATAGCTTGAACAAAGGAGATTAACATGACTAATTTGATAGCCGCATTAAACCCCGTCGCCTTGTCGTTCGGCGGTTTGGAGATCCGTTGGTATGGTGTCATCATAGCGGCAGGGATACTTGTTGCCATGGCATTGGCTACGAAAGAGGCCGAGAAAAAAGGACTGGATCCGGACTTTATCGTCGACATGATGTTCTGGACGATACCGATAGGAATCATCGGCGCCCGCATTTACTATGTATTGTTTGAATTGGATTATTATTTGCAGAACCCAGGCGAAATCATTCAAGTCTGGAATGGTGGCATCGCCATTTACGGTGCGTTGATCGCCGGTATTTTGACGATCTATTGGTACACAAAACGAAAAGGAATTTCCTTTGCATTGACGATGGATATTTTGGCACCCGCAGTTCTGATTGCACAATCCATCGGCAGATGGGGGAATTTCATGAACCAGGAAGCGCATGGTGAGGAAGTCAGCCGCGTCTTTTTGGAGAATTTGTTCCTGCCTGAATTCATTATTGAACAAATGAACATCAATGGGATTTATTACCACCCGACCTTCTTGTACGAATCGCTCTGGTCGTTGGCCGGTTTTGTGCTGATTCTGTTCCTGCGCAGAAAAGAACAACTGTTGCGTGTCGGTGAAGTAATGTTCACTTATGTCATGTGGTACTCGTTCGGACGCTTCTTCATCGAAGGTATGCGTACAGACAGCCTGTACCTTTTCGGGCCTATCCGCGTTTCGCAGGCGCTGTCCATCCTTCTGTTCCTCGGAGCAATGGTGTACTGGGCTTACAGACGCCGAAATAATTATCCGCCTGATCCCTACTACACGGATATCAGTAGAAAGAGAGTATAATAGACGAATGGAATTTAAAACAATATTATTTGATTTTGATGGCACTATCGCCGATACGAACCGACTTATCAGTGAAAGCCACTTTGTTGTCATGGAGGAAAATTTCCCGGGCCGGTTCAAAATGAAGGAAATGGCTCAGTTCAACGGTCCCAGTCTAGAGGAAATATATGGGCGTCTTGATCAGGACAGAAAAGATGAGTTGGTCGCACGTTACCGGGAAGTGATGCTGGAGAAGCATGATGAAATGATCGGACTTTTTCCCGGCATCAAAGAAATGCTTGGAAATCTCAAACAAGAAGGCTTGCGCTTAGGCGTCGTTTCGACAAAACGTACCGATGTGCTGAAAAGAGGCATATCCATTTTAGGCATCACGGATTATTTTGATACGATCATTGGGTCAGGCGATTTTTCACAACCCAAGCCTGATCCGGAGTCGCTCTTTCTGGCTATGGAACGTTTGGAAGCAAAAAGAGAGACCAGCGCGATGGTCGGGGACAATCACCACGATATAGTCGCAGGCAATAATGCGGGAATCACAAGTATTTTTGTGGGCTGGTCCGAAAAAACGACTGCCTTTATCCAACCCTATCAACCAACAAAAATAGTCAAAAACCCACATGAGTTGGAAGAGTACATTCTTTCCGGCGTGAGAGTTTAATGGAGGGGAAGAGATCAAAATGAGACAAAAAGTTGCTGTACTAGGGGCTGGTTCTTGGGGAACAGCCTTATCGATGGTATTGGATGAAAATGGACATGAAGTCCGTCTTTGGGGGAATGACCCACAACAAATCAAAGAAATCAATGAGCAGCATACGAATGAGCATTACTTACCCGGTGCAAAGCTGAGTGAATCGATTGTAGCGTACACCGATCTGAAAGCTGCTATAGGTGACGCGGATGCGCTTTTGTTCGTTCTGCCGACAAAAGCAATCCGTGTAGTTGCGAAAGAAGTCGCATCATTATTGGACGGCCAAACAAGGCCGCACCTGATACATGCCAGCAAAGGATTGGAACAGGATACCCATAAACGGATTTCCGTCATCATCCAAGAAGAGATTCCGACAGAGAAATACGATAGCTTGGTTGTCCTTTCCGGACCGAGCCATGCGGAAGAAGTCGCCAAAAAAGACATCACAACGATCACTGCCGCATCCCAGGACGAAGAGGATGCAGCTTATGTGCAAAAACTGTTCATGAATCCTTATTTCAGGGTCTACCGGAACACGGATGTCATCGGAGTTGAATTGGGTGCTGCTTTGAAGAACATCATTGCCGTAGGTGCTGGGGCGCTTCATGGATTGGGTTACGGCGATAATGCGAAGGCGGCTTTGATGACACGCGGATTAGCGGAAATCAGTCGTCTGGGGATCGCTTTCGGTGCAGATCCTATGACATTCTTCGGTTTGAGTGGCGTGGGCGACCTGATCGTGACCGGCACCAGCCGCCATTCGCGGAACTGGCGAGCAGGGGATCTGATCGGAAAAGGCCAGGATCTGGATGAGGTGCTGAACAATATGGGGATGGTCGTTGAAGGTGTAGCAACAACAAAGGCCGCTTATGAGTTGGCGCAGGAAAAAGGCATCGAAATGCCGATCACAGAAGCCATCTATAAAGTGTTGTACGAGAAAGTCGATGTCAAAAAAGCAATCGAGGAATTGATGCTGCGCGAAGGCAAAGCGGAGCAATCTTCTCAAAATGTGGAAAAGGGGAGCCAATCAATATGAAGAAAGTCAGAAAAGCAGTGATTCCTGCTGCGGGATTCGGAACGCGTTTTTTACCGGCAACGAAAGCGATGGCAAAAGAAATGTTGCCGATCGTCGATAAGCCGACCATTCAATTCATCGTCGAAGAAGCAATCGCATCAGGGATCGAAGATATCCTGATCGTAACCGGAAAAAGCAAACGTCCGATTGAAGACCATTTTGATTCAAATATTGAATTGGAAGCGAATCTGCGTGAAAAAGGCAAAAATGAATTGTTGGAATTGGTTCAGGAAACGACCGGGTTGCGTATCCATTTCGTCCGCCAGTCTTATCCATTGGGGCTGGGTCATGCGGTTCTGCAGGCGAAAGCTTTTGTCGGAGATGAACCATTTGTCGTCATGCTGGGTGATGATCTCATGGAGGATGAAGTGCCGTTGACCAAGCAGTTGATGGATGCTTACGAGCGCACGCATGCTTCCAATATCGCCGTGATGGAAGTGCCGCATAAAGAAACATCCAAATACGGCATCATCGATCCGGATCAGGAACTGGAACCAGGCCTGTTCAACGTCCGCAGATTCGTCGAAAAACCGAAGCCGGAAGACGCACCGAGCAATTTGGCTATCATCGGCCGGTACTTATTGACTCCGGAAATTTTCGAAATTCTGGAGAATCAAAATCCAGGTGCCGGCGGAGAAATCCAATTGACCGACGCAATCGATACTTTGAACCAAACGCAGCGCGTCTTCGCAAAACGCTTCGACGGCAAGCGTTTTGACGTTGGAGACAAATTCGGTTTCCTGACGACAAGCATTTCCTATGGCCTCACCCATCCGGAAATAAAAGATAAATTGAAAAATTATCTGGTGGAGCTTGGTGAAAAACTGACTGCCGAGGATGAAGGCAAATAGCCGTTTTGGTAATCCGAATCCAGCCGAATATTGAGTGATAAACAATAGAAGCCGAGCCATCAATCGTTCTGCGATCAATGGCTCGGCTTCTTCTCGCTGACTTTGGAGCCATGAGCAGAATTGTTGCACAAACAATCAAGTCAGAGTAAACTATATTAGAACCAGATTCCGGCACCTGACCGGAACAGACTTGACACAAGAAGGAGATACAAAAAATATGGAACAGACTGAAACAATTTATGACGTCATCGTCATCGGAGCCGGACCAGGCGGAATGACCGCAGCACTGTACGCATCCCGATCAAATTTGAAGACGTTATTGCTGGAGCGTGGCATTCCCGGTGGGGAGATGAACAATACAGCTGAAGTTGAGAATTACCCTGGTTTCAATTCGATTTTAGGCCCTGAGTTGGCTGAACGGATGTACGAAAGCACAATGCAATTCGGGGCGGAGCATGTTTATGGCGATGTAAAACGAATTGTTGTCGACGGCGATTACCGTATCGTTGAAGCAGGCAAAAAAACCTATAAGACACGTGCCGTCATCATTGCGACCGGGTCCTACCACCGAAAATTGGGTGTTCCCGGTGAGGCGCAGTACAACGGCCGCGGCGTTTCCTATTGTGCCGTCTGTGATGGAGCTTTCTTTAAAGGCAAAAAACTAGCCGTGGTCGGCGGCGGAGATTCTGCCGTGGAGGAAGGGACTTATTTGACGCAATTCGCGGATGTCAACATCGTGCACAGACGGGATGAGTTGCGGGCTCAAAAAGTCATCCAGGATCGTGCCTTCAAAAATGAGAAAGTTTCCTTCACTTGGAATGCCATTGTGGAAGAAATCAAGGGCGACGGACAAAAGGTCACTGGCGTGGTGATCCGCAACAAAAATACCAATGAAATCACGGAAGAAGCTGTTGACGGTGTCTTCATCTATGTTGGTATCCTGCCGCAATCGGATGCTTTCCTTGATTTAGGGATCACGGATGAAGAGGGCTGGATCATCACGAATGAGCACATGGAAACGGCGATACCGGGCATCTTTGCCATCGGGGATGTGCGTCAAAAACTTCTGCGTCAAATTACGACTGCTGTCGGTGATGGCGGAGAAGCCGGAAACCGCGCATTTGCTTACATAGAAGACTTGCATGACCGCTTGGCAGCCGCCGAAGCGGCTGCTGAGACGGTGGACTGAAAATATTGTCCACACAACAACAATGTTATTGTCCAGTTCATTAGTACCCCGAAAGTTCACGTTCTGAAATCAGAGCGTGAACTTTTTTTGTAGATTCAATCTTTTCGCTCAATTGGCATGCAAATGATGTTATAAT
>ERZ1023696.32-NODE-32-length-30639-cov-6.583901_pt1 | contig 30639 bp, 25 predicted proteins | sample MGYA00520859_ERZ1023696 | MGnify/ENA primary metagenome ERZ1023696 (study PRJEB33180, sample SAMEA4046002) | wastewater metagenome | place: Denmark | collected 2016-03-13 | study: EMG produced TPA metagenomics assembly of the PRJEB13832 data set (Local surveillance...
CCCTCACAGCATGAATTGCAATTTCCTTCTTATTCAGAAAAAAGCGCGTGTCAAAGTGCACCAAGATGAAAAAAAAATTAAAAAAGCTTGACCGATTCTTATCCGCTTGTTATTATGTATATAAATTTCAAAATAAAATCACATTGAAAAGATAAGTACGGATGGACGAAATGCACAGAGAACCTCGGTAGTTGAGAAGAGGACAGGGATGCTATCCGGAAAATGGTCTTCGAGTGAGTGGACGGCGAACGCTCTTTTTAGAACCTTAGCTCTCCACGGGAATGCCCGTTACAGCATCACAGTATCCCGGAACAGCGATTTGTTGCGGCGTACTGGTTAAGGGGAAAATCGAGAGGTTTTTCTGAATCAAGGTGGTAACACGGTGAATTTTTCATACGTCCTTGCGCAACATATTGCGCAAGGACGTATTTTTTTACAAAAAAACAAACGAAAGAAGGAAAATATCATGACAACCCAAACAACTTTAAGCAGAACGAAGGCGCCATTCCGCGCAGACCACGTAGGAAGTTTCTTGCGTCCCGAAAGCATCAAAAAAGCCCGCAAAGAGCTGGCTGAAGGCAAAATCACGAAGGAAGCCCTGCGCGAAATCGAAAATGTTGAAATCACGCGCATCGTCGACAAACAGATTGCGCTTGGCTACAAAGGCATCACCGACGGAGAGTTCCGACGCTCTTATTGGCATTTCGATTTCCTTGAGAACCTCTTGGGCTTTGAAGGTTACCTTGCGGCTCAAGGCAAACAATTCCACAACGTTGTGACCAGCGCCCACAGCGTCCGCAACATCGGCAAAATCGCCTTTAATCCGGAACATCCCTTCTTTGCGGACTATGCTTTCTTGGCTGAAGCAGTCGGCGATAGAGCCGTTGCGAAAGTATCGATCCCGAGCCCGAACCAATTGATCCGCCTCGGTTTCCGCAATGAAGAAATTTATCCTACATTGGAGGAGTATGCTGCCGATCTGCAGCAAGCATACCGCGACACCATCCTGCACTTCTACTCGTTGGGTAACCGTTACATCCAGATCGATGACACTTTCTGGGGCGACCTTTGCTCGGACAAAGCATTGGAAATCTTCGGTTCTCAGGAAACTTACGATGAATTGAAACGCGTCGCTACTGAAAACGTCAAAAATATCCAGATCGGTCTGCCTGAAGATCTGGTCGTCACGACGCATATCTGCCGCGGCAATTTCCGCTCGTCCTACTCGCAAGAAGGCGCTTATGAGCCTGTTGCGAAAGAATTGTTCGGCGAAACCGGCTTTGACGGCTTCTTTCTGGAATACGACACTGACCGTGCTGGTGGGTTCGAACCATTGCGCTACTACACAGGCGACGGCCAAATTATCCTAGGCTTGATCACTTCAAAAACACCGGAATTGGAAGATATCGCCGAAGTCAAAGCACGCATCACTGAAGCAACCAAGTATGTGCCGTTGGAGCAATTATGCCTGAGCCCGCAATGCGGCTTCGCTTCGACCGAAGAAGGAAACAATCTGACGGAAGAGCAACAGTGGGCGAAATTGGCTTTGGTCAAACAGATCGCTGACGAAGTCTGGGGCGACTGATAGTTCGCATAGTTTTTTTGGTCTAAGCACCCAAAAATCCCAATAGAAAAAAGGCATCGCCGCTCTGTAATTGAGCGGCGATGCCTTTTTTGCATTAATGTTTGTGCTCTTCTTTTTTATGAATCGGATGTTTTGGATTATACGCTTCTTCATGCGGCAGAACCAAGTTCAACGCAATACCGGTAATAGCGCTCAATGCTGTACCTGACAAGGTAACCACGCCTGCGATATCCAGAACCGCGCCGCCCAGTCCCAGCACTAGCATCGAGCTGGCGATGATCAGGTTGCGGACGTGGTTGAAATCGATTTGTTCTTCGATCAATACTTTCAGACCATTACTGGCGATGACACCATACAACAGAATGGACATCCCGCCCAATACAGATGTTGGGATGGTTGAAATCAGCGCAGTGAATTTTCCGAAGAAGCTCAAACCGATTGCGATGAAGGCAGCGTTACGGATGACGGAAACGGATGCGATGCGCGTCATCCCGATGACGCCGGTATTTTCACCGTAAGTCGTATTCGCCGGTCCACCGATGAAAGCTGAAACCGCAGTCGCTACACCATCGCCCATAAGCGTCCGGGAAAGACCCGGATCTTTCAGGAATTGACGGTTACAGATTTTGCCCAAAACAGTATGGTCACCGATATGTTCAGAAATCGTAACCAATGCGACTGGGATGATGGCCAATGTTTCCGGTCCGAAATACAGATCGTAAGAATTGAACCAAGGTGTTTCAAACGGTAGATAGAATCCCGGCAGTTCGAACCATTTCGCATCCAATACAGGTTGGAAATCGACCAGACCCATGAAAAGTGCGATGACGTATCCTCCGATGATTCCGATCAGGAAAGGTATGATTTTGAAAAAGCCTTTCCCTTTCGTGTTGATGAACGAAGTGATCAGGAACGTTGCAATCGCCACAATGATATGACGGATATCCCCATCCGCCACGAAGCCGGCATTGGTTACTGCAGACGAAGCCAGTCCCAATCCGATGACCATGATCATCGGTCCGATGACGATCGGCGGCAGCAATTTGTCGATCCATTTCGTACCCAGCATTTTGACAATTCCAGCGATCAGGACGTAGACAAGCCCCACCATGATGACGCCTGTCTGTGCGGCCTTGATGTCCCCGCCCATTTGTTCAATGGCCACAGCCATTGCTGTAATGTAGGCGAACGAAGATCCCAGATAGACGGGAACTTTCGCTTTTGTTGCCACCTGATAAATCAGGGTGCCGATTCCGCTCGCGAACAAAGCGACCGAGACGGGCATCCCTAAAATTAACGGAACTAATATCGTTGCTCCGAACATTGCAAAAACGTGTTGAAAACTCAACAGAATGCCTTTCAGAACTTCCGGTTTTTCGTCCACGTCCAATAATAACGGTTTTTGGTTGATTGCCATACCTTTTCCTCCTAGTTTTTGGGCAAAAAAATACCCTTTTGACGTTTATTTGCAAAAGGACCTAAGGTATCAAATGTATGTGATTTGTTACCCTTCATGATCTCTCTGAATCATATTAAAGGACTTTGCTTTCACTATCTTATCAATTGTCAGTGGAATTTTCAATAGCAGTTTTCATGTGAATTTTCTCATTTGATACTATCCAAAATGTTAATCAGCTGTCATACTATATTCAGAGTATCACTGTATACTCTTTAGTTACTGAGAGAAACTACTCTTTTTCTTTGGATCTCCGAACCGGATCGGTGAAGCTGCAACTTCGCCGCCCACTTTCTAAAGAACTTTGTCCATCCAAGGACAGCAAAAAAACGCCATCCTAAAAGTGGCGTTTTTTTGCTATTCTGCTGTTTCCTTCTGGGCTTCCTTCCTATATATGGCGATCAGCTCGTCGCGGACCGCGATCCACTCGGGTCTGTGGTCTTTGAGATGGACCCGGTTCGAAAGCAGTATGAACGCTGTTTGCTGGTTCAGATCCAGTATCATAAACGTTCCGGTATAACCGGTGTGCCACAATACAAAATCTTCCCCTTCCTGAATCAGATTCCATCCCAAAGAGCGTGGCTGGCTCGGGACATTCCCCCAATCCCTCAGCAATGTACGGATACTCTCTTCACGCAAAATCCGTTGGCCTTCCCATTCCCCAAAATGCAGCATCATCCGGGAGAAGCGGATCAAATCTTTCATTGGTGCGAACAAGCCGGCACTCCCGCAATGTCCTCCCAAAGACAGCGCTTTGGGGTCATGCACAACGCCCCGGATTAAGCCTCTTGTCGGGTGGTTCTGCGTAGGAACACAGCGCATCGGATCGGTCGGATGGAAGGTACTTTCCGTCATGGCAAGAGGACGTTTGATGCGTTCTTCAAAATTTTTTTCCACCGATTTTCCGGTCAGCTTCTCGATGATGAAGCCCGCAAGGAGCAATCCGGTATCGGTATAGACCACATTTTTGCCTAGGTTCTCTCCTGGCGTAAGGGCGATCAAGGCGGCAATGAGTTCATCGGCAGTCAACGCATCGCGGTTTTTGATATAGCCTTTCAGATCTGAAGTATGCGTCAGCAGATGGCGGATCGTCACCGCAGCAGAAGGGAACTCGGGCAGATACGCCTGCACCGGATCTTCGAAGTTGATTGCCCCTTCTTCTTGTAGCTGGAGCAGCAGCGTCGTCGTGACGATCACTTTTGTTAAAGATGCCACATCATAGAGCATGCCTTCCCGTAAGGATTCCCGTTCAGGCAGGATCGCCGCCGATCCGACCATTCGCGTTTCTGTTTTGTCCATGTCGATGAAGGTGTAGCTCACTCCTGGGAAAACATTGCCTTTCAGCATTTCAGCGATTTTCTTTTGGGTTTGTGGATACATCAGCAGACATCACCTTTCCGTTAGTATAGTTGTCTATCATTATAGCGCATCCCTAGCTTGATGCACGGCCGATTTCGAACGCTTTTTACAATTTTATGGAGAATTGGTGTGAGATTTGCGAAGCACTTTTCAAATTAAGAAAGAAACAGCTTTATCACCGGATCATGTGTTAGAATATTGTATACTAGTGAACTTATTGGGGGAATGTAATTCGATGGGGTATTTTAAGGAGCGTTTGTATCAGCAATATGTGATATTATTCATCTTCTACTTTATGTCCATGGCGGCTTTGTCATCATTGATCACCGTCTACATGCGCGACATAGGAAAAAACGGGTCGGAAATTTCATTCATCCTGATCCTTTCAAACATAATCGCACTCATCATCCAAGGACTGATCGGTTATTCAAACGAGCAATGGGGAACGCGTAAAACGGTGACCATCTACGTCCTGATCTCAGCCGTCATCAGCATGGGACTCTTTTTCTTCACAGGCAACTGGCTCTTTGGGCTCGTTTACGGATTGGCGAACGCCATCACCTTGGGACTCGCACCTCTGTTTGATGTGCTCGCGGCCAACAGTCCTTACAGATTCGGCCAAATTCGCCTCTGGGGAACAATCGGCTATGCGGCCGGGCAACAAATTTCAGGGATCATCTATGATTTTCTGTCTCCAAAATCCATTTTTATTCTCTATCTCGCCTGCTACTTCGCAAGCATCGTGTTCCTTTATACGTTGCCAAAACCGGAGCAACCGATTGTCTCTTCAGAACAGCCAGCCGAGAAGAAAGAAGAAATTTCCGGGGGGCATACAATCAGAAATATATTCCAGAACAAACTTTTCATCACTTATCTGCTTTTGGCGTTCATCATTTTCGGCACGAACACGGTCAACACCAGTTATCTTCCGCTGCTTTTGACCGATACGGGAGCCCCGGTCGCAATTGTCAGCACGACCTTGACCGTAGCCCTGTTTGCGGAAGTCATCGCGATGGCTTTTTCACACCGCTTCATGGACCATTTCACGAATAAACAGCTGCTTCTGGCCGTTTTGTTCCTTTCAGGAACGGAATATCTGATCAATTTCCTGTCGGATGACTTTTTAGTGCTTTCGATAGCGACCGTATTGACCAAGTTTTTCGCTTCCGGAACCTTCATCATGCTGAACCTCAAGATGGTCTCTACCTTGCTGAACCGGAAACTGATCGCTACAGGAACTGCAGTCGTCGCCATGCTTTCCAGGAACATCGGCACCATCTTCTTCCAATTGATGGCGGGTCCGGTAATCGATAATGTAGGGCTCAATTATCTCTACTTGATCCTTTTCGTCTTTACGGTTCTCGCTGCGGTGATTGCCTTGCTGTTCAAAGTACCGGCTCAGCCGAAAGAACGCCTTTTTTCTTGATGATAGCTTTAATCGCAAAAAACGACCAGGGAATCCAATTTCCCCGGCCGTTTTTTTTAATTTCAGGAATTCATCAGTTTCTGACTCGTTTGATGATCAGTTTCGTCGCTTCCATCAACGCGACGGCGGTCAAGGCCAGTCCTGCTGCTATCCCGAAATGCACCAAGCCGAAGTCGGCCGGTATCGAGAAGATGCCGCGCACCGCTGGCAACAAAGTCGCCGCATACAATGTGCTGCAGAAAGCTACAGCATAAAGGACATATTTATTCGAAAAGAAACCCGCTCCGATAGCGGTCTGGGAATTAGAACGCGCTGGAAACGTCTGTAAAGTACGCGCGATGATCAAAGTTGAGAAGGCCATCGCCACACTAATTTCGGCAGAATAAACCATACCGATGAATTGCGAAAGGATGACGGCTCCCCCGATCAGTATCCCTCGGTAGATGACAGAAACGAGCGTATCTCCGGAGAAAATGCCCTCGTTTGGATCCCTTGGTTTGCGACTCATCACATCAGGCTCGCCCTTCTCCATACCCAATGCAATCGCGGGAATGGAATCATTGACCAAGTTGATGAACAGCAGTTGCAGTGCTGTGAATGGATTTACCCAGTCCATCAGCAGCGCTGCGATGATGGCGATGATGGCCCCCAAGTTGCCCGAGAAGAGATAGGCGATGGCTTTCTTGATGTTGTCATAGACGTTGCGGCCTACTCCGACCGCGCTGACGATGGAAACGAAGTTATCGTCGGTCAGCACCATCGCTGCCGCCTCTTTGGCGACATCCGTTCCGCTGCCCATGGCGATGCCGATGTCTGCTTGCTTCAAAGCCGGAGCATCGTTCACCCCGTCACCCGTCATCGCAGTGACATGACCTTTATTCTGCCATGCGCGGACAATCCGGATTTTGTTCTCAGGAGATACCCGAGCATAGACGGATACACGTTCCAAAACAGCATCCAATTCCCGATCACTTAGGTTGTCCAGCTCCTGTCCGGTTAAAGCAAGGTCGTCCTCTCCCGAAATGCCGATATCGCGGGCAATCGCGCGCGCTGTCGTTTTATGGTCGCCGGTGATCATCACCGTTTTGATGCCTGCTTTCTTGGCTTCCGCAACAGCGCCATAAACCTCTTCGCGCGGTGGATCAATCATCGCCATAAGCCCGACCAGAATCAGATCATGCTCCGCATCGAAATCGAGCGCCTCTGCTGCCTCCATCGGCCGATAGGCGAAAGCCAATACGCGGAGGGCACGATCCGAAAAATGTTCATTCTTTTCCTTGATGTTTTCAAGGATTTCATTCGTCAACGGCACCACTTCTCCATCAATCAAAACTTTGGTACTGCGCCCGAAAACCACATCCGGGCCGCCTTTCGTCAGCAACAGATGCTCCCCGTTGATTGTGTGGACCGTCGACATCAGTTTGCGTTCCGAATCGAAAGGCAAGTCCGCCACACGCGGATAAGCTTTCCTTAGCTCATCGTATGGCTGATTCATTTTATTGCTGAAGGCGATCATGGCTACTTCCGTGGGGTCCCCCACCTCGTGTCCGTCCATATTGATGCTGGCATCATTAGCCAAGACGGCGACCTGCATCAAGCGCTGCTCATCGGATGACCAGGTCTGCGGATGAGCATTGAAACTACCGGATTGGCCGTTCACCAAATAATGGTCGACGATTGTCATCTTATTCTGGGTCAAAGTTCCTGTCTTATCGGTGGCTATGATGCTGGTCGATCCCAACGTTTCTACTGCAGACAATTTGCGGATGATCGCATGTTTCTTGGCCATCTTTTTCGTCCCGATCGAAAGGACAATCGTCACGATCGACTGCAGGGCTTCCGGAATCGCTGCAACCGCGACGGCGACAGCGAACATGAAGGCGCTCAGTACGCCGGACCCGATATCCGTCGTTCCCTCCGCCATCATACGGATGAACTGGATTCCGAAAATAAGTCCGGAAAGCATCAGGATGCCCACACCCAATTTTTTACTGAAATGCTCCAGATTCTTTTGCAGCGGCGTTTGCTTTGCCAACGCATTATCCAATAAGTTCGCCACCTTACCGATTTCGGTGTCGTTGGCGATGGCGGTGACGATGAATTCTCCCCGGCCGTACACAGCCAGCGTTCCGCTATGGACCATATTCGAGCGATCGCCCACCGGAACTGCTCCGTTGATATCCATCACTTCTTTATCGGCGGGGATGGACTCCCCGGTCAGCATCCCTTCATCCACCTTGAGCGCACTCGCTTCAAACAGTCGACCGTCTGCCGGGACATAATCACCAGCATCCAGGCTGACGATATCTCCGATGACCAATTCCCTAGCAGGAACGGTCAGCCTCATACCGGCCCTTTTAACTTTTGCCATCGGAGCGGACAAACTCTTCAATGCATCCAGCGAGCCTTCTGCTTTCCTTGTCTGGATGACGCTGACAATCGCATTGATCATCAGAACTGCAAAGATGATCAATGATTCTGCTGCATGCCCCATCACCATCTGAATGGTAGCAACAGCCAGCAACACCAGAACCATTGCATCCTTGAACGTCTCAACAAACAACTTCAGGACCGAATCTCGTTCCTTCGTTTCCAATTCGTTGAACCCGTGCTCCGCTTGCTTCGTTTTGACGGACTGTTCATCGAGACCTTCTTTAGTGCTGCCCGTTTCCGCAAAAATATTCTCCAAGCTTTTCTGGTATGCCGCCAAGGAATCCCCTCCAGGTTTGTTATTGTGCGGGTAGCCCGCATTCTTTTTTGCCGCTATCGTTTTCGTGGTTGTTCTTTCGTTTTCCATCTGAAATCCCCCTGTTATTGGATATCTATTTTTAACCAGCCGTTGCTCCCTTATCTGTTTCCTGCTTCAAGTTTTCGCCGCGCTTCCCTCCTTGTTTTCCGCAAATAACTAATAAAAAAGAGACTTATGCACTAACGTCTCTCTCAAGAAACGTTAGGCATAAGTCTCACTATTTAAGGCAACACCAGAAGACCCTCTCGGATCTACTTATTGTTGGCATTGCCACAGCAAAGCTGCTAGTTACTCCCTTACGGAAAAACTTCTATTCAGTTCTTAATCAATATAAACGGTAAGCCCGAAAAAAGCAAGTCTTAAGCTTACACTTTTTCTATTTCTTTTTGCGGATCATATCGAAACGTTCAACCGCGAAAGGAACTTTCATCTTCACGATCATCATGGCATTGGGTGCACGGTCGATCGCTTCATCGTGTTCGTTCCAGATGGCTTCCACAGTCAGCTTATTGTGGCGCAGGCCGGGACCGTAAAATTCGATTTCGTCCCCGACACCGAAATTGTTCCGTTGCTGAATTGTGGCCATCTGCGTTTCCGGATCATATGCCATCACTTGGCCGACGAACCCGTAGCGCGGAATTTTGCGGCGTTGGCCGAAGAGCTGTTCATCCTCGGTAGGATCTTTGTAGAAGAAGCCGGTCGCCAATTCGCGTTGGGCGACTTTCCACAATTCATCCACCCATTCCTGCTTCAATTCGTAATGATCTGGATCGGCGCAATAAGCATCCACAGCTTTGCGGTAAACATTGACTACCGTAGACACGTAGTGGATCGATTTCATGCGCCCTTCTATCTTCAGGCTGTCTACGCCGCTCTCAATCAGGTCGGGCAGGTGTTCCAGCATCGACAGATCGACGGCACTCATGGAGAATTTCTCTTCGATGCCTTCTTCGCCGGCACCTACAGGGTTCTGTTGTCCCAACAACGGCATATCGAACAAGCCATATTTCCAACGGCAAGACTGCGCGCAGCCTCCGCGGTTGGCATCACGGTTCGACATGTGGTTGGAGAGGACACAACGGCCCGAATAGGAGATGCACATCGCCCCGTGGACGAAGGCTTCGATTTCGACATCGGTCTTCTCATTCATTTCCTGGATTTCTGCCATCGATACTTCACGGGCCAAAACAACGCGTTCCAAGCCTTCGCTCGCCCAAAAATTGAGCGTCTGGTAATTGGTCGCGGAAGCCTGTGTCGACAAATGGATCGGCAAGCCGGGTGCATCGGTCACCGCAATTTCCATCAGCGCTGGATCCGAAATCAGCACCGCATCGATGCCGATATCGCGGATTGTGCGGAAGAATTCGCCTGCACCTTCCTCGTTGCCTTCATGGGTGACCATGTTCGCGGCGACATAGATCTTCGAACCGTGGCTATGTGCAAAAGCGACTGCTTCAGCCATTTCCTCATAGTCGAAATTGCCTGCGCGGCTGCGCAATCCATAAGCTTCTCCACCGATATAGACGGCATCAGCTCCGTAGTGGATGGCTGTCTTCAATTTTTCTAATGTTCCGCCCGGGGCCAAGACCTCGGGCTTCTTTGTTATTGTTCGCATGTGTGTGTACACTCTCTTTCTTTCAGTATCAAAGTATCAGACAACTTCGTTAGGATCCTTGGAATAGAATCCGCTATCCAGCTCACGGTTGGCGGGATGCAAAGCATGCAATTCGGCATCCAAACGTTCCGCCAATGCTTCCGTCCAGTTCCCTTCCGCTAAGGCTTCGCGCGCCTCAACGAACAGCTTCGCGATTGCGACAAAATTTTCTCCCGGTGTGAACAACCCGTCCAGCATCCATTGCGAGACACCGATAGCCGTCAGTTCGCCCAGATGAGGCATCAAATCAAGATCATTGTTGGCGAAGATGTGCGTTCCGTTGCGGTCCTGATAGATGGAATAATGGGAATCCACTTTTTTCGGCTCGGAAATGAACAACCCGCGCTCTTTGTTCACCGCTTCCTCTTTCTCGATGAAATTGAAGTAGTTTTCAAGCAAATTACGTTTTGATTGGTGGATGCAAGTAGCACCGTACACCAATACTTCGACCGGAACCAAAGCGCCCGGAATGAGTTTCTTCATTTCCTCGAAAGGCACTTCGCGGGCCAGCACGGAACCGACCGCTCCCCTTTTCGCCCAGAAATTGATCTGTCCGCTTGAAGTCACCATGACTTGTGCGTCATAACGGTAAGGGATGAACAAATCCTGTTCCCGCATGACCTGCACGACGCCGGGGTCGCCCAACGTGATGCTGTCGACTTCCGCTTCACGCAGGAAAGCCAGATATTCGGCCACCTGGTTGATCCGATCGTTATGGAAGATCGCGTTCACCGCGGCACTGACTTGCGCGCCTTTCTCATGCGCATAGGCAATGACCTCACGTTGTTCCTCTCTGGTGAAGGAATACGGCAAACGAAGGCCGTACTCATCCTCTCCTATATATAGTATATCTACACCGCAATCCACCAATTCCTTGGCTTGCGCTACTGACTCGGCTGTTGCAATCAGCTCGATCATCCTACATTCCTCCCTTATTCGAGTTCCTTGATAAGATTATCACATTACTTATAAAAAGTGAATGACTGTTTTCCCTAAGTTTTTAGAAATTTACTGTGCAAAAGTGCTGTGGCTTGTTAAGACAATCATTAGATTCCGCCTATATATAGCTATATCAGGCTCCCCGTATTCTTTCCAGCACTAAGAATGGTATAATAGCAAATGTGAAAATGGAATGACATCCATCAACGTTCAGGAGGAATACTTAATGAAAAAACTTGTCAACAGCCAACAGATGAAGAAAATCGACGCCTTTACGATCGATGAAATCGGCATCCCAGCCATGGTGCTGATGGAAAATGCAGCGAATGAGGTCGTCGCAGCCATGGAAGAACGCATATCAGGAGAGGATATCATCCTCGTGATCTGCGGTTCAGGCAACAACGGCGGCGACGGAATGGCGGCAGCCCGCATTTTGTTGAACCACGGCTTCCAGGTGGATGTATTCCTGATCGGTGAACGTGACAAATTATCGCCTGAGTCCAGAAAACAACTCGATATCATCGAAAACCTGGAAATGGTCATCTGGGATGACATCAGCGAAATCAATTTCAAAGGCTACACCGTCTTGGTCGATGCGATTTTCGGCATCGGGTTGGACAGGCCGGCAGAAGGAAAATACGCGGAGACGATCCAACTCATGAACGCGTTCCAAGGATATGTCTTTGCCGTCGACATCCCATCCGGCATCTCAGCCGACAATGGACAAGTGCTCGGGACCGCTGTCCGGGCGGATGTGACCATCACTTTCGGGATCGAAAAAATCGGCCAGCTGCTTTACCCAGGTTCTTTGCACACCGGAAAATTGATCGTCAGCGACATCGGTTTCCCGCCAAGCGCCATGGATGTCATTTCTTCGAATGTGCTGTTCTATGAAGAGAGCGATCTTTTTTCGCTTCCGAGACGCGCGGCCTATTCGAACAAAGGCACTTACGGCCGGGTCGTGATCATCGCCGGATCCGCAAACATGAGCGGGGCTGCCTTCTTGGCGGCAAAAGCCGCCTACCGTTCCGGCGCAGGTCTTGTCCAGATCATCACACCGGATGAGAACCGCGCCATCCTTCAGATGCAGCTGCCTGAAGCCATCCTGACGACTTACCAGCCGGATGGATTGGATCAGGAGAGCGAACGCCTGAAAATCATCGACGCAGTGTCCTGCGCCGATGCGATTGTTGTCGGACCTGGAATCGGGAGGTCCGATGCAGCCCGCACTGTGGTCGATTTGGTTCTCGAAAACAGCCAGATCCCTTTGATCATCGATGCGGATGCTTTGAATATCCTTTCCGATCGTTTCAACGACGCAGCTTTACCGGGGAACGATTCCCGTGCCCGTATCAGCGCAGTGGCGCAGGCCGTTCCAGTGGGGAGCATCCTTACCCCGCATTTGAAAGAACTGGCGCGTCTTTTGGCTAAGGACTTGGCGGAAATAAAAGCGGACCTCCTGGGGTCTGCGGCGTTCTGCACGGCTGATTCGGATTTGACCTTTGTCATGAAAGATGCCCGGACTGTGGTTGCCCATCAGGATGAGCATTACATCAACGCGAGCGGCAACAACGGCATGGCGACAGGCGGTTCTGGCGATGTCCTGACCGGCATCATCGCCGGCTTGTTGGCTCAAGGTTTGGCCCCTTCCGAGGCGGCTAAATTGGGCGTCTACATCCACGGTTTGGCAGGGGATATCGCAGCCCAGGAAAAATCCGAATACAGCTTGATGGCTTCCGATCTCATCGAAGCTTTGCCGGCGGTATTACGCTGATTTTTTAACTTGCTACAAGTAAAACGCACAATGATACCGGCCGTCTGTGGCTGGTGTCATTGTGCGTTTTTGATTTGATTCATGTGTGACTATTCTTTCGTGGGCTGTGGCCGGAGGAAAAACCTGGCCTTGGCCGCCTCCTTTATTCCGTTTTCTTCTTGGAATTGCCCGCTTCACCGGAAATACGGAATACTTTTTCACTGCGCTCGTATGGCACGTCAGGAACGCCTTTGCGGGCATTGGCGACCCGGGCCACGACAAACAGATAATCAGAAAGCCGGTTGATGAACTTCAGGACGAACGGATTCACTTCTTCCGGCTCTTGCTCCATGAAGGTGACGATCCGGCGTTCCGCGTCGCGGGTCGTCGTCCGCAAAATGTGGAACCAGCTGGCCAGTTCCGTTCCGCCCGGTATGATGAAGTACTGAGTCTCCTCCGGCTCTTCGCTGTAGCCATCGATTTTCTTCTCCAACCAGTCGATGTGATCCTGTGCGATCTTGTACTCCCGGTGCCCTTTAGGGATCGACAGATCTGAGGAACAATCGAACAGGAACTGCTGGATGAGCGCCATGTCCTCCTGGATGTCCTCGCCGCAATCATTTTTCGTACCGACTAGCCCGAACCATGAGTTCAGACCGTCCAGCGCGCCGAAAGCTTCGATCCTCTCGGCGTTTTTCGGAAGAGCTTTGCCGCCTCCGATGCGGGTATTGCCTTTATCACCTGTGCGTGTATAGATGCTGTATTTCATTTGTTGCCGTCCTCCTCTGGTGTTGTTTTTTGTTCTGTCATTTTAACACATTTCATTCCGGGACCACTCAAACGAGCAATCGTATGACAGAATTTTCTGGGAATAGGGCCTTTGCAGTATGGATTTCAAAGGGAACTCTGGTAAACTAAAAATAGAAACCCGCTATGCCGCTATACGGGCCAAATCCGGCTACGGCATAAGAAAGGACAGCATATGCAAAAGAAAGAAACGAAAATAACAATACCCGAAGATACGCGCCTCATCTCCTTTTTGGGCGGCAAGACAATCATCTATATCCTGTCCGCCCTGATTCTGATCGGCATACTCATCTTCACGATGGATACCATCTCCTTCATCTTCAAACCGCTGCAGATCATGTTTTCAACAGTCGTAGCACCCGTGATTTTAGCAATCGTCTTCTATTATATCTTCAATCCGCTGGTGACCTTCCTCGAAAGAAGGAAAATCAACCGGGGAATGGCGACATCGCTCGTCTTCGTCCTCTTCATTTTTATGTTGGTCTACGGATTTGTGCTTTTGGTTCCGATTTTATCGAATCAGCTGACGAATCTGGTCAATGAATTTCCTACCTATATCGAACAAATGAATGCCTATTTCGACAGACTGCTCGCAAACAGCACCTTCAAGGATTATTATGAACAAGCGCAAAATTGGTTGGACAGCACCGTGGGCAGCATCCCTGAAATGATTCTGGCCTGGATCGGCAATTCAAGCGAAAAAATTATGAACATCTTTTCCACAATTTCGAGCGTAGTGGTCGTGACTGTCACTTTCCCGGTCATCCTTTTTTTCATGCTGAAGGACCAAGGGAAGTTCAAACCATTTGTCATGAAGAACGTCCCGCCTGTTTTTCGTGATGATGTCGAAAAAATATCCAGACAGATGTCGCTTCAGGTCGGATCCTATGTCCAAGGCCAGTTGCTAGTTGCCTTGAGTCTGGGCGCTTTGTTGATAGTCGGGTACTTGATCATCGGGTTGGATTATGCCTTCGTCCTTGCCCTGATCGCTACCTTGACAGCGGTCATCCCTTTCATCGGCGCCACTATTGGCGTTATACCAGCCTTGTTCGTTGCAGCCTTCACTTCACCAGCCATGCTCCTAAAAATGGGCGTCGTCTGGGCATTGGCACAGTTCATCCAAGGCAACATCATCGAACCGAGCATCATGGGTCGAAATTTGAAAATGCATCCGTTGACGATCATCATCGTTTTGTTGATTATGGGCAATCTTCTGGGTTTAATCGGTATGATTCTGGGCGTGCCATTGTTCGCGATGCTGAAAATACTGCTAGAGCATGTACTCGAAAAGTTCAAGATTCGGTACAATCGTTACTTTGCTGAAGTGGCGGGTCCTTTCGAGCTGGAAGAGGAAGAGCCTGTCTTGGTGAACGGCTCTACCCCCGTTAAGGATTTCGCGACCGTTGCTGTGGTCCAGGATGTTCCTGATAATGATAACGAAAACGGTACAGAAGAACGATAACCAAAAAGGTTCGCGATCCCCGCGGGGATCGCGAACCTTTTTTCTATAGAAAATAGTTCCATATCAAATACACGAGATAGAAAAAAATCAAAATCCGCCCTTCTTTTCTGCTGATTACTTCCCGTTTATTGTTGTAGGAAAAGTACCCCAAAACTGCCAGGAGAATAGCCAAAGCCGGAAAATGGATCTGATAGAAATCCGAACTGACGACCATTCCTCCCGGTGTCAATCCTAATGCCACACCAAGAACGAACAAAGTATTCAACAGATTGGACCCCATGATGTTCCCCATCGCCAATGCGCCGTAGCCTTTTTTTACGGAAACAATCGTCGTACTTATTTCCGGCAGTCCGGTTCCGAAGGCAACGACCGTGGAAGCGATGACCGATTCAGGGATACCAATCCGGAAAGCTCCGATTTCAACCGTACTCACCAAAACAGAGGCACTCGCAATCACAAACCCCGCACTGATGAGCAATTTAATCAATTTGACCAGAATTGACAGGTCTTTCTCCTTGTCTTCTTCTATGATAGCCTCTTGATCCGACTTCTTTCCTTCCCGCACTGTCCAGTAGAAATAAACCGGAGTGAGCAAAAGGAAAACTATGCCCAGCCACTGTGGTATCTTGCCTTGTCCATCCGCATGAAAAATCGGCAAGGAAGAGAGAATCAACAAGAGCGAAAGCGCCGACAAAACAGTGTGTTTATATGCCGTCTTCCGGTTGACGGGTATGCTACCATAAAGCGCGCCGATCCCCAGAATGAAGCTGGTATTCACGATCGTCGAACCAATGACATTACCCAAAGAAAGAATCCCGTTGCCCTTCAAGGACGAAGAAATCGACACCGCTAATTCCGGTAGGGAGGTTCCCAAAGAAACAATTGTTGCGCCGATGACCAGTTCGGACATCCCCCACTCCAAAGACAATGAAATGGCCTCATCAACTAAAATATCCGTCGCCTTTGACAACACCAAAATACAGAGGACAAGCACTGCAACCAGCACATATCCGTTCATTTGTTCCAATAGCAGCTGCATAGTCCCCTCCTCCTTAACATGATAATCTGATCTTCTCATCTAATAAGTCACTTGCTGATAATCCGCTGGTATTTCAAAAGCATCCTCCGAAACATTATCTGACAATTCGAGAATTTCCATGATCGATTCAAAGGACTCATCAATCGTCTTGATTTTTTTCAGGTCGGAGCCATCAAAATAATAGAATATCTGAGTTCCGCCCTCAGTGCGGTATTCCTCGTACACCAGGCCGTCTTCCTCACCACTGCCGATGTACTCGATGTCATCCACCTCGACCGGCTCGCTTGATTCCGGCATTTCCGGTAGAGTCTCATCACCCTCAGCCGTTGTCTGGGGCATAACAATAACCGTTTTACTGACGTGGTCGATCATATAGATATTATCGTCCATCATCACCATTGCAGTTTCGGTGTCTGCGGATTTTGATTGCATCGCGGTTCTGTCGCCCGAAACGGTCATCATCGTTTCGGATTCCATCATTTCACCTTCAAATGTTGTAGTGGAACGAAAAGCCATATAGTAATTGCCGCTTTCCATAATTTCTATGTAGCTTTTTGAAAGTTTACCCAAACGGTCGCCGATTTCAGTGGATTCTGCCGATGCGTTTTCCTTGTCGCTGCTCGTGGTATCTGCCGCCGAACTGCTCTGCGCTGTCGCTTGAGTTGAACTTTCGTCTTCAGCTGTTTCCTGTGTTTGGTTGCAACTTGCCAAAAAAAGACTGGCCAACAGTACTGCCCAATATTTTTTTCTATCTTTCAGCATCTTAAAACAACTCCTTCGAATAGTGTTGATCCTTTCGCTGCAATTCCGATTGGCGTGATGCTATTTCCTTTATCCTTATTATAGCTCATATCCAGCGCGTTTTGAAATTTGGCATAAGCGTTCGAGCATCCGACAAAAGACCTTAAACAACGCGGTTTTTCATTTCAGCCTAACGTTCGGTGCGTGTTATTTCATCCGGACGGAACGCTACGGCACTCGCTCCACGACACTGATCCTCATCGACCATTCCGATCGGGTGACTTTCGTGGAAAGATGTTACCTGCCAGATGGAACCAGCAGTGACGTCCGTTTCAACTTTCAATTGATGGCTGAAGAAAAATGATGCAACAAAAGATGCGGCCGGGATTCCGATTCCTGGCCGCATCTTTTTTGTTAAAGATAGTATTTCCTGATAATCGTCAGGTCATCATTCAATTCATAGACCAACGGTTGCCCGGTAGGAATTTCCAAGGCCATGATCTCATCATCGGGTATTTCTTCGATATATTTGATCAAAGCCCGCAACGAGTTTCCGTGGGCCGCCACCAAAATCGTCTTGCGATCCAATACCGCCGGAGCGATCTGGTCTTCCCAGAATGGGATGACGCGGTCCAAAGTGGTTTCCAAATTTTCCCCCATCGGAATGACACGCTTCTGCAGGTTGGCGTACCGTCGATCCCTGACCGGTGACAGCGGATTATCCGGATCCATCAGCGGCGGCAACGTATTGTAGGAGCGTCGCCATTTCAGGACTTGGTCTTCTCCATATTTTTCGGCCGTTTCCTGTTTGTTCAGTCCTTGCAGATCGCCATAGTGCCGTTCATTGAGCCGCCAACTCTTCACTTCCGGTATCCATAATTGATCCATTTCATCCAGAACAATATGGCACGTTTTGATCGCCCGCTGCAACACGGACGTGAACGCCATATCAAATTCAATCCCGGCTTCCTTGAGTTTCCGTCCGGCTTCTCTCGCTTCCCTAACGCCCTGTTCACTCAAATCGACATCCGTCCAGCCCGTAAACAGGTTCAATAAATTCCACTCGCTTGCGCCATGACGAATCAAAATGATTTTCCTCATCACCATCACTACTTTCCGCCTGTATTTTTCTTTCATTATACTGCTACAAGCGGTCTGGTTCACGTTTAAGGACTTCAGTTACCGCTGCGGATGGCCCCCACCATTTCCGCCACGAAGGCTCCGACCGGTTTGGGCGAATCCTTCCCGTACTGTTCCATGATGTTGATGATTGCGGAACCGATGATGACGCCATCACCGACTTCGCTCATGGCTTTGGCTTGTTGCGCGTTGGAAATCCCGAAGCCGATGGCGCAAGGGATGTCGCTGATTTTGCGGATTTCCGCCAAAATGCTGCCGATATCGGTCGTGATGTCGCTGCGCACGCCGGTGACTCCTAAGGAAGAAACGACATACAGGAAGCCTTCAGCTTCTTTGGCGATCATGGCGATCCGTTCCGCAGAGGAAGGTGCCACCATGGAAATGTAGGTGATGCCATGATCCCGGCAGGCTTCCTGGATGAAGCCCTTCTCCTCGAACGGAACGTCCGGGATGATGACGCCGTCGACGCCGGTCTCTTTGCAGCGCGCCATGAATTTATCGATGCCGTAGACGAACACCGGATTGATGTAGGTCATGAAGACGAAAGGCGTATCGATTTCGGTGCGCAATTCAGTCACCATTTGGAAAATATCGTCGGTATTGATGCCGTTCGCCAAAGCCCGCTCATCGGCTTTTTGGATGGCCGGGCCTTCCGCAACGGGATCGGAGAACGGGATGCCGATTTCGACGATGTCCGCTCCGTTCGCAACGATTTCCCTGATGATTGTTTTCGTGGTTTCCAAGTCTGGATCCCCTGCAGTAATGAAAGGGATGAATGCTTTATGCTTAAAGGCTGCTGTGATCTTATTCATGGATGTCAACTCCCTTGTATCTTGCGATTGCTGCAACGTCCTTATCGCCACGGCCCGACAAACAAATAACGATGATTTTTTCGGGATCCAGCGTCGGCGCCAAAACCATAGCGTGCGCGATTGCATGTGAACTTTCGATTGCCGGGATGATGCCTTCCATCCGCGCCAGGTATTCAAAGGCGGCGACAGCTTCGTCATCCGTCACTGAAACATACTCAGCGCGGCCCCGGTCATAGAGGTCCGCATGCTCAGGCCCGATGCCCGGATAGTCCAGTCCAGCCGATATCGAATAAACAGGAGCGATCTGGCCGTATTCATCCTGGCAGAAATAGGATTTCATGCCGTGGAAAATGCCCGGCGTACCGGTCGCGATTGTCGCAGCCGTATCTTGGGTGTGGATGCCTCTGCCGGCAGCTTCGCAGCCGATCAAGCGCACGCTTTCGTCGCCGATGAAGTCATAGAAAGTCCCGATCGCATTCGAGCCACCGCCAACGCAAGCCATCACGACATCCGGCAGCTTGCCTTCCGCCTTGGCCATCTGAGTTTTTGTCTCTTCCCCGATGATTTTCTGGAAATCGCGGACCATGGTCGGGAATGGATGCGGCCCCATGACCGAGCCGATGCAGTAATGCGACTCTTCGAACGTTGAAGCCCAATCCTTCATCGCTTCGTTGACCGCGTCCTTAAGCGTGGCAGTGCCGCTTGTCACAGGAATCACTTTCGTGCCCAACAATTCCATTCGGAACACGTTCAAGGCTTGGCGCTGGGTGTCCTCTTCGCCCATGTAGACGACGCACTCCATGTCCAAAAGCGCAGCTGCTGTTGCCGTCGCCACGCCGTGCTGGCCGGCGCCGGTCTCAGCGATAATGCGTTTCTTGCCCATCTTTTTGGCCAACAATACTTGGCCGAGCGCATTGTTGATCTTATGCGAGCCCGTGTGGTTCAGGTCTTCGCGTTTCAGGTAGACTTTTGCTCCGCCGAGGTTCTTTGTCATCTTTTCCGCGTAATAGAGGCGGGATGGCCGGCCTGCGTAGTTGTCCAACAGATCGTTCAATTCTTTTTTGAAGTCCGGATCCTCTTTGAGTCGGAAAAAAGCCTCCGATAGTTCCAAACAAGCGTTCATCAAGGTTTCGGGAATGAACTGTCCCCCATGTGCTCCAAAATAACTTGTCATTTTTTTGACCTCCCAATGATTTCCATTACTGCTCTGATTTTTTCAAAATCCTTCACGCCGTCCGTTTCGACGCCGCTCGAGATGTCCACTGCGTATGGCTGCATCTGTTTGATGGCCCCCTCAAGATTGCCGGCGTGCAGGCCGCCCGCCAGGAAGAATGGCTGCGTCGCTTCTTTCAGCAAATCCCAGTTGAATGTCTTTCCGGTTCCACCTGCCACACCGCTTTGGTATGTGTCATAGAGGAGAATATCGGCAGCATATGCCTTCTTGACATCAGCGGCGTCCTTGACCGCAACCGCTTTGATGATCGGAAGTGTGATCCACTTGCCCAACTCTTCTATATAAGCGTTATCCTCATCGCCGTGGAGCTGCACGATCTGGATTGCCCGGCTCTCCACGATTGCGACGATGTTTTCGATCGGTTCGTTGACGAAGACGCCGACTGCCGGAATGGCTTCGTCTAGGGCGGCCCTGATTTCCAGCGCCTGTTCCAACGATATCTGGCGCTTGCTGGGAGCGAAGATGAAGCCTGCAAAATCCGGGCGTAGCTCGTTCAGCATTTCAGCATCCTCGACTCGTTTCAGACCGCAGATTTTTACTTTAACCATCAGCCGATTCCCCGAAGGCGATCGAGCATGCCTTTTTTGTCTGGAGAAACCATCATCGTTTCGCCGATCAGGATCGCATCGACGTTGCCCTCTTCCAATTCGATGACTTGCTGTCTTTCCGAAATGCCGCTTTCGGCCACGAAAAGGATATCATCCGGCACCAGTGCGCGCAGCCTGATGGACTGTTGGATATCCACTTTGAAGGTCTTCAAGTCCCTGTTGTTGACGCCGATCATTTTTGGGTTCGTCCGCAACGCTTTCAGGAGCTCTTCTTCGGTGTGGGCCTCCACCAGGGCCGAAAGCCCCAGTTCGCGGGCCAAGCGTTGCAAGGCATCCAACTCCTCTTCGTTCAGGATGGTCGCGATCAACAGTACGGCATCCGCGCCGATGACCTTCGCCTCATAGATCTGATAGGCATCGATGATGAAATCTTTCCGGATGACCGGAAGCGATACTGCCTGTTTTATCTCCGTCAGGAAGCGATTTTCGCCTTGGAAAAAATCGGGCTCCGTCAATACCGATAGCGCGGATGCGCCTGCTTCTTCGTAGGCCTTGGCGATTTCGAGGTATGGGAAATCCTCCACAATCACGCCTTTCGAAGGGGACGCCTTCTTGCATTCGCAGATGAAACGGATCCCTTCACCGGTCAGCGCCTTTTCGAATGGGAAATCCTGATTGATCGGCATCGCCAAGGCGGCTTGCTTCATTTCTTCCAATGGGATTGCCTGTTTGGCTTTTTCCACGCGTATTTTTGTCGCTGCTATGATCTCGTCCAATATCATTTTGTCGCCTCCTGTGATGAAGTGATGAATTGCTTTAATTTCCCCAGTGCCGCTCCGCTGTCGATCAGTTCGGCTGCACGTTTGATGCCGTCAGCGATCGTATAATCGTCGTTGGCCAGATAAATGGCCATGCCGGCGTTCAACAGCACTGTATCGCGCTTCGGTCCTTTTTCGCCACTTAGGATAGCCAAGGCGATTGCGGCATTTTCAGCCGGTTCCCCGCCAACCAGATCTTCGTTGGTGCAGTACTCGAAGCCGTAATCTTTCGGATCGAATGTGAAGTGGGTGACCTTGCCGTCGCGGAGCTCCGCTACTTCCGATGTTGTGGTCAAAGTTATTTCATCCAGACCGTCATTGCCACCGAACACCAAAGCTCTTTCCATCTGCAATTGGTTCAGCACTTCAGCCATCGTGTCCACCAGCGCGACATCATACACGCCGAGCAACTGCATATTCGCATTGGCTGGGTTCGCCAATGGCCCCAGGACGTTGAAGATTGTCCGGACACCCATTTCTTTCCTGACGGGTGCCGCGTGTTTCATTGAAGGATGGTATTTTTGGGCGTACATGAAGCACATCCCGATTTCTTCCAGCATCGCTTCGCTTCGCTGTGCGCTGGCTTCGATGTTCACACCTAATTCTTCCAGCACATCTGCGCTGCCGCATTTGCTTGAGGAGCTGCGGTTGCCGTGTTTCGCCACCGGAATCCCTGCGGCTGCGATGACAAAAGAAGAGACGGTTGAGATATTGAAAGTGAAGGCTTGATCGCCGCCGGTTCCGACGATGTCCAATGCCGTTGTTTTCGTCTGCACCTTATTTGAAAAATCACGCATCACTTCAGCGGAAGCACTGATTTCTCCGGCCGTCTCGCCTTTCATCCGCATAGCAGTCAGGTAAGATGCAATCTGGACCGGACTGGCTTGACCGCTCATAATCTGGTGCATGATGGTCTTCGTCAACTGCGGGGAAAGCTCTTCTTTTTTCACTAGTTTATCGATAGCGGCTTTCATGCTGTCTTGCGGGAGAATTTCTTCGGTCTGTTTCGTCTCTTTTATCTCTAGCATTTCATTCACCTCATCATTTTTTGTGTACAAAAAAAGCCCTTGTCCCCCTTTAAAGGGACAAGAGCTTGCATTCTCCTGCGATACCACCCAAATTGACGATAATAATCGCCCACTCGTTCACATACCAACATATGTGCCTGTCTGTTAACGGATCAGGTTCCCCGTTTGCCCCTACTCTTTTCAAGGCAACCCTCTCAAGTCCATTCGGCATCCCCTTCGCTATCGCACTCTCACTGGCGGCGACTCTCTGGAAACAAGGTATGATGCGTACTCCTCTTGATTATCGGTTTTATTAGATGGAAATGATTTTTCTAACGATTTCTTAATGTTGGGATTATTTTAACGCATCGCTATGCTTCCGTCAACTGTTTTATTTATATAATTTGGCAAGCTCGAATGTTTCCTGCTCCAGCACGGTTTTGGTAGAATGGATGCACAATAACCTTGAAAGGGTGTGTTCCGACTGAAACAATCCGACAAACTTTACTCGATGGCACCCGTCATCGATCCGGACGCCAAGGTCCTGATTCTGGGATCGATGCCCGGCGCGAAGTCGCTGGAAGCACAGCACTACTACGGGAATCCCAGGAACCATTTCTGGGAAATCATTTTCTCCCTGCTAGAGAAAGAGGATCCGGTCACCTACGAGGATCGCCTTTCGCTTCTGAAAAAGCATCATATCGCCCTTTGGGATGTCATCCACTCCTGTTACCGTGAAGGCAGCCTCGATTCGGCCATCAAAGAGGAACAGCCGAACGACTTGAAGCCCCTGCTGCGCGAACATCCCCAGATCAAAGCCATCGCCTTCAACGGCGGAAAAGCTTACCGCAGCTACAAAAAGCACTTCGGACTGGATGAGCACTCCGGACTTGTTTACCTGCCGCTCCCCTCGACCAGCCCCATGCGCGGCAAGCATGTTAAATCGTTGCCGGAAAAATTGGAAGCTTGGTCGGTGCTGAATGAGTATCTTTGAGGCATACGGAATTCAGAAGATGTCCGATATCGCTGATGAATCGGACAATCGCCGTTTGGTTTGGGCACTCGTTGTCCGATTAATGTCCCCCAGAAAAAAGCCGGTCTGTCAGAACCCAAATTCTGACAGACCGGCTTTCGCATGTTTTAGATTTGTTCGAAAGCTTGATCCAAGTCGGCGATGATGTCATCGGCATTTTCGATCCCGATGGACAGACGGATCATGTCTCCAGAAACACCCGCAGCAATGAGGTCTTCGTCGCTCAATTGCGCGTGGGTCGTGCTGGCCGGATGGATGACCAGCGATTTCGCATCGGCAACATTCGCAAGCAGCGAGAACAATTCCAACTTGTCGATCCACTCGATGCCGGCTTGCTTGCCGCCCTTGATGCCGAAAGTGAAGATCGAGCCGGCGCCTTTAGGGAAGTATTTGTCAGCAAGCGCCTTGTATTTGCTATCCGGCAGTTCCGGATAATTCACCCAGGAAACTTTCGGGTGGTTCGCCAGATAAGCGACAACCTTGCGGGTATTTTCGACATGGCGTTCGACGCGCAATGACAAAGTTTCGATTCCCTGCAGCAACAGGAAGGAATCGATCGGGCCGATACAGGCTCCCGTATCACGCAGCACTTGCACACGGATTTTGGTCGTGAACGCGCCCGGTCCCAGATCCGTATAGACCAATCCGTTGTAATGCGCATCCGGTGTTGTGAAGCCAGGGTATCTTCCGCTGTCCGCAAAATCGAATTTACCGGATTCGACGATGACACCGCCCATAGTTGTGCCATGCCCACCCAGGAATTTAGTGGCGGAGTGGACCACCACATCGGCACCGAATTCGAATGGACGGATCAGGTAAGGCGTGCCGAACGTGTTATCCACGATCAAGATGATGCCATGCTTATGCGCAATTTCAGCGACTTTTTCGATATCAATCAGATTGGTGCTTGGGTTTCCGATCGATTCGATGAAGATGGCTTTCGTCTTTTCCGTGATGGCTGCTTCGAAGTTAGCCGTATCTTCAGGATCAATGAAAGTAGTTTTGATGCCCAAATTTGGCAAAGTCGCGCTGAAAAGATTGTAGGTGCCGCCGTAAAGCGTGCTGGCAGCGACGATCTCGTCACCCGCATGCGCAACATTCAGGATAGCGTACGTGATCGCAGCAGAACCTGAAGCGACCGTAACCGCTGATGTTCCGCCCTCAAGCGCCGCAACGCGTGCATCCACGACTGCGGTCGTAGGATTCGTCAAACGGGTATAGACATTCCCGGCATCCGTCAAAGCGAAACGGCCGGCAGCCTGTTCGGCGCTATCAAAAACGAAAGCGGTAGTTTGGTAAATCGGCACTGCACGGGCTCCGGTAACGGGGTCCGGTACTTGGCCTGCATGTACTTGCAACGTTTCAAAACTGTAATTTTTCTCTGTCATTTGTCATCTTTCCCTTCTGGTTTTGGATATATTCTTGCATGGCAGTTGCTCTTCTGGGTCATTTCCGATTTGCCGAGGTTGCTTCTTCTGTTCATTTCTCTGATTTTGCAAAAAGTAAAAAAGCCCTCGTCCCTATATTCCAACTGATTGAAATACAGGGACGAAAGCTCTTCGTGTTACCACCCATGTTCGTAGGGACCTCGCGATCCATACCTTAAAAAGTACGCAAGCTCCCGCTTGTTATACTCTTGTGCGCTATCGTGCACAAACCGAAACAACACTATCCGCATTGCTTTGCTCCGAGACCATCTTCGCTTTTTTTCATCATACCCCTTTTCACCTACCGGGGCTCTCTGGAATGACGATCGAAAGGTACTCTTCTCTTCATCGCTCTTCTATTAAAATTTAATTAAATATAACATCCGATTCTCACCTTGTCAAACATTTTGTTGATGTGAGCATATCCAATCTGATTCACGTTGTCATGCTCTATAATGAAAGGCAAGAGGTGATTTAAATTGAAATTGACATTCACAGAAAATGCCATACAACGACTGGAAAAATTGGGAATGATCGAGGACCTTTCTTTGCATATGAGTACCATCTACGGCTGCGGCGGACCGGACAGCAGCATGTTCACGATCCGAGCGTATGATGCGGAAAACCTGAACTATGACACTTTTCTGGACTCTAACTTTGGCAAGATAAAAGCCACCGAGGACAGCCTGCAACAACTGGATGAGGACAACATCATCGACTTCAACGACAGCAGCTTCTCTTTCGTCCTGAAAAGCAATCGCGGACTTCTGAACCCGCACATGAACTACGAAAATATGAAGTTGAAAGATTAAAAAAACGGCAACAGATTAAGTGCGCATTCCTTCTGGCAGAAATTCCCGGCGAATCCTGATTTCGCCGGGAATTTTTTGGATAAATCAAATCCAAAAAAACTGCCCCCACATTTTGGAGAGCAGTCTATGAAACTATTTAACTATTTTTGTGTCGGTTGTAGGCGGCCGGTACGTGCGGGAAACGTTTGTAAACATCGTCAAGATACTCTTCCTGAATCGCCATTTCCTTCAGTAAAGTTGGAAAATCAATTGCATCCACCATCTTATTAAGCAGTACCAGTCCTTCTTCTGCCATGCGGTCTCGTGTTTCAACATCAGGTATGGCAGAAGTTGCCATATGGTCCGAATGTTCCTTGAAATAATAACCGGTTGCTCCGGATTGAAAGGCTTGGGCACTCAGGTTACCGAAAACCGCTGGTGTCTGGGTAACCGGCTCTGCATAATCAGATGTCAGCAAAATATCATCCAAACGATTACGCAGCTTGTAAGCCCCAAGAATCATCTTATCCAAATTGAGCATCATCGCTTTCGGATCTGAAAAGACACCGGATTTCTGCGCTGTTATCATGCCGTCGATATAGAGAATGGCGATCCCGGTTTCATCAAAGAAATCCCGGACAACTGGGTTTATTGAGATATGGGCTGGGCCATGCAAACTGATATAGATCTGTTTTTTGAAGCCTGACCGCAGTAAGGAATGTGCCAGACCTTGCAACATATCAGCACTTTCCCTAACGGTTAATTGGATGGTTCCCTTACCTGAAGCGGTTGCCCCAGAATAAACATACGGTACATGCGGAAGGACAAGTGAGTTTGTCCTTTGGGCCATCAATAAGGCAATCCCTTCAGCCAAGATCGTTTCGCAATCCAATGGTAGGCCGCCATGGAGTTCGGTTGGTCCAAAAGGCACGATGATAACATCGTTCTCCTTTAAGTAAGCCTCCACTTCATCATTGACCAAAACATTCAATAAGTGACTTCTTAATTTCATAAGTGCACCTCGCTATTATACTTCTGGTTCATCATTTTTCTTATCAAATTCCTCAAGTCTTGCCAGACGAGCTGAAGTCATCGCCTCACGTGTTTCATCAGTAATGTTCCAAATGAATTTGAATGAAACCCATGATAATAAAGCACAAACGGCTGGACCAACAAGGTTCATTAGAACTAATCCTTCAACAGCTTGAGCTGATTGCGCTTGACCAGCTTGAGCGGCCTGTTGGCTGTAACCAATCCAACCAATCATCAAGACAACAAGGGATTGCGCCAACATTTGGCCAAGACGTCTTGTCAGCGAGAAGTTACCGTAGATTGAACCTTCTGAACGTTTGCCAGTGATGTATTCGTTGTAGTCAATGGATTCTGAAACAAGACCCCATTGAAGTTGAACGGACATCATCATGAAAGCAATACCGACACTGGCAGAAACCATGTATAGGAATGGTGGCAAGTCACCCACTAATTTCCAGACGTACAAGCCAATAAAGATAGCGACACTCAATAGTAAATAAGTACGGATTACTTTAACTGTAGATCCAATGAATTTCACCAAATATGGAGCGATAAGCAGCAGTATTACTGGTAACCCTTGACCGATTAAAGCAGCAGTTCCCATTAAACCAATATCACCAAATACATCGCCATAAATATAAGGAAGCGTTGTATTGAATAAGGTTGAACCGAAAACGATTACAATCGAGTGCAAACATAGTGATAAGAACGCCTTGTTTTTAGCTAATGTAACAAAAATATCTGTGACTTTTGTCGGTTCTGTTTGTTCTTCTGCGGCAAGTTTCGCTGCAACATTCCGTTCTTCAGTTCCCCAATAGTGGAAGAAGATCAGTGCACCACCTAAGATAGCCGCGAAGATACCTGAAACCATATAACCGGTTGTGTTTTCACCTAAACGTGCAAGAATCAACGGTATAGACATTGAACTGATCAGACCACCGACTGTTGATCCCATACCACGAGCCGAAGATAAAGTAGTTCTTTCTCTATCGTTTAAGGCCATTACCCCAAGAACTGATCCCATGGCAATGTTCATCATAGTGTAACCTAATTCGTAGATAACTTTTAATAGAAAAATAGCTACTAAACGCATCATACCATCAAACATTGAAGGCACGGAGAAGAATGCAATCAGACCGATAACAATCAATGGAATAGAGCGCAACATCCAAGGACGGAACTTATCTTTTTGGCCCTGTGATTTAGAGAAGGACTTATCCATGAAAGTACCCATCATCGGGTCATTGACCATATCCCAAATATTCCAAACGAGCAACAGTATAGATAGCGTTGCAAATGGGATGCCTAATACGTTTGTAAGATATCGGTTCATAAATGTTCCGATCAAGACCAGGGTAGCAACCCCACCGGCATCTCCGGCACCATAACCCAATTTATGCTTCAGGGTTAGACTGCTTTTCATTTCGTTTGCTGCATTTTGCTGCTTGACAACTTTTTCCTCTGCCATAAAATTTTCCTCTTTTCTCTCTTTTACTTGGTGAACTATATCCGTTTTTGACAAAAAACCTTTGCAAAAGATGATTTCAAACCACCTATAAGTCTGAATTTCTGGCTCATATTCAGAAATTCAGACTCATTGGTTATAATTTTATATCCGCGAAATCGCTAACATTATTATTTTTCCTTTTGCTCAAAAATAAAAGTTTTATTCGTTCATTGCAGGGATTGTATTAGGGATTGCTTGAGGCAATTCTGCATCGCCATCACTTGGGTCAGATTGTTTCATTGCTGCAATTTTAATTTGAACACTTTCCATCGTTTCTTTATCCAATGGGTAGAATTTCATGAACGTTAAAGCAATAAGTGTACCAACTAAAGGCAAGACTGAAATCATTACAATACCAGCTATGCGCAATTGTGGAGATAGCGGCGTGTCAGCCGTTGGATAAGCTTGCGCAAATCCTACAGCGGCTAAGATCCAACCGATCGACATAGGTGCGAAAGATGATGCTACAGAGTCAGTCAATGAGAACATCGTACTCAACATTCCAGAAACATAACGTCCGGAAACACTTGTTTCGTAATCGGAGACATCCGCTGCCATTGTCAAGGCCAAACCTGATGGAGTGGATGTGAATCCTTTCGCACAAGCAAAAACGATTGTGAAGGCAACTGTCCATAACGATATGTTAGAGAAGCTCAAGTCCCCTGGATTCGCAAAGAAAAGCAAGCAGCCTAATAGGGCCAATGAAACAACGGCACCTTGCAAGTACCGAACATAGGAGTAACGCAATCCTCTTTTTTGCGCAATTGTCGCCGCAAAGGTTGTGAACAAAAGGTTAGGCAAAATCAGCACCAACGAGATTGTTCCTGATAAACCAAAGTTACCGAAGATAATACCAAACAGGATCATCAATACAACTTGATCTCCGAACATTTGCGCATTGAACTTCACAAAAGCTGCTGCCATGGTCAACATTTGCAAAGGTCTGTTGCCTTTGACGATTGCCCAGTAATCTTTGAACGATGTTTTAGTCGTTTTTTCACCAATACCAAAGTATTGTTTGTTGTCTTTTTCCGCAATACCAATAACTGCCAAAATTCCGAGGATAGCTGAGATGACCATGACTCCTGGGATAAATACTTTGAAGAATTCCGGAGTAAAACCGCCGTATTTTGGCGCTAAGAAGTTTGCGACAACAATTTGACCACCCGTAAACAATAATGTCGTTACCCAACCATCAACGATATTGAAGATAGGACGTTGTTTTGGATCGCTTGTCAACGCTGCTTGACCGGCTTTTGTAACCGTCGCTTGCAAGGAATAACCGATTTTATGCACGACTAACGCAAGCAAGAAAATCGGAATTTTCATTCCTTCGCCGAGGCCATGAATATTGAATAATACCAAGAATGAAATAACAGTAATAATATTGCCTAAAACCATAATGGGACGATACTTACCGAATTTAGTATCCGTTTTATCAATCAAAACTCCGATAGCCGGGTCAATAACCCCATCAAAGATACGGATATACCCCATAATTTGACTGACGAACAACGCGGTTAAGCCTACAAGACCTGTGGAATAGTAGACGACAAAACCAAAAGCGAACAAGTAAATATTTGTTGATGAGTTATTCAAAGTGAATAACACGATCTGCCATAGTTTGGCTCGATTGAGTTTCGTTTCGTTCAGAACCGTTGAATCCTTTTTTTACATAAAATTCCCCTCCAAATTAAAAATCCAGAACTTATAAACAGTATTTTGTTATCACATTATGAAACTCCGTTACTATTAAAAGAATTCGTAACGGACTTAATAAAACCTGGTTATAAGATCTAAGGAAAGAATACCATCGAAAGGTAACCGGTTACAACTCTTTTATTATTAACAATTTGTGAACGCTATCATCCTCGCCGAGATAAGTGCCTTACGATGCCATTTCTTGATGGTTTAGACTCCTCTTGCGGATACTCCAATTTCCATTTGGGACCGCTTCGATAAGCATTTTTCAAAATCTGTATTGACAAATCCACTTTAACGACTATTTTTTGGAAATTGGGCAAAAAAAATAAAGAAGATGATCCCGATTGCGGCTTGGGATCATCTTCTTTAGACTGCATGATGCAGTTTTATTGTCATAATAGAGAACTTTTATAGAATCAAAAGTGCATCACCGTTGGTGTTTTATAGAGTTTCAAAATATTCTATGCATCCCAAAGCATTGGCTAGCTGCACGGGTTAGCCCTTCGGAAAAAAGAATAAGGAACCTCTTGTCTCTGCGAGCCAAGACATACTGTTCGACTTGTCATGGTTCTTGCCATCTTTGATGGCTTAGAAACATGATACAACTGACCGGTAC
>ERZ1023696.34-NODE-34-length-30310-cov-5.901965_pt1 | contig 30310 bp, 26 predicted proteins | sample MGYA00520859_ERZ1023696 | MGnify/ENA primary metagenome ERZ1023696 (study PRJEB33180, sample SAMEA4046002) | wastewater metagenome | place: Denmark | collected 2016-03-13 | study: EMG produced TPA metagenomics assembly of the PRJEB13832 data set (Local surveillance...
TGTCGCCATGATCACGTCATCACGAACTTCGTGTGCATGTTCAGGCAGAATTTCAGGATCTGGGTTGGCAAGTGCGAAGATAATCGGATCTTTCGCCATTACTTTAACCATTTCTTTGGTTAAAATGCCTGCCGCAGAAAGTCCGAGGAACATATCTGCACCGCCAATTACATCGGCTAGTTGTGTTGCTTCAATATCTTGCATATAGCGTTTTTTAGAGTCATCCAAACCTTCACGCTTAGTGGTGATTAGACCACGTGAGTCCGCAACAATGATATTTTCTTTTTTCGCGCCCAACGCACATAATAGGTCTAAACAAGATAGCGCGGCGGCACCTGCACCTGATGCAACGATTTTGATTTCTTCAATTTTCTTGCCATTGAGCAACAAAGCATTGAGTAGGGCTGAACCGACAATGATTGACGTACCGTGTTGGTCATCATGGAAGACCGGAATGTCCAACATCTCTTTCAAGCGGCGTTCGATTTCGAAGCAGCGAGGCGCGCTGATGTCTTCCAGGTTGATCCCGCCGAAAGAAGGTGCGATGGCAGCAACGTGCGAGATGATTTCTTCAACATCCTGCGTATTCAAGGAAATAGGAACGGCATCCACATTCCCGAAGCGTTTGAACAAGGCCGCTTTGCCTTCCATAACCGGAATGGCTGCTTCCGGTCCGATATTACCTAAGCCCAGGACAGCCGATCCGTCGGTTACGACTGCAACAAGATTTTTCTTGGTTGTATAAGTATAGACGGATTCTTTGTTGTTCGCGATTTCCATGCAGACGGCCGCGATGCCCGGTGTATAGGCGATGCTCAGATCTTCCATCGTTTCGATCGGAACTTTTGAGATGACCTCCAATTTACCGCCGAATTTTTTGCTGATAGCCAATGCTTTTTCTTTTACATCTGTCATAGTGAACACACTCTCTTTCTTCTCGTTTTAGTTTTTTATGTTGTTAGAACAGGAAACGCAGTAAGGATGTCATGGAAATGACGGTGATGGCTCCACCCAAACGTGTGGCTACTTGGGCAAACGGCATCAAGTTCATGCGGTTGGAAGCAGATAGGATGGCGACATCCCCGGTTCCGCCCATGCCGCTTTGGCAAGCCGTTACGATGGCTGCTTCGATCGGGTTCATGTTCATTTTTCCACCGACGAAGAAACCGGTCAGGACTACGGTCAACACGACTGAGATCACAACCACGAAATACTGCCAAGAAAGCATGCCGACGACGTCTTTGAGCGGGATGTACAATAAGCCCAAGCCGACCATCAACGGGAAAGTGAAGTTGCCTGAAACGAATTTGTACAGCTGTTTCGAGCCTTTTTCGACATCTTTAGGCAACAGGCTCAAATATTTGATGGTTGCAGCGATAAGGATCATCAGGACCGGTCCCGGGAAGCCCGTAAGTCTTTCCAAAAGTCCGCCTGCGATGAAGAGTGTGCAGGCCGTCAATACGCCGGCGCCCATCAATTTGATGTCCAGCGGGCTCTTGTCTTCCTGCATGGCATCAGCCATATCGTCGTCGCCGCCGAATTTGATCAATTGGCCCTTGCCGCTTTTCTCCGGATATTTTTCGCCTAGGCGATTCAAAATACCGGAGCAGATGATCGCAAAGAAGTTACCGATGATGGTTGCTGGAATCAATTGTCCAACCAATTCCCCACTCGGGATACCGGTGATGGCGCTGTAGCCTAACGATAACGGCAGGATGCCTTCGCCGATTCCGCCGGCGATGATCGGTGTCACGATGTAGAAGAGCGTATGCTCAAAACCCAATCCCAACAAAGTTCCAACTGAAGTTCCGACGATCAATGCAGCGATCATCGCCACTGCCATCGGAATGATCATCCGAATCAAGCCTTGCACCAGAATCTTGCGGTGCATCCCCAGGATACTTCCGCAGACAAGACAGGCGATGTAGAAATACAGGAAGTTCGCTTCCCTCATCAGCATGTTCGCTGCATCCAGCGTATTTTGGTTGAATACATTCATGAATACCATGATCGATGGCACCATCAGCGACAGGATGGCCGATCCCCCGAAATTTTTCAATCCCGGGATGCTAGCACCGATTCCACCCAGAAGCCAACCCAAACTCAAGATGACTGCGAAACCGCCCAGCATGTTGACGGGCAACTCGCCCAGATAAGCAGAAGCTATTATAATAGCTGACATCACGAGATAAGTCGGCAACGGAATCGCGCCTACCTTCGCATTTTTAAATCTGTCGAAAACCGTCAACTCGGAAATGCCCGGGAGCTGTTCAAGCTCCAATTCTTTTGTCGTGTCTCTCACTTTCCTTCTCCTCCTTTTGATTAACCGCAATTCATAAAGCGCTTTCTTTAACCTGGTTTCATTATGCTACCGCTTACAGATTTAAAATAGATTATTTAATTATTTTAAGCGTTATTCAATTAATTAAATTGAGAATGCCTACTTTCCATTTGGTATAATGACTGTGCAATAGGAAGGGAACATGGAAGAATGATCAAACTGAAGCAAAAATGGAAAAATCAGCGCTTATGGGTGAAGTTGACCTTCATGGTATTGATCACGGTGGCACTGACGGTCAGCGTCCTCTACCTCTCGCTGACGAACCGCATCTATGAAGCGACGCAGACGCAGGAAGAAGAACAGCTCCTGTCCATCGCCGAAATCGTGGCCGCGCAGCCGTTGGTGATCCAAACGCTGAGCAACGGCGCCACCAATCCGGAAGTGCAAACCTATGCCAATCAGATAACCGAAACCTATCAGCTGGACTTCGTCGTGGTCATGACGATGGACCGCATCCGCCTCACCCATCCCGATCCGGAAAAGATCAATGCCCCCTTCCAGGGCGGCGATGAAGAGGACGCGCTTTCGGGCCAGGAGACAACTTCGATTGCGCAAGGTACGTTGGGGCAATCGCTGCGCGCCTTCGTCCCTGTTTTCAATGCGGAAAACGTGGAAATAGGTGTCGTCGCGATCGGAATCAAGACGACAACGCTCGCTTCGATCGCCAAGAAAACGATGCAGCCCTTCTCCATCAGTTTCGCGGTCAGCCTGCTGTTCGGCGTCGCCGCCGCGATTTTCACGGCCTTCCAGCTAAAAACCCAAATGTACAATCTGGAGCCCATCGAAATAGCCCGGTTATTGGAAGAACGCAATGCAATGCTGGAGAACACGAAGGACGCCATCCTCGTCACCGACAAGGACAACCGTGTCGTCCTGTCCAATTTGGAGGCAAAAAAACTGTTCCGGCCTGCAAAGGCGGATGGCACAACTGGGGACGAGTTGGATGAGTCCATCGTCGGCCTTCCGATCCAATCGCTTTTGCCTGTAGCGCAGGACTTGCAGCTGTTGGCCGGGAAAGACAAAACGACTGACCGGATCTATCATCAGGACGGCGTGGACTACTTGCTTTCGACAGCCCCGATCACCGTCGCCAAGAAGGTCATCGGCCAAATCATCCTGATGCGTGATGCCACGGAGCTCTATCTGCTGACGGATCAGCTGTTCAACGCGGCCACCTACACCACCACCCTGCAGACGCAATCGCATGATTTCCTGAACAAGCTGCATGTCATCTACGGCTTGGCGGACTTGGAGGAATATGAGGAATTGAACGACTACTTAGGCAAAATACTCGAACCGGAGCAGGAATTTTCGCACCGCATGATTTTCCTGGTCAAAAATCCGGTCATCACCGGCTTCCTGATCGGCGAACGCAGCAAATTCACGGAGCAGAACTATCCGTTCCTGCTTGAAGCCTACCAGGATGTGCCGCCTGCCCCTGATCCTACGGCTGTGCAATGCTGGATCACCATCATCCGTCTCCTGGACCAATTCATTTTGGAAAACCGGTTGGCGGACGATCTGCAGATCCATTTTGGCTTCTGGAACGACCGGTTGGAAACTGTTTATGAATTACAGTTGGAGCCCGCCATGAAAGAGCAGCTGACGGAAGAATTGCATGCGCCGGTCATTTCCCAACTCCTGAAAAGAGTGGACGGGCAACTGGAAATCGAAAGCAATGAGCGCTGGATCAAGATTTCTCTGAAGACGGCGTACCGAAAGGAAGGGAACTGATGGTCTATCACGTATTGATTGTGGAGGACGATCCGATGGTATTGTCCATCAATCGTCGTTATCTGGAGAAAATACCCGGCTTTATCGTATCCGGGACTTGCGGCAGCTTCGATGAGGCCATCCGTTTGACCAGCAAGCATACCTATGACCTGCTTTTGGTCGACGTCAACATCCAGGGCAAAAGCGGATTGGATCTGATCCGGGCACTGCGGAAAAGGGATTACCCGGCCGAGCTGATCATGATCACGGCGGCTGGCGAACAGGAAGCGATCCGTATCGGCCTGCAGTGCGGCATCGTCGACTACATCCTCAAGCCGTTCCAGTTCAAACGCTTCGAGAAGAGCATCGAAGCCTTCGTGCAGCGCCAGGAGCTGCTCAACTCTCGGAAGCCAATCACTCAAAAACAGCTAGATCAGTTCCGATCGCTTGATAAGCAACCGGATGAGAAGGACGACGACGCCATCGACAAGGGGCTGACCCCTTCGACGCTGGCCATGATCATGGCTTGCATCGACCAACAGAAAGGCGATTTCACCGTAAACGACATCACCAGTCTGGCGAACCTGTCGCATGTATCGGTCAGGAAATATCTGCGCTATCTGGAGGACAAACAGGTCATTGAAATGAGGCTGGAATACGGAACGGTCGGAAGACCGACCGCGTTTTACCGGAAAAAATAAACGGAACAGCTTGATCGGCACCGACTGGTCGATTTCAGTCGCCAACTCCGGGGAGCAAGTCTTCACCGGAGTTGATGATCAAATTTTATTCGTCATCTCCGATGAGCGGGTCTTCGCCGGAGTTGACGATCAGATTCCGTCCGGCTACTCCGGTGAACAGGCCCTCGCCGGAGGTGACAACCCGGCAGCGGGCACGCCGCAAAAAATAGCAGCAGCGAGGCAAAAAATGCCTCACTGCTGCTATTTTTGTGTCTTATGCAATTTCCGCTTGCCCCTAGCAAGCGAACCAATTAGCTCTTAGAACGACAAGTCTTCCCCGTTGCTGGCGATGACTTGTTTGTACCAGTCGAAGGATTTTTTCTTCGTACGTTTCAGCGTGCCGTTGCCTTCGTTGTCGCGATCGACGTAGATGAAACCGTAACGTTTCTTCATTTCGCCCGTTCCCGCGCTGACAAGGTCGATACAGCCCCAGCTGGTGTAGCCCAACAGGTCGACGCCATCCAAGTTCACGGCATCTTTCATGGCTTCGATATGCGCCGCCATGTAAGCAATGCGGTAATCATCTGCGACATAGCCGTTTTCGTCCGGCACATCTACAGCTCCCAAACCATTTTCAACGATGAACAATGGTTTTTGGTAGCGATCGTACATCGCGTTCATCGTGATGCGCAGTCCCAAGGGATCGATCTGCCAGCCCCATTCGCTCGCATCTAAATAAGGATTTTTGACGGATTCAAAAATGTTGCCTGCTGTTTTTGCGTTCACTTCAGGATCAGCGGAAGCTACGCGTGAAGAATAGTAGGAGAAGGAAATGAAATCGACTGTGTTTGCTTTCAGGATTTCTTTGTCGCCTTCCTCCATCTGGATTTCGATGCCTTCGCGCTCCAATTTTTTCAGCGCGTAAGCAGGGTATTCGCCACGTGATTGCACGTCGATGAAGAAGTAGTTTTCGCGGTCTTCTTCTTGCGCTTTGAAGACATCTTTAGGATCGCACGTATAAGGATAGTAGTTCCCTGCAGCCAACATGCAGCCCACTTGGTTTTCAGGATCCACTTCATGCGCGATGCGGGTAGCGATTGCGCTGGCAACCAACTCATGGTGCGCAGATTGGAATTTGACTTGCTCTTCGTTTTCGCCTTCTTCGAAGTACAGACCAGCACCCATGAATGGCGCGTGCAGAATCATGTTGATTTCATTAAAAGTCAACCAATATTTAACCAGACCTTTGTAGCGGTTGAAGATGGCGTGGCACAGATTTTCATAGAAGCCGACCATCTTACGGTTGCGCCAGCCACCGTATTCTTTGATCAGGTGCATCGGGCAATCGAAATGCGTGATTGTCACTAATGGCTCGATTCCGTATTTATGGCACTCTTTGAAAAGGTCTTCGTAGAATTGCAGCCCTTCTTCATTCGGCTCCGTTTCGTCTCCATTTGGGAAGATGCGTGTCCATGCGATCGATAAACGGTAAGTTTTGAAGCCCATTTCGCCGAATAATGCGATGTCTTCTTTATAGCGGTGATACATGTCGATGGCTTCCAATGCAGGATAGAAATGCTCATCGTCAAAATCGAACATTTTCATTTTCCCTGTGATGACGGCTCCTCTGTCCTTACCGACAGGAACAACGTCAACGTTCGCCAAACCGCGTCCACCTTCGTTATATCCACCTTCACATTGATTGGCAGCAGTAGCGCCGCCCCATAAAAAGTCTTCTCTTAAAGCCATTTGCCATCCTCCTCGATCTTTTATACAGAATAATTGAATGAGCTGTTCATCACTTTCGCTTATGCAAAAGCTTCCAGCGACCGCTACCAATTGATAGAAGCTTCCCGGTATCGGTTACATTAATAATACTAACACTTTTGGGCGAAAAATGTAAATATTGTTAGACAAGGAATCAAATTATTGTGTACTCACAGTCAAAAGAGAAGGCACGCTTGCCTTACTTCGGAGAGCGTATGGTCTTTTCCTCCTGTGAACGCTCCTTCTGCCGGAGGAGGAGTTCCAAAAAGATCATCACCTCCGGCCAGCAGCCGCTCACCGGAGTTGAGCACCTCGGTTCAAGTTGGTATTCCTGAATGTTCGAAGCACACCCACATCCCCAAACAAAAAGGCGCCCCGCTAGGGAGCGCCTTAGCTGTCTTGTCAGTCCGGCGGGCCGATCAGATTCGCAATCATAAACCCCACGATGGCGACCAAGAAGAACAGGCCGATCGGTATCAACAGAAACACCAAAATCGAGCGCTCCTGATCCTTCTTTACGGCCAGGATTCCCATCAATGACGCGAGGATCGCAGCCGTAAAAGCAAGATAGATCACGCTCCCCAACAAGGGACTGTTGATCGGATTGGGGTATTCGATGCTATTTCCTATCGCGGAAGAAATCCGGTTCGCTGCAATCCCCAGCACAAGGAACGCAGCAAACAAACTCACGGACCATTCGCCTTTGGACGTTTGTGGAAGTAGTCGATTCTTCATAATGGTTTCCCCTCTTTTCTGTACCAGAACAGACGCACTTTACAATTGTGTTATCAGATGGTTTCTTCAACTCGATTATACGCCGTTGCAAGCGGCTGTACAATTTTCCCAAACGTACAAAAACCATAGAGTTAGTATTGTGTTACTGTTTGAATTTGGTTCAGGTCAACAGGAAGATGAGCGGTATTTAGAGCGCGCCAGTGGTTTTTGTTTTGTTTAATTTTGGGCGTGACTTATACTGAAGGTGTAAAATCGTCTTTATTTTTTCTTCAAGCATCCAATCCGTTCATTTGTATAGTGGTATTTGGACTAAATAAAGGAGGAACCGACAATGGGAAAATTTTCTAGTTTCGTCAAAGGGCTTGTGATCGGCGGAGGGATTGCCCTGCTGCTGTCACCGAAGCCTGGTAAGGACATCCGCAAAGATTTGGCCGACAAAGCCGATGAAGCGTTGGACAAGGTGATGGACTACGCCGATCAGGCCACGGAAACCGCCAAAGAAACTGCGAAAGAGGCCGTCGAGCAAGTCAAAGAAAAGGCCCAGGAAACGACCGACACAGTGAAGCAAAAATTCGCCGCAAAAGCTCCTGAGGCAGAGGTAAGATTCGATGCGGAAACGGAAGCGCAAGCGACCGAGTCGGACAAACTTGATCCGATCGAGGAAGCGCTGAAGACATTATGAGCGTAGATGAAGAAGTGACTTTATAGTTCCATGTCATTAACTTAAACAACTTGATAACTGTAAAAGCGAGCCTGCATTCACATTATGCGTTCTCGCTTTTTTGATTATGGGGCTGGGGAGCATTTCATCTGAACGGCGCTTCGTGACTCACAGGGGCAAAACATTATTCCCCACAGCAAACATGTGTTTTTAATCACAAAATTCTAATCATTCCCTTTTTTGATTGCGTTTTCTCTAATGAAAGTTTCACAATTACATTGACACCGTCCTGTGATATCGATAGAATATCAAAGATACATAATAAAATGGTGTGAATTCACTTATTGGAGGATTTGGTATTATATGGATGTTGTATATAATTTTTTGGCCGACTATGTGAATGTTCTCTTATGGGACTACTTTCTGACATATGGCCTGCTGTTTGCTGGATTGTACTTCTCGATCCGCTTCGGTTTTCCGCAAATCACGCGCATGTGGGAAGCTTTTAAACAAGTTTTCGGTAAATTATTCAATAAGGACGCTTCTCAGGAAGGTTCGATGTCTTCTTTCCAAGCTCTCGCGACCGCCATAGCCGCCCAAGTCGGGACAGGGAACGTTGCGGGTGTGGCGACAGCCATCCTCGGCGGCGGACCAGGAGCGATTTTCTGGATGTGGGTGTCCGCTTTCCTCGGTATGGGTACGATTTTTAACGAAGCAATCTTAGCTCAGGTCTACCGCATGCGCGATCGCAACAAGGGCGATCTCGTCGGTGGACCGGCATACTACCTTTCAAAAGGGGTCGGATCCAATGCTTTGGCTAAATTCTTCTCCGTCTCACTTATCGTAGCGTTGGGTTTCATCGGTAACATGGTCCAATCCAACTCGATCGCATCGGCAGTGACTACCGCCTTCGCCATTCCGGAATGGGTGACCGGCTTCCTGGTTGCTTTGGCAGCTATCCTGATTTTTGCAGGTGGAATGAAGCGTATTGCATCTTTCGCCGAATTCGTGGTTCCGATCATGGCGCTTGTTTACATCGTTTCCAGTCTCGTTATTTTATTCCTTTTCCGCGATAATGTGGTCCCTGCTCTCAAAATGATTTTTGTCGGAGCCTTTTCACCCCAAGCTGCAATCGGTGGTATCGCCGGTGCTTCCGTAAGAGCCGCAGTCCAAAAAGGTGTGGCGCGCGGTCTGTTCTCGAACGAAGCTGGAATGGGTTCGACACCGCACGCGCATGCTGTGGCGCACGTCGATCACCCGGTACAACAAGGTTTGGCAGCGATGGTTGGTGTCTTCATCGATACCGTCGTCGTCTGTTCCGCTACAGCACTGATCATTTTGGTTACTGAATCCTACATGGATCCAGCGCTGAAAGGTGCACAAGTGACCCAAGCCGCCTTCTCAATCGCTTTCGGAGGTAGTGGATCCGTCCTTTTGGCCATCTGTCTGACTTTCTTCGCCTTCACGACGATCATCGGCTGGTACTACTTCGGCGAATCGAACATCAAATACCTGTTCGGAACGAAAGGTGTTCTGCCTTATCAGATTCTGGTGGCAATCTTCATATTCCTGGGCGCCTTGCAGGAAGTCGATATCGTTTGGATGCTTGCCGACACCTTCAATGCTTTAATGGTCATCCCCAACTTGTTCGGTCTCTTCTTCTTGTCCAATCAAGTCAAAGCTGTCTTGGAAGATTACGACCGCTGCAAATTGGAAGGTCGCATCTTCTACGACTACGACGTAAAATGATTTCGAATACTTGATGCCGGTCAAGTCCTTTCCGGCTTATTCCGCTTATACTATAGTCATAACAGACACATAGGAGGAATGAATCATGAGCCAAGCCGTTATCCAATTGGGACCCGTCACTTGCCCATCCTGCATCAAGAAAATCGAAGCCGCCGTCAGCAAAATCGAGGGCGTCGAAACCGTCAAAGTGCTGTTCAACTCCAGCAAAGTCAAAGCCGCATTCGACGGCAACAAGACTTCAGGGAACGCCATCAGCGAAACAATCCAAAAATTGGGCTACGAAGTCCAATCGGTCAAAGAATCCTAAATCAATTTAGGGGTCGCCTCAATTTCGAGTCGACCCCTATTTTTTTGCTGTCGGAGATGTCCTGAAACATGGATTCCGGATAGTGATTCATTTTCGCGTAGTATCACTCCCGCAAATTCAATTATTCCTGAATCGAGGGATATTGGTTGCTTTTGAAAAATTAGCATGCTATCATGAAAATACAAATGAAAATAAGTTGTGCGTTGAAGAGAAGAAGTACCTTTCAGGGTCATCAAAGAGAGCCTCAGTCGGTGAGAAGAGGCATGGCTAGTAAAGCGAACATGCGTCTCGGAGCAAGATGATGCGTTAGTGTCATTTCGGTTTGTACCCGATAGCGTACAGAAGTATGGCTGATTTTGCGTACTTCATAAGGCACCATCCGCGAGGGTCGTGCGAACAAGGGTGGATCACGAAGAGCTTTCGTCCCTGTATTCCAAGCATTTGGAGTATAGGGACGAGGGCTTTTTTACGTTCTCGGGATAGTTAAATTAAAGGAGGAATACAAATGGATATCATTTCCATCGTCATTATTTTGGCCGTATTTGTGGCACTGCTTTTCGCACTTTATCGTTTAGGCTCCAAACATGTTAAGTTCTCTAGACGCGTTTTCATCGCGCTGGCTTTAGGGATCGTCTTCGGGGCCGCCATCCAGTTACTTTTTGCTCCTGACAGCACAATCACACTAACCGCCATCGATTGGATCAATATCGTCGGTAACGGTTATGTCCGCTTCCTGCAAATGCTGATCATGCCATTGATTTTCGTTTCGATCGTGGGCGCTTTTACCCGCATCGAAGAAACAAAGAACCTGGGCAAAATCAGCGGATCCGTTCTTGGAACTTTGCTGGGCACAACCGCCATCGCGGCTCTGATTGGGTGGGCATCGGTCATTCTCTTCAATCTTGATGGCGCACAATTCACGCAAGGTACCGCTGAAACTGCAAGAATCGAAGCTTTGACTACCCAACAGACACAAGTCGCTGACTTGACGATTCCTGGTCAAGTGCTCAGCTTCATCCCGACCAACATCTTCCAGGATCTGGCCGGTCTGCGCAGCACGAGTACGATTGCCGTCGTGGTCTTTTCCGCTTTTGTCGGAATCGCTTATATGGGCATCAAGAAAAAACAACCCGACAATGCCGCTCTATTCAAGAAAGGGTTGCAAGTCATCCAATCGATCGTCATGCGCATCGTTACTTTGGTCCTTCGTCTGACTCCATACGGAATCTTGGCCTTGATGACCAAAATGATGGCGACATCCAGTTACCAAGCCATCGTCAACTTAGGACTGTTCGTGGTCGCTTCCTATGCCGCGTTACTGGTCGTCCTGCTGGTGCACAGCTTGATTTTGGCTGGAGTCGGCGTCAATCCGATTACCTACTTCAAAAAAGCTTTCCCGGTATTGAGCTTCGCCTTCACTGCCCGTTCCAGCGCCGGCGCACTGCCGTTGAACGTTGAAACACAAACGAAAGCTTTGGGCGTCGATGATGCTTCCGCCAACTTCGCCGCCAGCTTCGGCTTGTCGATCGGTCAGAACGGTTGCGCGGGCGTCTATCCTGCCATGTTGGCGACCATCGTGGCTCCAACTTTGGGCATCGACGTCACCAGCATCGGTTTTGTATTGACATTGATCTTGGTCGTTACGATCAGTTCCTTCGGGGTTGCCGGTGTCGGCGGCGGTGCTACTTTCGCCGCTTTGATCGTTCTGGGCGCCATGAACTTGCCTGTCACAATCGCCGGACTTGTCATCTCCGTTGAACCGGTCATCGACATGATGCGCACGCTGACAAACGTCAACGACAGCATGCTGGCTGGCGTCGTTTCTTCCCGCAACATCGGGGAATTTGACTCCTCTATCCTGAACGACAACGCAGCCGTTGTTGATGGGGATGCCATCTAGTCTTGTGTATCATCGATAAATAACTAAGATATTACATCTGAATCTATTAGAGATACTAACTAACTCACTATCTATTACCAATATACTGTCCAGAAAATAGTTCATTTCTGGACAGTATATTTTTTTTGTGGAAATACATGTCAGACAATCAATTTATAGTTTTCAACTTGATAAACCTTATCCGCTATATTCAGAATACGTTCATCATGTGTTGCAATGATGATCATTTTCCCTTTATGTGCCGCCTCTTTGAAAGTTTCCATGACAAAATCAAAATTTTTCGCATCTAAATTCGTAGTGGGTTCGTCAGCTAAGATAATGGGTGGGTCCAAAATCAGACTTCGGACTATCGCAACCCGTTGCTTTTGCCCGCCAGAAATATTCTTTACTTTGCTAGGGAGGATTTCTGTTAAATCAAATTTATCCGACAAATATCTGGCTCTTTCTTTTGCCGCTTCCATGTCCATAGCTGCATTATAAAATGAAGGCAAAATGATGTTTTCCAGTACACTGTACTCGTCTATTAAAGCGAAGTCCTGCAATATATAGCCTATCGTTTGATTTCTGAATGCACTCATTTGTTCGTCATTTTTTGGAAATATCTCTTGGTTTTGATAATAATATCTTCCCGAATCAAATCTTTTTATTCCAGCGATAATATCAAGAAAAGTGGACTTGCCAATTCCCGATTGGCCCATAAGCAATACTATTTCGCCTGTTGCAGCTTCAAAATCAGCGTTTTGAAAGATTACTTTATCTTTGTATTTTTTTGTAATGTTGTTTAGGCTAAGCATCTAACATCCTCCCCATCTTCTTTTTGATGATCAGATTTGAAAAAATGAGTAAGCTACTGTTTAACAAAAGAAGATAAAGATAATCGATAAGCAAAACGTGGAAGCCTGTAGAATAAGCGAAGACCAGGAATACCATAAAAGAGACAATGACCGGAATCATCAGTAGAAGTTTGAAATTATTCGTTATCTTTCTATTTGTCAGCCCCATCACGCGATGTAACCTAATATCCTGTTGAAAAATTTTAAGGCTGGAAGAGATGATCCAATATACAATCAAAAGTCCAAAAGACATAAAGACCAAGGATAAGACCAGGCCAAAAATAAAGTTTCCAAAATAATAATTGAATTCCTCACGGAACTTTTCACTTAAAGAATTTAATCCGATTCGAAAATCTAAAGTTTCAGCAGCTTCTTCCATGTCATTCATGACGGATTTTTCTATATCAAGTACGAGAATATCATTCATAAATGTTGCATCAATAAAATCTTTTCGTATTTCGCTATCCAACATTTCTTTCGTGACAGGTGTTAGGTTCTCTTTGTCCATTCTCGCATTTGGATCAGATAAATAACTTTGTTTACCGCTATAAAGATTCGATTGTCCATCAGAATCAAAAAAGCTATTTTCCAGAAACTGTAAAATACGATCCTGTTCACTTTTTGAATAAGTCTGAATCACATTATTCTCATCTGCTGAAGGCTGATAATGAAGCTCATAAACATCGTCGGTGCTGTTTTCCTTCAAAGAAACCAATATAGGTATTTGTCGTATCAGCTGAGTAGTTTCGTTCCAAAGAAAGAGATTCATTAAAAACGTTGTTAAAAACAGTAATACAAACAGAAAGAACCTTTTTCTCATAATCAAGCTATTTATTTTTTTCATATTATTTTCCTCAACAATGCATACAAAGTGATTATTTTTAGAGCAAGTAAAACAACAGCGATCATACATAAAATTATTGTATGAGCAATATCACTGTTTTTCAACACAACCCAGGAAAAAATTCCAAATAGAATTACCGCGAGAAATTGAGTCGATCCATTCAAAATGAAGCTGTCTACGATTTCTTTTTTCCTGGATTTGCCTACTATAAAATTAATTTTAATTTCCTTTTTATTAGACAGCACAATAACTGTAAAGACGGCAATATTGATAAAAATCAAAAACAAAATAAATAAGACCGCTCTATTTTGATTTTGAAAAAGTAAAAACATGCCTATTAGACTGATTGTGTACAGATTCAATACGGTAATGGATAACTTTGTTTTTTTTGTCATAGTTATTCTCACTTTTTTTAATAAAAACATTCAATGACAAAAATAGAATTTAATGTCATTGAATGCTCTAACTGTATTAGTGTTTTCTAGAAACCATAATAATATATTGTTTTTGGTGCAACTGGATTTAAAGAATCCCATATGGTTACTGTTTGATAATCAGTCTTCTCTGTTCGCCAAGTGTCTACATAGGCGTATGCTCCTCCAACATAGTTATTATTTCGATAATAAGTAATCTGTGCTCCACCGTATCCTTTGACTGTATACGCTTCACCAAAATAGGACAATTGATGCCAATTCTCTGTGTTAGCTACCCACTTGGGGCCGCTCCAGTAAGATGTTGCAAATGCTACGACGGGAAAAAGGAAAACTGCGGCAACAAGCGCTAGTGCTAGTTTTTTCATATTTATTATTCATTCCTTTCGCTTCGCTTAATGCCCGACATGGGATATATATATTGTGTTACACCTTCAGCGTATGATGTACTATTTATTTTAGAATAATCTACGTATCAATTGACGGTTCAAAATCATACCCTGGATTTGTTTCAGTTTCAATATCCCATAAATAGGCTAGCTCTCCATTATTTCATTACTCAAAGATATCATCGTTACTAAAAATTCAATTTATTTTCTTATCGATGAAAAACTTTTGTCCAATTATTAGCAAAAATATAACAGTCAGGAAAAATACTAGCTCAATTATTGATCTTGGGAATAACCTAGGAAACCACCGAAGAGTTAAATAAATGACTACGTACATAACGATTGACTTGTTATCTCTCATTTCGGAGTCTAATTTTTTATCCTTAAATACATAGTCTATAAAGATGGAAATCATCATGCCAGATAGCACCAATATTAAAAACAAGATAACATTATCTTTCTCAACATTGAAATTTAAAAAAGTGCTACAAATAATCCCTATAAATATACACCAAAGATAAGTTATCGAGTTTTTTAGTAAAAAAAATCGCATATTTTTAGACATAAACCCTCCAAAATTTTGACATAATTATTCATCTATTTGTTCCTAATTTCTTGTGAATCTACTAACAACATCTGAATTAGAAACTAATTTTGTTCGAGAGCTATCAGAATATATTTTTATATTTTGCTTAACATAATAGTTTACTGAGTCATAGTCCTCGTATGTAGTAACTGTATAATAGACAGTTGCTGGCTGGCTTAATATATTTGTAACATTGGCTACTGAAGAAGAAGCGAGTGCACTCATAAAATCACTCAGTTGTACAGCTGATTTAATTATTTTGCTACCGAAATAGGTAAGGACAATATTTACTAAATAATTTGATGTATTATAGACTATACTATTTGATAATGCATCGCTATAATACCTAGTATTGATTCTTGTCCACGAGTATCCCCCATCGTTAATTATAACATATGGTTTTATAAGACTATCATTACCATCTTTTGTTTCAACAGGATGATCTATTATAGAAATGATTTCGAAATCAGATGCAGAAGCGTTCTCATTAATTACTTCGGCAATTTTAAGATTTCCGTCTTTAGAATAATTGCCATCTTTTTCTGAAGCCAAAACAGTCGCAGTTGGCACGATAGCTCCTAATAACAACGAACCAGTTAAACTGCACAAAATTAATTTTTTCATATTAATCTCCTCCATTCATCAAATTTTAGAAAATGATTTAACCTATCATTTCCTCATTTTCAGCATATATTGCAGTTTACATAACAGCCGACTTTGCCAAGCATCCACTTATTCAAAGCCCCCCAATGATATCCCATATCAGGGAATCTAGGTTCTCTCCCATCCTGTACCGCCTCCCTCTGCACAAATCCCGTTAGACCTCTGCGTTTGGTTATAATAGAATTATAAGTAAGATTCGCTTAGATGGAAAAAATGTTAACAATAAGCAATAAAAAGGAGGAAGAAAATGGAAACTGGAAAACTAGTGAGGGCAATCCGCTTAAACAAGAAACTGAAGGCCAAGGATGTATACACCGATATTCTTACCCGCCCAGCCAGTATCCGCTTTGAACGGGGAGAGAGCGACACCACGACAGAGAGACTTTTCCTGATTCTCCAGAGACTTAATATCTCGCTTGATGAGTTCTACTTTTTGTATTATAACAGTCGAGAGAACCCTTTGTTCCAAATTCTCGAAGAATTGGTACGAGTCCACAAGTTATCGGACGGAGAAAGCCTGCTGATCTTGGAAAGAGGTTTTTCCGCGCAATATGAGAAGACCTCCTACTTGGGTTATCTTCACTACGCCTGTATTGCCCGCCTTTTAGCTACGACCTATGTAGAATTGCCATATCCCAAAAAGCAGGTAGAGATCATTTTAGACTATCTTTTCCAGATTCAATCTTGGAACTACTATGAGCTTGTCCTCTTTAATAATGCCCTTGATTTCATTCCAAGCGAAATGGTGGATACCGTATACAGCAAAGTGCGTACGAAGATGCAGGGAGTCAAGGAGATGCGACGCTATAAGAACGAACTTTTCACTCTAATTTCCAATATTCTGGTGGTGCGAATCGAAGCTGGCGACGTCAAAGGGTGTCTCGTCTACTGGCAAGAACTTCGTGAGAATATAGCTGTGGACAACACTCGGATGTATGAAACAACCATGGTGTACTTCTTTCGGGAGGCTATTTCTTTGCTGGAGAATCCCACGTGGAATCTTGCTGCTGCCAATAGCATCCTCGATGCATTCGGATATTTAGGAATGGAGCACAAAAAGAATCAGTGCCTACAGCTACTAGAGCATATTAAACAAAACCAGCAGAAAGAATGACTCTTTATTGGCAGAACAACCAAAAATGAACGGTGAAGCGTCGCTGAGCGGAGTTAAGCGAGCTGAATCGGTGCGTTCCTCCGGCGAGGCTTCCCACACCGGAGAACAGCGGTAACTTGCGGGCTCTTCTCCTGCGGGCAGGGTTTCGTCGGAGCACAAGACTTAAATGTGGGCCGTACTCCGGCGTAGCCTCCGTTCGCCGGAGGAAAACGGTTGAGATTCTGCTGAGCGAAATTGCGCATCCAAAGCTTGACCCCCATCAAGTCGCTTTCCTGCCTGATGGCGTATGATTAGGCTATAGGAAAATACCAGAGGAGGTCATTCAAATGATCAAATGGATAAATAAATACAAAAACCGCATTACCGCACTATCAGGCTTCCTAATCGTCATCGGTTTTGCTTTGAAAACCCTCGGATATACCACTGCTGCTGACTTCGCGCTTATCCTCGCGACGCTCATCGCGGTGGTTCCGATCATGTACAAAGCCTATCTGGCGTTGCGGATGAAGGCTTTCAGCATCGAGCTGCTGGTGACGATTGCCGTCATCGGTGCGCTGTTCATCCGCGAATATACGGAGTCTTCCGTCGTCACCTTCCTGTTTCTGTTCGGTGACTTCCTGGAAGCACGCACCTTGGAAAAGACCCGCTCTTCTCTGCGGTCGTTGATCGACATGGCGCCCCAGGAAGCGATCGTCCTGCATGGCACCGATCAAGTCGTTGTGCCGGTCGAGGAAGTGGCTGTCGGGGATCGGCTGTTCATCAAGCCCGGCGGCAAAATTCCGGTTGACGGCATCATCGTGAAGGGTCAGGCGGCCATCAACGAAGCCGCTGTGACGGGAGAAGCGATCCCGGCCAATAAATCCTTGGATGACAAAGTCTTTTCGGGTACATTGGTGGACGATGGCTTCATTGAAATGATCGCGGAAAAGGTCGGCGATGACACAACTTTCGCAAAAATTATTGAATTGGTCGAAGAGGCGCAGGAATCCAAATCCAAGGCCGAACGTTTCCTAGATGCCTTCGCCAACTTCTACACGCCGGCGATTGTGGTGCTCTCCGTCATCGTTTACGTTTGGACGCGCGACCTGCATCTTGCCATCACTTTCCTTGTGATCGCCTGCCCGGGTGCGCTTGTGATCGGTGCTCCGGTATCGAACGTGGCCGGCATCGGCAACGGCGCCAAATACGGCGTGCTGGTGAAAGGTGGCGAGGTCATGGATCGCTTTTCCAAAGTCGATACACTTGTTTTCGACAAGACCGGCACGCTGACGAAAGGCAAACCGGAAGTGACCGATATCCATGTCCTCAGTGGCGCCGATCGCAGCGAACTGCTGCAGCTGACGGCTTCGGCGGAGCGCATTTCCGAACACCATCTCGGACAAACAATCGTGAAATACGCACATCAACAAGGGCTGGAAACATCTGTTGCGCCGAAAGATGCGGAAGTCATCAAAGGCCACGGATTGAAAGCGACAGTTGAAGGTCAACGTCTCGTCGCCGGCAACCGCAAACTGATGGCCCAGTCCGGAATCTTGATAAATGAAGCAGCAGAAAGCTACGCGATTGCACGCGAAAAAACCGGCAATACCGTCGTTTTCGTGGCCATTGACGGCACGCTCGCCGGGCTCTTCTCCATTGCTGATCAGATCCGCGAGGACGCACCGCAGGCTTTGGCCGAAATGCGCCGCAACGGCATCAAACAGATCATTATGCTGACGGGGGACAACCGCCACACCGCCCAAGCGGTCGCCGAACAATTGGGATTGGACGCTTTCCATGCCGAGCTGTTGCCGGAGGACAAAGTGCGTTTCGTCAAACAACTGCAGGAAGATGGCGCCGTCGTGGCGATGGCCGGTGACGGCATCAACGATGCACCGGCCATCGCGACAGCCGACATCGGCTTGGCCATGGGCGAAGGCGGGACCGACATCTCGATGGAGACAGCCGATGTTGTGCTGATGGCCGACAAACTGATGCAGTTTTCCCATGCTTATTCGCTCTCAAAGGCGACCATGCGCAACATGAAACAGAACATCGCCATTGCGGTTGGAGTCGTGTTCTTCCTTTTGGCGGGCGTGCTGATGGGTTCCGTCCATCTCGCCAGCGGTATGTTCATTCATGAAGCCAGCATCCTGGCCGTCATCCTGAACGCTATGCGTTTAATCGGCTTCAACCGGAAGAAAAGCGGAACGGGTTCGTTCAGCCATGAGAGAAATTTAGGAAATCGTGCCGACTGAGCATCGTAGAGCGCAATATGCTGAGAGACTTCCTGCGTCAGCAGGTTAGTCGAATAGTATCCTTGGCTCGTAGAGACAAGGGGTTCCTTTATCCTTTCCGAAGGGCTAACCCGTGAAGCTAGCCATCAGTCGTTATAAAAAGCTCACATCCAAGATAAAATTCGCATGCAGCCTACGGTTTGCGGTACAATTTAAGCAACCAAGACTGCCTGTCCCATTCCGAAACGGAGGATTTTCCCTATGAACGAAACCCATAAACCGGCGCACAATTGCGGCGGAGACTGCGCCTGCAACTCGCACAAATCCTGCATTTCGCTGGTGCCGATCTTCAATCACTTGGAGCCGGACCAGATGGACGAAATCATGTCCGTCACGCATCCGGCGACCTACAAAAAAGGCGAACTGCTCTACCGCCCCGGTGATACGTCGGATACACTCTATATCCTCCATTCCGGCCTGATCCGCATTTACCGGCTGGCCGAGTCCGGAAAAGAGCAGCTCGTGCGTTTCCTCAATCCTGGCGATTTCACTGGTGAGTTGGCCCTCTTCAGCGAATCGAAGCACGAAGCCTATGCCGAAGCGGTGAAGGAGACCCAAGTTTGCCGGATGAAAAGGAACGATCTACAGCACTTTTTGTTGAAATACCCTGCCATTTCTTTGAAATTGCTGCAGGAATTCTCCAACCGTCTGGAAAAGTCGGAACGGCAGACGACCTACGTGTCGACCGAAAAAGTCGAAGCCCGCTTGGCCCTCTACCTTGCCGAACTGGCCAAGAAAGACGGCGACACCATCACTTTGCCGATGTCGAAGAAGGATCTCGCTTCCTACCTCGGGACGACACCGGAAACGATCAGCAGGAAGATGGGCTCATTGGAAGATCATCACCTCATCAAACAACTGAACCACCGCGAAATCGTCATCCTCGATCTCGATGGCTTATTGTTTCTCTAAAATCGCTCACGACCGTCTCTTAATGGGACGGTTTTTTGATTTGCAGACGCATGAATAGTCAGCTGTCGGGTATTGGGATAGCTACGCATTGCGATTACCTGACAGTTGTGGGATCTCTCGGTTGTTTGCGTCGCGAAGCGAGCGGTTCACCCGACAGACATACAATCCGCTCACTTTTTGCCGGATCACAACCGTATTCCGGAAGCGCGCTTTGTGGTAGAATAGGCTAGAAAAGTGAGACAAGCCCGATCTGCCTCGAAAGAAATTTAGGAAATCGGAAATCGTACCGACTGAGCATCGTAGAGCGCAATAGGTACGATTTATCTAATTTCCGAGGGGCAGGCTTGAATCACTGGACAGTTTACGAAAAAGGGGGAAATTTTGATGACAGAAAAAATGAAGCAGCGGCTTTTGTTGGTCTTTGCCACGGTTGTCGGCTTCGTGATCGGCTACCTGAATCCTGCGACTTCGCAGGCGCTTTTGTCGGGCATCGGCTGGATTGCGGGGATTGGCATGTTCATCCTCTTCCGCCGCTCGAACAAAAATCCGGAGCACGATTACTCGGAAAGCTGGGCTTACCTGCTGATCCGCATGCTATTGTTCTTCATCATCGGCGCGGCTTTGGGCAGCATGATCCCTTATTACCAACAGATTATGGCCTTGCAGCAGCAATAGGCCATTTATTCATTATTCAAAAAACAACCAAAAAGGAGTATGTATGCACATGGATTACGTCGCCATTGACTTTGAAACTGCAAACAGCCGTGGTGACAGCGTCTGTTCCATCGGCTTGAGCCGCTTTTCCGACGGTAAGGAAGTCGACCGCTACTATGCGCTCATCAATCCGCGCCAATATTTCAGCCGCGGGAATATCCAAATCCACGGCATCACCGACGCCATGGTCTCCAGGGAACCATCCTTCGACGAACTTTATCCTGACATCCGTTCCTTCATCGGAACCGATCCGTTGGTGGCCCACTTTGCCCAATTCGACATGAGTTGTCTGCAACAAACGATTGAAACCTACAAACTGCCGAAGATGCAGAATGAGTTTTTCTGTTCCTGCAAGATGGCGCAGCGTATGCTGGATCTGCACAATAACCGCTTGCCGACCGTGTTGGACTACTTCGGCATGACGATCGATAACCACCATAATGCCGTGGAGGATGCGGTCGCCTGCGGGCTGATCACCAGCAAAATGCTGGCGCAATACGACTATGATATCCAAGGTTTTCTGGACGAATACCAATACCGGATGGGCAAATTGTTCTCGCATGCTTTCGGAGTGGCGAAAGGCGGCAAAAGTACGCCTGCCAGACGAACAAAAACGGCGGCACCGCTGAAGCCGAAGAGCCTGCTGTTCGATAGGGAACACGTCTTTTACGACAAGCACGTCTGCTTTACCGGTCGCTTCCAAAAACTGAAGCGCAACGATTTGGCCCAGCTCGTCGTCGACGTCGGCGGCCATTTCGATGCCAATCTAAGTTACGAGACCCTTTATTTGGTCGTCGCCGACAGCGATTGGCGCAAGATCGGCACACCGAGCGAGAGCCGCAAAATCCAGGCAGTCCGCGAGCTGCAAGGCAGCGGCCACAATTTGACGATGCTTTCGGAATCGGATTTCCTGCGCAACTTTCTGAAGGAATGAGGTGAAGACAGATGAATATCTTCAGCAAAATGGACAATTTAGTGAGCCTGACCGAAAATGAGAAAATTTTGGTTTCCTATATAAAAGAAAATCCCGAGGCTTTTGTGAAAATGACTTCAGCGGAAATCAGCGAAGCCAGTTTTATTTCGAACGCAACGATTTATCGCTTATGCAAAAAGTTGGATTTGGCTGGACTTTCCGAATTGAAGATTCTGGTTTCGGCCTCGGTCGGAGACTATCTGAAAGAACGGAAAACGCTGGATTTCAACTATCCGATCCACCCCAACGAAACCCAATATCAGATTACGCGGACGATGCAGGAACTCTACGAACAGACGGTTGTGTCCTCGCTCAACAATCTCGATCTGGAGCAGCTGCGGCAGGCGGCTTCCTTGATGAAAAAGGTGCCATCCATCGACCTGTATACCTCTGCCGGCAATCTGTTTTTCGCCGAGAACTTCAAGTTTCAGATGCAGGAAATCGGCAGATTCGTCAATGTCCCGATCGAAGAATATCATCAGCGTCTGACAGCGGCAGCCAGTGATCCCTCGCACCTGTCGATTGTTGTTTCATACGGCGGACGGGGGACGGTCATTCCCGAAATCGTGAAAATCTTGAAGAATAACCGATCACCCATTCTGTTGATCACATCCACCGATGCGATCCCTTTCGCGGGTGCTGCCACGCACCACCTGTACATGAGTTCAAATGAAAGCCATTACAATAAGATCTCTTCGTTTTCGACCAGGCTTTCATTACTGTTTTTGCTGGATTGCCTCTACACCAGCTATTTCAAACTCGACTACGATCACAATGTCGCAATGAAAATGGATTATTACAAAAAAATCAGTCGAATCACCTGGTGAGATTCACTAAGTCAACAAGGTCTTCTGAAAGAATCCTCTCAGTGTTCAAACCGTATGGATGCAAGTTCTGAGAAATTTCTTTCATTCGGGGCTCGGCATCTTTTTTCGCAAATAGTTATGGCTTATACTGAGTGCATCCATAAAAGAGGGCCTTTCATTTCTTAATGAAATCCTCCCGACGTGAGATCGCTCAGTCAGTAAGCGTCGGAAAAAAATGACTCCATCATTGAGAAGAAAGGCCTTATCTGCGTACTGCCATACGCAATGAGGCGTCCTTCTCTGCGAAACCCGGACAGATCTGTCCGGGTTTTTGTGGTTCTTCGGCAAAAAACGGAAACGAGGCTGCCTCGTTTCCGTTTTTCTTTTTCGCTATTCTTTGCTGAGGGCTATCTGTTTGTCCCGGTTGCCCAGAAATTCGTTCAGGAAGGCCGCAGCCAGTATCAGCACGCCTCCCGCCAATTGCACGGGTGATAAGTCTTCTTTCAGGAATACGGCCGAAACCACAATCGCCGTCACCGGATCGACATAACTGAGGACAGCGAATGTCTGGCTCTCGACAGCTTGGGCGCCTGCAAACATAAGCACATAGGCAATTCCCGTGTGGATGATTCCCAAAACCAGCAGACTGGTGATGGAGCCGCCAGTCAATTGTCCTAATCCGAAACCGGAAGTCAGAGCGACATAAGGAGTCAGGATTCCTGTTGCGATGACGAGCGTCAAAGCAGTCAGCGGGATCCCGCCAAGACCTACAATTTTTTTGTTGGACATAATGGCCACCGCATAGAAAAATGCTGCAGCCAAACCGAAGCCGATCCCGACCGGATGATTATAATTCCCCGCATTCGGGCTCACGCCGATAATCAGGAACATCCCCAGCATCGCCAAAAGGACGCACGCGATCTTTTTCGCGGTCAAGGATTCCTTGAAAACGAACGGCGCCAACAGCGTCATGAAAATCGGCTGGAAATAATAGCTCAACGTCGCATTCGATACCGTCGTGTACCGGAAAGCTTCAAACAGCAAAATCCAGTTCATGCCGACAGCAAAACCCGAAAGCAACAGGAACTTGGCATTTTTCCTGACCAACGCCAAAGGGATCTTTTCCTTGCGCACCATCAATGTCCCCCAGAGGAACAGACTCCCCAACGCTCCCCTGAAGAAGGCAACCTGATTGGACGCCAAATCGATATTCTTAACGAAGATGCTGATTGTCCCGAATATCAGCATCGACAGCATCACTTTCCCTTTTCCTTTCGACACAACCCCACACCTTCCCTTGATTGATGAAAATAGTACATCCATCATATCACAGAGTTTGCCGGCCGTGGATGATTTCCGCACAATAAAGTCCACTGATGAATAAAGAAGCCCCGGATGCGCTGCATTTGCGCATCCGGGGCTAGGAGAGTATGCTTACTGACCTCTTGTTATTTGAATTCAATAAAGAGATAAAGATCTCCACCTGTGAAATCCGGTGTGCGTTCCAAGGAATTGACCAAAATATTCATTCTGATCTGGTCATTTTCAGTGGTTATCGTCGCATCCTCGATTGTCAGATTCCCCTTATCGAATCCTGACGTTTCAGACTGCTCGAAAATAGTATCGTACACTTCCCGGGTATTGTAGGCAATCAATTCTTCTCCTGCCGCATCCTTTACCGTCAAGATATAATACGTGCCATCCAACCTTTTTTCCAGTTGGTATGGTTGTCCATCCACTTCAAAATCGGTAGTTTCAACTGGACTTGTTTCGACTTCGGAGTAGTAAAGATACTGGTGAAGCATGACATCAAAGCCTGCGATTCCGACTACGGGATCGGCATCCCAGTTCAGGTAGACGAACTCGCCTTCGCCTTGCGGGTAATCCGTTTCGGAGTAGGTCATGTCAAATCCGTAGGTATCAGTGAAATCACTGTAGACATTGAAGTCGCTCGGCAGGTAGGCCACCTCTTTATTGTAGCCCATGTTGTCGATGTAGGAAGCGACCTTTGTGATGACAATCTTGTCACCGAGGGGAACGTCGCTTTTTGGCACGATTGCGTTATCCACCAACATATCATTTTCGATCAATTTCCGTTCCAAAAAACCGATCTGGTTATTCTTGCTGACGGTAAAGGCATCGATTGGCGGAATGATGGAAATAGCCGACAATACCAGTAAGGCGATGGCGATCAATCCGTTGTGCTTCGGTTTCATGAAACTGAAGATTACCCCGGCTATCGTAGCGAAAATCCCGAACAGGATGACGTAATAACGGCCATGCGTGATACCCATCTCCCTGATTTTCAAGAAGGAAGCGATGGTCTGGAAGACGACAATCGGAATCAGGACCTTAGGGAAAATTTTGCGGAACAGATCAGCGAATTTATTCTCGAGATTGCAGGCGAGGATATAGACGATGATGACGATGATCGCATAGGAAACAAGCAGCGGCTCCAAAAGATTGTCTGTCCAGAATTCTCCGCGGATGTTCATGACGACATAGACCAAGAGAATCAACGTGTAAATGGCCGTCAAAGGAATGATGATGTAGGAAATCAGAACTTCCAGGAAGCGCGGTACCATAAATTGACGTTCCAGCGTTTCGCCGCGTTTCGCCCACGCCTCATCCGGTATCATTTCTTCACGTTTGCCCGGGTACAGTGGTGTCATCGACAAGAAATAGATCGGCGCGAACAATGAACCGACTATGTTCAGAAGATGTGTGAGCATTTTATAATCGATATTGAAGAGAAGGTAATCCGTAGCGTAAAAAATGGCGCTGATACCTGCTGCCAACACTCCTGAAAAAAGAATGGTCGTAAAGAAGGCTTTCAGCGCTGACAAAAAACTCCGGTGGAAAGGCACTTTGATATTTTCAATCGAAGGTATCCAAATGAAGGCAATCATAAGGGCGAACAGCGCCACACCGGTTTTGACGCTGATGGCGATGTTATACAGTGTCTGCGGTCCTACCGCGAAGTAATAGCCGGTTGCAAGTAATACCGCTCCGCCCATCAGCAGATAGCGGGCGTTCATTTGCGTAAAGAACCTTTCGTAAATCATTTGGCCAACGATGCTCAGCATGGCCCCCACCAAAAAAGTGAACAGATAGCGGGCATAATCCTCGCGCGGATTTTCGATCATGAAGCTGTTCAATACTGCGACCGCAATCAAAAAAACGACGGTCAGTGGATAACGACTGATGGAACGCCCCATTCCTTTGTAGGCTTTCCACAATGCGTCTTTGAATTTCATTTTTGCCACTCCCTTCAGGCATTCGGATGATCGGATAGCATTCTTTTTTCCGAGACCTTCCCCCTTCCAGCCCCTATCCTTTGCACCCACATTGCTTCTATTGTTCCCGATGAAATCGTCCAGTTTGCTTATCTTAATTATGGATATCCAAGCGCACCTTTGTCAAATTTTGCGGTGCCTTTAAGGGCGCGCACCAAAATACAACTACCTCTGCGCTAGCCAGCTCCTCATTCTTATTGTTTGAACGGTCCCGTCTTCGCATCCTTCATCGCCAATTGGATATAATCGATGGAAGCGTTGAGTTTGGCTGTTTCCCGCTCATTCAAAGCAACCCCGAATTGTTTTTCCACGCCGTTGCGGCCGATCAGGCAAGGCATGCTCAAGGCCACATCGCCATCATGACCATACTGTCCGCGCAGAATCGTACAGACGGGATGGACGCTCTTTTCATCCAACAGGACCGCTTGCGCCAAGGTGATGGCGGATTGCGCAACCCCGGCATTCGTCCAACCTTTCCCGTTCAAGACATCGTAGGCTGACTTCACGACCGCCGCTCCGATCGCTTCTGGTTCCAACGTCTCGACTTCCGGGAAATAAGTTCCGAACTCCTCATAGCGAATCCCGTTTATAGCCAACCGACTCACCACCGGGAAGGCTGTGAAGCCGTGTTCGCCCATCATATAGCCGGTCACGCTCTTAGGATCGACACCGTACTGTTGGGAAATCACTTTGCGCAGACGGGCCGAGTCCAGCATCGTGCCGGTCCCGAAAATCCGGCCTTCCGGATAGTCGAATTCGCTGGCCGCGATATAAGTAACCGTGTCCAATGGATTTGTGATCAGAATGATGATGGCTTCTTTTGTATATTTTACGATTTCAGTCATCACTTCACGGATGACCGCAGCATTTTTTTCGGTCAAAGAAGCGCGATCCGGGATGGCATTCGGATCGTTTTCATCCTTCAGGACACTCGGCCCGGCAGCGATGATGATGACGTCCGCATCCACGCAATCGGCGTAATCCCCGGCGTGTACGTCCACATTGGACATATAGGTCAACGCGGTCGCATGCGCCTGATCCAAGGCTTCCCCATGGGCAACATCCTTCAGAATATCGATCGTGGCAATTTCCGCAAACATCCGCAATTTCATCGCATCCGCCAACACATAGGAACCTACATGCCCCACACCCACCACAACAAGTTTATTTTTGTGCATCTTTCTCCCTCCAGTTCTCATCATACTTTCATCTTAGCATCTTTTCGGCGATTTATCACAAGTATTTCGCGAAGGAGGCTGAATCATTGTGCCGGCTTGCAATAATCGGCCGGTCCGAGTACTATGGAAGCAACATCACCAAGAGGAGCATACGTTAAATGGAAAAGTTTGTGGAAGCTTTAAAACAAAAAATTCGTAGTAAAGAGGGCTTGTCGCCCAAGATGCAGGATATTCTGGATGCTTGCGTGGTACTATTCTCGACGAAAGGATTTTCCAACACCAGCACAAAGGACATCGCCAAAGCCGCCAATGTTGCTGAGGGAACCATCTACAAACACTTCGGGACGAAGGAAAACTTACTTTACGCTACGATTTTCCCGATTCTGCGCGACATCATCTCTACGGAAGCGCTCGCTCAAGTGCAACAGTTCCGCAGTTCTGCAGAGAACGCGCCGTTCGAGCGGTTCGTGGCATTCATCGTGCGCAAGGATGTTATGATGCCGGAAGAGCATTTTCAATCCGGTAAAATTTTTCTTACCGAAATGATGTACGACAAACAGCGCTGCCAAGAATTCATCACCATGATTCCAAAGGACTTAATTGAAGGCATCTATGCGATCCTCGACGGCTATAAAGAGAAAAATGAGATCGTCGATTGGCCGAATCCCGTCATTTGGCAATTTATCATGAGCATCCTGTTCGGTAATCACCTGACCCATTACGTCCTTTTCACGGATACAAAACGCGACAAAGAAGCCGAAATCACTTATTTGACCCAACAGATCGTCAAAGGCCTCAGCCCCGATAAGCAATAGCATTGACAGCCCTTTACAGAATCGCTATACTTGACTAATCGTACGGTGAGTAAATACTCACTCATCGGCATTTCTTTCAAAATAATAAGGAGGCATCCCCTAACTATGGCTTTTGTCGAACTAAAAAATCTGAATAAGTATTACCCTATCAGCGGCTCGGAAGATTTCCAGGCACTTAAGGACGTCAACCTTTCCTTGGACAAAGGCGAATTGGTCTCAATCGTCGGTGAATCCGGCAGCGGTAAATCAACCTTGATGAATCTGTTGGGCGGTCTCGACAGCCAGTTCTCAGGCGAAATAACCATTGACGGCCAAAACATGAGTACGTTCAAGGAAAAAGATTTCGTGAATTACCACAAAGAGAAGATCGGCTTCGTTTTCCAGAGTTTCAATCTTGTTTCCCACCTCAGCGTGCTGGATAACGTCACGTTGGCGATGACGCTTTCGAACGTCGATAAAAAAACGCGGGTCGCAAGGGCGAGAGAAGTCCTGAAGCAACTTGGCCTTGACGACCAATACAAAAAGAAACCCAGCCAGTTATCCGGTGGACAAAAGCAACGTGTGGCCATCGCCCGTGCGTTGGTCAACGACCCGGACATCATCATTGCCGATGAACCTACCGGAGCTTTGGACTCACAAACGACTGATCAGGTGCTGGACATCATCCAAGACATCGCCAAAACCGGTAAGTTGGTCATCATGGTCACCCACTCGGAGAAAGTAGCGGCCCGCTCCACGCGCGTCGTCACAATTGATGACGGAAAAATCATCGGGGATATCCATCAAGGCGAGATCGCCTTGCACGACAATGCATTTGAACTGCAGCAAAAAAGTAAAAGCAAAAATCTCACGTTTTTTGCAGCAATCCGATTGGCTCTTCTTAATATGAAGGAAAAACTGGCGAGGAATATCCTGATTGCTCTTGGCGGCAGCATCGGCATCATGAGCATCATCGTGATGCTCTCCCTTGGCGAAGGCGTCAATGACTACCTGACCGAAACGATGAACGCCAACGTCAATCCGCTGGTAAGTGAAGTGCGGATGCCCATCGTGATGGAAACCAACAACAGCGAAAACACTGACTCCTCTATGATGATCATGACTCCCGCCGGTGCAGAGATACCTGCCGGATCCGCGCCATCAGGTCCTCCTGCCGGGGTAACGCAGTCTGACCCGTTTGGAGAAGAAGATCTGGAAAAACTACGGAATATTCCGCATGTGGCAGAAGTCAATCTGGCCTACTCTTCGCTTACGATCGGCAGCGATAACGTCATCTATGAAGGCGAAAAATATGCCTTCATGAACTTTGGGACAACCTCCGGCATGACCGATTCCAACATCCTCTACGGCGCTTTCCCTGAAGCAGGCGAAATCCTGATCACAGAAGGTGTCGCCAATCAGATGGCTAGCACTGCCGAAGAAGCCATCGGAAAAGAAGTGACCGTGGATGTTACTATAGACGGTGAATCGCTGGAAAAAAATTATGTCATCAGCGGCATCTATTCAGCCGGCCAAGCTATCGGTGCATTTGAATCCGTCTATATGTCGGCGGAATCATTCGAAACCTTGACTGCGGAAAACAATCTGGAAGTAGAACCGAACGTTGTCTACTTGGTATCTGATGATCCGGAAAATACCCAAGCCATCAAAGATGAAGTGGCCGCCCTAGGTTACCGTGGTTCATCTGCGGATGCCCTGGCTTCCACGTTCACCCAAATGCTGGATATCTTCACTTACATCCTTTCCGGGGTTGCCGGTATCTCCTTGTTCGTGTCCGCCATCATGATTTTGACGGTACTCTACATCAGCGTAGTGGAACGGACACAAGAAATCGGTGTCATCAAAGCAATCGGTGGCCGCAAGAAAGATATCCGCCGCATCTTCGTTTCTGAGTCCTTCCTGATCGGTCTGTTCAGCGGCATTCTGGGTGTTGGTATCGCCTACCTCATCACCGTCGTCGGAAATATTGTTGTGGAGAACCTGTTTGATACTGCCATCCTGAATATGACACCGGCATTTGCGGTGTTCGGCATCGTCACCAGCGTGATCATCAGCATGGTAGCCGGCCTGATGCCAGCCCAAAAAGCAGCCCGCCTAGACCCAGTAGAAGCCCTAAGACACGATTAAGAGCAGGATACGATGAATCCCGTTTAGAAATCGAGCACTAAGAGGAAATACCCACCGCGACCCGGTTTTGGTCGAGGTGGGTATTTCAGCTTAGGCGGAGAGTTCTGGGATTCAGAGTTCAACTACCAGGATGTGATGAATCCTGAGCTCAGAGTTTGAGCACTAACGAGGTTCAGGACCAAGCAGCCCGCTTTTGGCTGAGTGGGCCTGAACAGCGTTAGGCGGAGAACTCTAGGATTCAGAACTCAACTACCAGGATGTGATGATTCGCGTTTAGATACCCGGACGTTGGAGTACCCCACGAAGCGAACCTCTTTTGTTCACTCCGCGGGGTGCGAAACGGTAGTGGTATCTGCGAATCAGAACTCAACTACAGGATACGATGAATCCCGTTTAGAAATCGAGCACTAAGAGGAAATACCCACCGCGACCCGGTTTTGGTCGAGGTGGGTATTTCAGCTTAGGCGGAGAGTTCTGGGATTCAGAGTTCAACTACCAGG
>ERZ1023696.35-NODE-35-length-30124-cov-6.641197_pt1 | contig 30124 bp, 24 predicted proteins | sample MGYA00520859_ERZ1023696 | MGnify/ENA primary metagenome ERZ1023696 (study PRJEB33180, sample SAMEA4046002) | wastewater metagenome | place: Denmark | collected 2016-03-13 | study: EMG produced TPA metagenomics assembly of the PRJEB13832 data set (Local surveillance...
GATGCTGGTGGTGGGGCGGCGGGTGTTTCCTTGGGTGTTGTGGCAGGTGGCGCGCACGGGTTCGCGCGAGCTGTTTACGTTGTGCGTGGTGGCGGCGGCCGTGGGCATTGCGTTTGGATCGGCTGTGCTGTTTGGGGTGTCGTTTGCGCTGGGTGCCTTTTTTGCCGGCATGGTGATGCGCGAATCCGAATTCAGCCACCGGGCAGCGCAGGAGTCTTTGCCGCTGCGCGATGCGTTTGCCGTGCTGTTTTTTGTCTCGGTGGGGATGTTGTTCAACCCCTCTGTCATGTGGGAGCGGCCATTGCAGGTGCTGGCCGTGGTGGCGATCATCATTGTGGGCAAATCGCTGGCGGCGGCCGCTTTGGTGTTGGCGTTTCGGTATCCGCTGCACACGGCGCTGACGGTGTCGGCCAGCCTGGCGCAGATTGGCGAGTTTTCGTTCATTCTGGTGGGGCTGGGTGCATCGCTGGGCTTGCTGCCGCCCGAGGGCGCCAGCCTGGTGCTGGCTGGAGCGCTGATTTCGATTGCGCTCAATCCGCTGGTTTTTCGTGCCATAGCGCCGCTGCAAAAGTGGCTGCTGGCGCGCTCGGCCCTTGCGCGGCGGCTGGAGCAGCGCGACGACCCGCTGGCCGAGTTGCCCACCAGCACGGACGAGCGTTATCTGGCGCGCCAGGTGGTGCTGGTGGGCTATGGCCGCGTGGGGCGGCGTGTGGCCAGTGTGCTGGCTGCGCACAACATCCCGCTGGTGGTTGCCGAGCAGAACCGTGAACTGGTCGAAAAGCTGCGGGCTCAGGGCATGGCGGCCGTGTTTGGCGACGCGGTGGAGCCGGCGGTGTTGATCCAGGCCCACATCGCGCGCGCTCACATGCTGGTCATTGCCACGCCCGATACGCTGAATGTGCAGCAGATCATTGCCACTGCACGCCTGCTCAATCCCGGCATTGAAACCGTGGTGCGCAGCCACGGCGAAGAGGAGGCGGTGCGCCTGGAGAAAGAGTGTGGCAGCACGGTTTTTATGGGCGAAGAAGCTTTGGCCCAGGCCATGGCGGGCCATGTGCTGGCCCGCGCGGCCGCGCGGGGCGGCAACGCCACACCTCCCGGCGTGCTGCATGAATCGGCTTGAATTGTAGCCAAATTGGCCTGTAGCCCTTATGTATCAAGCGCTACATGCTATTGTTTTTGATTGTTCGATGCACTTGTGTGCAGCGCGCAGCGAATGCCCTGTTCGCCATGATCGGCTTATTCGTCCGATTCTTCAAACACCAGCGAGGGCACAGTCATGACGCGTGCCGTGCTGCCCAGCTCGTCAATCAGGCGGTTGGCGAAATAGCTGCTTTGGGTGTCAGGCTCCAGGGCCGCAACGGCCAGATGGGCCAGACCCTGGTTGAGCGGCACATAGAAACTGCCGGCTGGCACATCAATGGCGCTGCGCACCGGCGTCACCTGGGTGCGGATGATGCTGGAGCCACCTGCGATGGTGCCGCGCACATCCGTGCGTTCGGTGGTTTCGCGCGCGGTTTCATGGTAAGTGTCGGCCAGCAACGCGCCGGGTTCCGCGATACGCAACACCTGCACGCCCAGCATTTGCAATCGCTCAACCGCTGCGGTGGCATGGGCTGCCAGCCAGTAGCCGCAAGGCCGGGGGCGCGATTTGACGGGCCGCAGGGCGAGCGATGAATTCCAGTCCACTTTCAGGGTGCGGTCTGCGCCGGTGTCGGGGTCGAGCATGGTCAGCTCCCGCTGCATGGGTGTGGCCTGGGCCTCTATCACCACCTGGCCCTTGCATGCCTTGGAGGCTGTGTCCCGCGCGACATAAGAGCGCACTTGTTCCAGATCGGCTGCGCGCTCTGCGGTGCTGCGCAGGGCGCTGGTGATGGTCGTGACCTGGGTGTGAACCCGGCGCTGGATGTGCAGGCGCCCCAGGCCCACGCCACGGGTTTCGACCAGCAGGCTGACGGCGTTTTTCAGGCCGTTCACGTTGCGGCCGGTGTCGGGTTGCACGCCGCCCATGGAGATGCGCTTGTCGTCAGGCTGGGTCGAGGTGGTGTAGTACCACTCGCTCGACATGCCCTGGGACTGCAGTGCGCCGAGCATGGGCTGGTGGTACCACTCCTGCGATGCCTTGGTCAGAAACTCGTGGTAGTTGGCCGTGGTGGTGTATTGCAGCAGGGCGTCGTAGCGCTGAATGGCGTTGAACTTTTGCAGATAGCGCCCTGCCACCGTGAATTCGTGCGCATCCAGAACCAGAATGGGGCGGTAATCTCGAACCACGCGTGCCAAGGCCCGGGCTTCGGGGGTGTTCAGCAACAGGTGATCGCGGTTCATGTCCACGCCATTGGCGGTGGTGCGATTGCCGTTGGTGGCGCCATCGGGGTTGGCACGGGGAATCACCACCACGTTGATGCGATCGAGCAAGGGTTCAAGCAGGCCCTGTGCGAGTTCTCGGGCAACCACCAGCAGCGCTTCGCTGCCCGCGGGTTCGTCCCCGTGCTGCTGGCCGATGAGCACCACCGTGGAACGGCCATTGGCCTCCAGGCTGGCCATGTCCATGCCTTTGGCGCGCGTCAGGAGCAGGCCCAGAATCGGTTCGCCTTGCTGCGAGGCACCCAGTTGCAGAACACTGGCCTGCGTGGGGCCCCTTGGCGCAGCTTTAGCGATGTTGTGCAGCCATTGCCCCAGTTCGGAGTTGGTAGTGAAACCGCGCCGTTCGGGGGCGAGCCCAGGTGTGCTGTATTGGGTGGACGGTTCGGCAAACCGAGCGGCCACGGCCGGGCCATAGGGGGCAGCCGCAGCGCTTGCGGGGGCGGCTGGCGTGGGCGCGCCGACCTGCAGTGGCGTGACCACCACGTTGTCGCGCACCTGCCCCAGAGGCGCCGGCACCACGACGCCACGTTGCACGCGTGGCATGGAATCGGCTGTTGTGGAGCGCGCCGCAGTAGGCGTGCCGGGCCACGGGGGAAGCGGGGTGCTGGCGCATGCGGACAGCAGCAAGGCCACCAGGGCCAGCGAACCGCGCCACGGCAGAGGGTGCCCAATCCGTGGTGCTGGCTGTGCGGCCTTAGCGGGGGTTGAAACAGACAGGGTGTGGCGCTGGGTCATGGTGTGCTTTGCTTGGGATACTGTCGGGCTTGGCGCGATGTTAACTGCGCCTGCTGCCAGCGGCGTGTCGGCGGACACCGCGCGGTCCCTGCCAAGGCCCGATTAGCCGGATTGCAACGCACGACCTGACAGCACCTGCACACCCGAGGGGCCATGCCGCACAGCGTGCACCAGTGCATGTGCCACATCGCGCGCAGCCACGGCACGGTAATTGGCGGGGATGAGCGGGCGCAGCCACTGCAGGAGCGCCAGCGAAAGGGACTCGCCCCGGCGCGGGGTCTGGTGGAGCGGTTGTCTGTTGCCTGCCAGCACCGAAGGTCGTGCGATGACCAGGGTGGAGAAACCCAGGGCCTGCAGGTCCCGTTCCATTTCACCTTTGATGCGGCTGTAGAAAATGCGCGACTGCGGGTCGGCGCCCATCGCGCTCACCACACCGCAGCGCGTGGCGCCCGCCCGTCGAGCGGCCTGCGCGGTGGCCAGCACGGCGCTGTAGTCGATTGCACGGAAGGCGTTCTGGCCGCCCGCCGCTGCCATGGTGGTGCCCAGCGCGATGTAGACATCGTCCACAGGCGGCAAAGAAGGCAGCGCCGAAAAATCAACGGCATGCACCACCACATTCCTTGCGAGGGCAGCAGGCGCCCGGCGCCCCGCTGCATGCAGGATGTGGATGGGTGGGCCGTCAAGGCTGGCTGTGCCTGGGGCGTTTTCAGCGGCTAAAAGAGCCGCGATTACCTCCCGGCCCACGAGACCCGTTGCCCCGGCCACCAGAGCCACCCGTGCCACCGCCATAGCCACCACCTCCCGAATTGCCACGATATCCACCACCGCCACGGCGGCCGCTGCCAGCCATGCTGTCCACACTGGTGCGCATGGGGTCGGGTTGGCCGCCTGCCGCGTGGCCTGCGTTGCGCTGACCCGGGTTGCTGTGGCCCGAATGCGTGCCCAGGTGGGCATTGGGACGAGGAGGTTGTGCGTCGTCGTAGCGGTTGCCACCACCGCCTTCGTAGCCGCCGCCACCGGCTGGTGGGCGTGCACGACCGCGTGCCGGTGCCTGGGCACCCCCACGCGCGCCGCCGCCCTGGCCGCCACCGCCGCCGCCACGGCCGGAGCGGGGTGCATTGCCGCCGCCACCGCCGCCAGCAGCCTGGCGCGGGCCGCGTTCACCACCGCCGCCACCCTGGCCAGCCTTGTTGGTGCGGATGCGATCCATCATTTCGCTGCGAGCCGCCTTGGCAGCCGCTTGCATGACATCGCGGCTTGGCGGTTTGCCCGCACCGCCCCAGATGGTCTGGCGGCCCATGGCAATGGGCTCTGCCTTCTCGCCCGCGTCGGGTCCAAATCCTTCGATCACCTGCACGGGAATCTGCTGCTTGGTGAACCGCTCGATGTCCATCATGAAACCTTCCTCGTCCATGCAGACCAGGCTCACGGCTTCACCACTGTTGCCTGCGCGGCCGGTACGGCCGATGCGGTGCACGTAGTCTTCCGACACGTTGGGGATTTCGTAGTTGACGACGTGTGGCAACTCGTCGATGTCGATGCCGCGTGCTGCAATGTCGGTGGCGACCAGGGCGCGGATGTCGCCGCTCTTGAAGCCGGCCAGGGCCTGCGTGCGGGCGCTCTGGCTCTTGTTGCCATGCAGGGCCATGGCGTTGACGCCGTTCTTGGTCAGAAATTCGGCCACATTGTTGGCGCCGAACTTGGTGCGCGTGAACACCAGCACCTGGCTCCAGTTGTGCTGCTGGATGATGTGCAGCAGCACCTGCTTTTTCTTGCCGCGACCGACGGGGTGGATCACCTGCGTGATGCGCTGAACCGTGGTGTTGCTGGGCGTGACCTGGATGCTTTGCGGGCTCTTGAGCAGGGTGTTGGCCAGCTCGCGGATCTCGTCACTGAAGGTGGCCGAGAACAGCAGGCTTTGCTTGTCCTTGGGTACGAGGGCCAGCACCTTCTTCACGTCGTGGATGAAGCCCATGTCCAGCATGCGGTCGGCTTCGTCGAGCACCAGCACCTGCACGGTCGACAGGTCCAGGAAACCTTGCTGCTGCAGGTCGAGCAGGCGGCCGGGGGTGGCCACCAGGATGTCCACGCCGCGCTTGATGCGGTCGATCTGGGGGTTCATGCCCACACCGCCGAAGACGACGGTGGAGTTGATATCGAGGTATTTGCCGTATTCGCGCACCGACTCTTCCACCTGGGCCGCGAGTTCGCGGGTGGGTGTAAGAACCAGGGCACGAATGCCCTTGCCGCCAAACTTGTTCTTGGGCGCAGCGCTTTGCGACAGGCGATGCAGCATGGGCAAGGTAAACGCGGCGGTCTTGCCGGTCCCGGTCTGTGCGCCGGCCAGAAGGTCATGGCCCGCCAGCACGGCAGGAATGGCCTGCGCCTGGATGGGCGTGGGGGTCTCGTAGCCTTGTTCGAGCACAGCCTTCAAAAGGGCAGGAGCCAGATTCAGTTCTTCAAATTTCATGTCGGTGAATGCACCCGTCCGGGGCGCTGGGTATCGGCCTGTCGTGGCAACCGGTGGGTTGCCGAGCCAGTCTTAGGCAGATGAGGTTCAAGAGTGGGAGCCCGGAAGATGCCCTTCCTTTGTCCCCAGCAGATTGCTGATGTGGCGGGCAACTGGAGCCCACAACGGCGTGTATTGTCGCATGGGCCGATAATCGCAGTTTGAACGCAGAATTTCTGCCCACTTTTGCAGGTTAGAGAACGAATGGCCCAATACGTATTTTCCATGAACCGTGTCAGCAAGACCGTGCCGCCCAAACGGCAGATCTTGAAAGACATCTCCCTGAGCTTCTTCCCGGGCGCCAAGATCGGTGTGCTGGGGGTCAATGGCTCTGGCAAGTCCACTTTGCTCAAGATCATGGCGGGCGTGGACAAGGAGATCGAAGGCGAGGCCATTGCCATGCCGGGCATCAAGATCGGCTATCTGCCCCAAGAGCCGCAGCTCAACCCCGACCACACGGTGCGTGAAAGCGTCGAGGAAGCCATGGGCGAGGTGTTCGCTGCCAAGGCCAAGCTCGAAGAGGTGTATGCCGCTTATGCCGACCCGGACGCCGATTTCGACGCGCTGGCCGCCGAGCAGGCCCGTCTGGAAGCCATCATTGCCACCGCTGGCACCGATTCCGAGCACCAGCTGGAAATCGCCGCCGACGCGCTGCGCCTGCCCGCGTGGGACGCCAAGGTAGGTGTGCTGTCGGGGGGCGAAAAGCGCCGCGTGGCGCTGTGCCGCCTGCTGCTGTCCAAGCCCGATATGCTGCTGCTCGACGAGCCTACCAACCACCTGGACGCAGAATCGGTGGACTGGCTGGAGCAGTTCCTGCAGCGCTATCCCGGCACGGTGGTCGCCATCACCCACGACCGCTACTTCCTGGACAACGCGGCCGAGTGGATTCTCGAACTCGACCGGGGCCATGGCATTCCGTACAAGGGTAACTACAGCGACTGGCTCACCCAGAAGCAGGCGCGCCTGGAATCCGAGCAAAAGGGCGAAGAATCGCGCGCCAAGGCCCTGAAGAAGGAACTCGAATGGTCGCGCCAGAACCCCAAGGCCCGCCAGGCCAAGAGCAAGGCCCGCCTGGCACGGTTCGAGGAACTGTCCGACTTCGAATACCAGCGGCGCAACGAAACGAATGAAATCTTCATTCCTGTGGCCGACCGTCTGGGTACCCAGGTGATCGAGTTCAAGAACGTCACCAAATCGTTCGGCGACCGTGTGCTGATCGACAACCTGACCATGAACGTTCCTGCTGGCGCCATCGTCGGCATCATCGGCCCCAACGGGGCCGGTAAATCCACGCTGTTCAAGCTGATTGCCGGCAAGGAAAAGCCCGACAGCGGTGAAGTCGTCATTGGCTCGACCGTGAAGATGGCCTTTGTGGACCAGCACCGCGATGCACTGGCCAATGACAAGACGGTCTGGGAAGACATCTCCGGCGGCCTGGACATGATCAACATCGGCAAGTTCACGATGGCCAGCCGCGCCTATGCGGGGCGCTTCAACTTCAACGGCGGCGACCAGCAAAAGAAGGTGGGCATGCTTTCGGGTGGTGAACGCGGTCGCCTGCACCTTGCCAAGACGTTGATCTCGGGCGGCAACGTGCTGCTGCTCGACGAGCCCTCCAACGACCTGGATGTGGAAACCCTGCGCGCCCTGGAAGACGCTCTGCTGGAGTACGCCGGCACGGTGCTGGTCATTAGCCACGATCGCTGGTTCCTCGACCGCATTGCCACCCACATTCTTGCTGCCGAAGGTGACAGCCAGTGGACCTTCTTTGATGGCAACTACCAGGAGTACGAAGCCGACAAGAAGCGACGCCTGGGTGAAGAGGGCGCCAAACCCAAGCGCATGCGCTTCAAGGCACTGAAGTAAGCAAAGAGGGCTTGCAGTCAAGTAGCATTGCAACTGGAAGCTTTTCTTTCCTCCTCCCAACATGTCTTCAACTGCGCCCCGATCGAGAACGGTGTTCCGTGCCTGTGTCGTCAACGCCGTGCGCGCGGGCGAAGCACTCATGGTGCAACTGGTCAAAGTCACCAAGGGCGCTTTGTCGGGGGAGGAGTCGACTACCCGCGATATTCAGCGGCGTTCTCTGGTGGGTGATGCGCTGCGGTTGCTGACCCAACACGAGGCCGCCCTGGCCAAGGCCTATCCGATGGCCTTGCTCGAAATTTTTGCCGAAGGGCCCTCCAAGGCAGGCGCACGCACGGTGGACGACACCGGCATGGATTTCGGTGAGCTTTCGCTCATGGACGAAACCGAGATGCAGGACCAGGTGGAGCTGTCCCGGGCACAGCAACTGGCCGCGCATGCCACCGACGCTGTGCTGACGGAACTCAACACCCTGGTCAGCTCGGCACAGGGCTTGCGCAGTGTGCAGCCCGAACGCAATCCGCTGCGCCCGGAAAACTACATTCGCGCATTGCAGAGGGTGGTGGCCGAAACCGGGGTGGAGCCGCCAGTGCGGCAACTGTGGATGCAGCACATGCGCGAAGTGCTGGGCCAGTTGCTGGTGGCGGAATACAAGAGCGCCTCCGCCAGCCTGCGGGAGCATGGAGTCGAGCCTGTGGGATATGCGGTGCTGGGCATGCCCTCAGGGTGGGCTGGACGCAGCGGCTACGGTGCTCCCAACCAGAACACCGGCTATGGCGGGGGCTCTTCGACCGGCTACGGTGGGCATTCCATGGCTGCCCCCGTGAGTGAGTACGGCATGCCTGGATCGTACGGGCGGGGCATGGGCGGATTGACCGGCTGGCAAGGTGAATCGCAGCAGGCACCCATTTCCTCGGCAGCCGAGGAGGCCTTGTTGACCGTGGGCATCCTGCGCCAGATGCTGGCAGGCGGTGGTGACCCCTATGCCTTCGATGCGCGCGCCTATGCTGGAGGGGTATCGCAACCCGTCAGCTTGCACTCCGCATGGTCCGACCCGCGCGGCGGTGGTGCCAGTGCGCAGGCGGGACTGACGGGCCAACCCAGTGGGTATTTCCCCTCCGGTGCCGTCGCCGAGGCGATGCAGGACATGGCCCAGCTCGAACGCCTGGTGGGACGCCTGTCCGGCAGTCCTGCGGCAACTGGCACAAACTGGCGCGGACCGGGCGCTGCCCCGGTAGCGTATGTGGTTCCCTACGCGCCCCCGGTGGATGGCCAGGCCTATTCGCCGGCTGTTGCCGTCGAAGTGGTGGGCCGCATGATGGACAACATTGCGCAGGATGGGCGCTTGCTTGCCCCGGTTCAACGCGCGGTGCAAAACCTCGAACCGGCGATCAAGCAGCTGGTGCAGCATGACGGGCGCTTCTTCACCGACGAGACGCATCCGGCGCGGCGGTTGCTGGATGAGTTGACCCAGCGCAGTCTTGCTTTCAGCACCGAGAGCGCGCAGGGGTTCAGCCAGTTCATGCGCTTGCTGAACCAGGCGGTCGAGCATCTGGCTGCCACGGATATTCAGGATGCGGGGCCTTTTGACACGGTGCTCAAGGCGCTGCATGCGGCCTGGGACACCCAGGCGCAAAAGATCAAGTCCCAGCAAGAGGCCAAAGAAAAAATGCTGCTGCAGGCCGAACAGCGTGAAATGCTGGCCGAAAAGATTGCGGCCGATATCCGCAAGTTGCCGGATCTGGAGCAGGTGCCCCAGGACATTCTGGACTTCGTCACCGGCCCGTGGGCCGATGTGGTGGCGCTGGCCCAGGTGATGCAGCCCGAAGGCCTGAACGGTACGGAGGGCGACCCCGGGGGGTATCTGGCACTTGTGCCCCTGCTGCTGTGGAGTGCGCAGCCCGCACTGACGCGCGCCGAACCTGACCGCCTCACCAAAGCCATCCCTGGCATTCTGACCACGGTGCGCACGGGGCTCAAGACGATCCAATACCCTCCCACCCGGACGAGCAGTTTCATGCAGCGGCTGGTGGGCCTGCACCAGGAGGCTTTTGATAAGCCAGCCCCTGTCGCAGACGCTCCCGAGCCCGAGCCCGAACCACCCGTTGTCGAACCGGTGAGTGAGGTGCCGGCGGTGGAGGTTTCGGAAAGCGCGCCACCAGACAGCGCGCCTGCCGAACCCGTGGAAGAAAACCTTTATGCAGAATTTGTGGTCGGCGTGTGGGTGGAGCTGATCACCAACCGCCGTGCGGTGCGCACTCAGCTCACCTGGGCCAGCCCCCACGGAACCCTGTTTCTGTTTACGGCGGCCGACGGCAGCACCCAGTCCATGACGCGGCGCATGCGCAACAAGCTGGCATCCGACGGGGCCCTGCGCGTGGTAGCCGATGCGCCGACGCCCATTGCCCGCCCCGCCGAGGCGAAGGTAAACGCGCCCTGGCCACCTGCCAAGCCCGGCAAAGCCCGCTGACCACGCCTGCAAAGGCAAGCACGGACAAGCACACAGGGCGGGATGTCCGCCAGCCTTACGGTGCAAGCACCTTCAGGTGCGCAAAAGCTTTTTGCGGACCAGGTGAATGTGGTTGCGCAGGGCATACAGCTCGTCGGCATACGACAGCGGCACGCTCACTTTTTCGGCCTGGGCCTCCAGCGTGTCGAGCGCCACCAGCAGGTCTTGTGGCGAGGCTTTGCCCGATTCAAAGTCGTTTTCGATCTCGCGCAGCCGTCCATACCAGCGGAACACCCGCGAACGCACCCGGAACTGGTAGATCGGTGGCACCACCCGTGACAACGGCAGCATCACCGCCAGCAAGATGCCCAGCACCAGCCACATGCGCTCGATCAGGTTGGCAATCCAGAAGGGCAGATAGCGCTGTAGCAGGGGCACTGGTTCGTTGATGGCGCGCTCACCTTCCTTGGCAATGGGCAACTCACCGTGCCGGGTGCTCGGAAACTCGCGCGCTCGGTTGAACCAGCCCGCGCTGCCGTGCAGCGCCTGCGCGTTCTGGGCAAAGAGCGTCAGAAGCGCCGGGTGGGTGCCCTCCCGGGCCACCAGCGATGTGGTCGATGCCACCAGCCGCACATCGTGCGCGGGCACATTGCCCGCCAGATCCACCACGCCACGGGGCAGGGTCACGGGGGTGAGAAACGGAAATTTGCGGCCATAGGCCTCGTGCTGGGCAAAATCCATGAGCCGCACACCAGGGGTCTGCAGAAGCATCTGCACCATGAGGGATTCCGGCGCCGATGCAAATACCAGTGCATCCAGCTTGCCCGCCAGAAAGGCCATCGTGGCGGGTGTCTGCTCCAGCCGGGACAGTTTCACCTGCCCTTTCTCCACGCGGTTCGCATCGAGCAATCGGTCTATCAGGGTGGGCACGCCGCTGCCTTCCGAGCCCACGTTCACGCGCAGGCCCCGCAGTTGGCGCAGGCTGTCGAGCCGTCCGCTGTCAGTCACTTTCAGGCCGGCATCCGTACGATAGAACAGCCAGACCGGCTCGACAAAAAGGCTGCCCAGCGACACCAGGAGATCAGGGTCGTCCGGCTGCAGCTCTGCGGTGCCGCCCTGCACAAAGGCCAGATCGGCCTTGCCCTCGCGCAACAACTGCAGGTTGGCCGATGAGCCCTCGCTGGGCAGCAGCAGCACCTCGATGCCGTCGGCAGCCAGGGCTTTCTGGTAGCGCTTACCAAATTCTTCGTAGGCGCTTTGCGCGGGGCCGGTGGCCAGCGTAACCTGGTTGGGCGGATTGGGGTTCAGCCACCAGTAGGCGGCCACCAGCAGCCCCAGGGCCAGGAAGGCCAGCGGGCCGGCAGAAACGATGAGGTCGCGCAGGGTGAGCAGGGTGTTGCGAAAAGCCTGGGGCATGGGTCTTATGGTGAATGGCGCCGACGGCGCGGGTCAGGCCAGATCGGCCGCGCAAGGCAGTTGCAGGCCATCGGCGGTGGTCAGGGCCTGTGCGGCCCGCACCGCGCGGGCCGTGGCAATGGCCGTGGCTTCGGCCGCCATGGTGGTCAGCACCAGCATGCCGGGGTGTTTGCCCGAAACGCCGGTGCCCAGGGTGAACAGCGTGTCGCCATCGGACATGGTGTGCACCGGGTTGATGCTGCGCGCCAACCCGTCATGGGCGGCCACCGCCAGGCGGTGGGCCTGCACCTTGGTGATGGCGGCATCGGTGGCCACCACGCCGATAGTGGTGTTGGTGCCGGCCAGCAAGGGTTGTGGAGGCTCGCCGCGCAGCAGGGCACGGCGGGTGTCGAGCAATCGCAGGCCGTCTTCGGTGCGGGCACCCGCAATTACCTGGGCAGTGTCGGGGTCGAGCACGTCACCCAGGGCATTGCAGGCAATCAATGCGCCCACGGTGACGCCACCCACGGTAATGGACGCGGTGCCCACGCCGCCCTTCATGGCCCGCTGCATGCCAAAAATCTTGCCGACCACGGCGCCGGTGCCAGCGCCTACATTGCCCTCGGCAGGATCATTGCGCGATGCGGCGGCACAGGCGGCATAGCCGGCGGCGGCGTCGGGGCGGATGCGCATGTCGCCCACCAGCAGGTCAAACAGCACGGCGGCGGGCACGATGGGCAGGCGGCCTACCGCCACGTCAAAGCCCACGCCGCGTTCCTCCAGCCAGCGCACGGCGCCGGTGGCGGCCTCCAGCCCCCAGGCGCTGCCGCCAGCCAGCACGATGGCGTGCACCTTTTCAACCAGATTGCACGGGTCGAGCAGGTCGGTCTCGCGCGTGCCCGGTGCTGCGCCGCGCACATCGACACCGCCCACGGCGCCTTCGCGCGCCATGACCACGGTGCAACCGGTGGGGCGGCGCGCGTCGGTGAAGTGGCCCACCTCGATGCCGGCCACGCGGGTGATGCTGCCAGCGTCGCTGGGGGGAAGGCTTGCGTTCATGGGCGGTGATTATGGTGCCCGCCCAGGTCCGAGGGTGTCTGCCTCAGGTCTTGTGCCAACACCGTCGCGCCGTTTGCACAAGGGTGCAGCGGCTTGCGCTGTGGACGCTCAGAGAGCGCCCTCGCCGGGTGCCTTCAGCGTGCGGCTTCCATGCGTGTGACGATGTAGGCCCCGGTGCGCTGTTCCACCCGGAACCGCACCTTATCGCCGGGTTTGAAGGGGGCGAGCATGCTGGCGTCGGTCACGCGGAACACCATGGTCATGGGCGGCATGCCCAGGTTTTTGATTTCGCCATGGCGCAGGGTGACCTTGCCGGTGCGCGGGTCCCAGCGGGTGATTTCGCCATCGCTCAGATCACCCTGGTCTGCCGACATGCTGCCTGTATTGTCCTGCACCGCCGGTGCGGTGACGGGGTGGTGGCTGTCATGGTCGTTCGTCGAGGCAGGGGCTTGGGCCAGAGCAGGGCCCAGCACGCTGGCCAGCAACAGCGCGACAACGGAGTGGGCAAGGGGTTTCACGACGAGGCCTTCTGGTTGTAGCTCTTGAAGATGCGGGTGCTGCCATTGCGAGCGACCAGCAGTACATCGTAGGGATCGCGGCGGTTGCCGTACACCGCGCCGTCCATGCCGGGCGATCCCACGGGCATGCCAGGCACCGTGAGGCCCAGCGCCTTGGGCTTTTGCTGCAGCAATGCGCGCACGTCGCTGGCGGGCACATGGCCCTCGATGAGGTAGCCGCCCACCAGCGCGGTGTGGCACGAGCCCAGTTTTTGCGGCAGACCCAGGCGTGCACGCACCGCGTTGTTGCCGGTGTCGTGGATGGTGAAGGTGAAGCCGTTGGCCTGCATGTGCTCTATCCAGTCGTGGCAGCAGCCGCAGTTGGGGTCTTTCCATACCTCCACCGGGGTGCCTGTGGCGGCGCGCACCAGGCGCGGTGCAACCAACACTGCGCCTGCCAAGGGCAGTGCGGTCAGCAGGAGATGGCGTCGGCTCAGGCCGCGGTGGAGTGCGGCGGGGGCTGCAGAAGTTGCGGTTTTGAACATGGTGAAGTCCTTCGATGTAAATAGTGGGATGAACAGAGGGGCAAGTCAGCGGCTGCGCGGCCGCACCGTGATGGTTCCTGTCATGCCGGCCTCGTAGTGGCCGGGGATCAGGCAGGCAAAGTCAAAGGTGCCAGGCCGGTTGAAGTGCCACACGATGTCGCCGCGCTGGCCTGCGCGCACATGGGCCATGTAGGGCGCGTCGTGTTCCATACCCGGAAACTTTTGCATCATCTGCGCATGCTGGTCAAGTTCGGCCTTGGTGCCCAGCACGATCTCGTGCAGCACCTTGCCCTTGTTCTCGGCGCGCAGGCGCACGGTGTCGCCTTCCTGCAGCTCGATGTGGGCCGGGGTAAAGCGCATGTCGTCGCTCATGCGCAGGGTGATGGTGCGGCCAACGGCCTTGGCATCGCCCGCAATGCCCCAGTCTTTTTGTTCCTTGGCCACGGGGGCGTCAGAGGCATGGTGGGGCATGTTTTCATGGCCAAAAGAGGCGCCAGCGCTTATGTATAAAGCGCAAGCAGCTATAAATTTAATAGTTTTCATGGAGATCCTTGTTCAGTGCTGGTGGCCGCTGGCTGCGGGTTTGCGTGCGTTGGCAGCGCCCGGTGCGGCTCCGGGAGTGTCGGTGCGCGCGGGGCGTGGGGTGCTGGCGGGGGCGCCCGTCCACTCATGGGCCTGTGTGCCCGGCGGTTGCGGGAAGTCGCCCGGGTCGCGGTAGTCGCCCGCGCTCTGGTTGGCGCGCACCTTGAAGGTGGTGAACATGCCGCCCATCTCCAGCGGGCCAAAGGGGCCAGTGCCGGTCATCATGGGGAAGGTGTTGTCGGGCAGCGGCATCTCCATGGCGCCCATGTCGGCCATGCCGCGCTCGCCCATCACCATGTAGTCGGGCACGATCTTCTGGATTTTTCCGACCAGGCCGCGGTGGTCCACCCCGATCATGGTGGGCACGCTGTGCCCCATGGCGCCCATGGTGTGGTGGCTCTTGTGGCAGTGCAGGGCCCAGTCGCCGGGCTCGTCGGCCATCAGCTCAATCTGGCGCATCTGGCCCACGGCCACGTCGGTGGTCACTTCGGGCCAGCGCGCGCTTTTGGGCACGGGGCCGCCGTCGGTGCCGGTCACTTCAAACTCGTGCCCGTGGATATGAATGGGATGGTTGGTCATGGTGAGGTTGCCCACGCGGATGCGCACGCGCTCGCCCAGGCGCGCCACCAGCGGGCTGATGGCGGGGAAGACGCGGCTGTTCCAGCACCAGATGTTGTGGTCCAGCATGGTGTTGACCTTGGGCGTCATGCTGCCGGGCTCCACGTCAAAGGCGTTGAGCAAAAACGCGTAGTCGCGCTGCACCTTGGCAATCTGCGGGTGCGCGGCCTTGGGGTGCGTGATCCACAGGCCCATCATGCCCATGGCCATCTGCACCATCTCATCGGCATGGGGGTGGTACATGAAGGTGCCGGGGCGGCGTGCCACAAATTCATAGACAAAGGTTTTGCCAGCCGGAATCGCGGGCTGGTTGAGCCCGCCCACGCCGTCCATGCCGTTGGGCAGGCGCTGGCCGTGCCAGTGGATGGTGGTGTGCTCGGGCAGGCGGTTGGTGACGAAGATGCGCACGCGGTCGCCCTCGACCACTTCGATGGTGGGCCCGGGGCTTTGGCCGTTGTAGCCCCACATGTTCACCATGAAGCCGGGCGCCACCTCACGCACTACGGGCTCGGCCACCAGGTGGAACTCTTTCACGCCCGCGTTCATGCGCCAGGGGGCGGTCCAGCCGTTGAGTGTGACCACGGGGTGGTAGGGGCGGCCCGTGGGTGGGTGCAGTGGCGCTGCGGTGTCGGCGCTGGTCTGCATGGCGGGCTCGGGCAGCGCAGCCATGGCCACGCGGCTGACGGAAGCTGCGGCCACAGCCGTGGCCGCGCCGGAGAAGAAATTGCGGCGGTTCATGTCAGTGGCCTTGAGGGGTTGCTGTGGCTGCGGTACCAGATGCCAAGCCTTGCAAGGCGCCCGGTGAGGTGCCTGTGAGGGCAAGCTGCAGGTCGGTCTCGGCCAGCCAGAAGTCGCGCTGCGCTTCGATGGCGTGGGCCACGGCCTGGGTGCTGTTGCGCGCTTCGGCCAGCATGTCCCACACGCTGGCCAGCATGCCGTTGTAGCGCAAGGTGGTCTCGTCGCTGATGAACTGGCGCAGCGGCACCACCTCGCCCTGCTGCTGGCGCGCCAGGTCGAGCGCGGTGCGGTAGGTCAGCCAGGCGGCACGCACTTCGCCACGGGCGCGCACGGCGGTGTCTTGCAACTGGGCGGCGCTTTGCTCTACCTCGGCCTGCGCACGGGTGCGGGCTGCGCCGCCCCAGTCGAACAACGGCAGGGGCAGCTCCAGCTCCCAACCGCGCGTGGTATCACGGTGGCCGCCATCGCGGTCGGTGGTGGTGTTGCGGCTGTAGGCCACGCCGATATCGCCAAACACGGCACCCGCACGGCTCCAGCCCTGGCGGGTGGCCTGGGTGTCGAGCTGGCGGCGGGCGGCTTGCACATCAAGGCGCTCGCGCAGCGCGGTGGCTTCGATGCCGTCTGCAGGCAAGGCGTTGGCGGGCAGTGGGGGCAGTGGTGCTGCCAAGCGGTATTGCGCTTGCAGCCCCCACACGCCCATGCGGCGGTTGAGCTGCTCGCGTTCGGTGGCGGCGGCCAAGCGGGCGCGGGCCAACTGGGCGCGGGCGTCGTGCAGCACGGCCTGTTCGCGCGCTTGCTGCAAGCGACTCCAGTTGCCCACGCGCACCATGCGGCGGGCCAGCTCGGCCCCGGCCTCGGCGGCTTCGACCATGCGCTCGTGTGCTGCAGCCACCTGCTCGGCGGCCACGGCGCGCAGCCAGGCGCGGCGGGTATCAAAGGCCAGCGTGACCACGTCTTGCGCCGTTTGCAGCGTGGCGATCTGCAGGCGCTCGGCCTGCCGCGCCGTGCGCCAGGGCAGGGTGACGAGGTCGAGCACGCTGAAAGCCAGCGTGCGCTCAATCTCGCGCTCATGGCTGTTGGTAAAGCGCCCCAGAGCCAGGTGCGGATTGGGCAGCGTGATGGCTTGCACCCGTTCGGCATCGGCTACGCCCAGCGCGGCCAGCCGGGCGTGCAGCCCGGGGTTGTTGAGCAGTGCAATGCGCACGGCGGTATCCTGCGTGATGGGCTGGGCCAGCCAGTCGTTGATGGACTGCTGCGCCTGGGTGCGGGCGGTCGGGTCGGTGGCGGGCAGGGCGGCTTCTGTGCCCCCGGTGCGGCCTGCCGTGAGCGCGGCCACGTCGCCGCGCAAGCCGTCGGGTGCGACGCTGGCGCAGCCCGCCAGCACGGCCGCAGCGCCCAGCAGGGACGCGCGATGGAAGGCATTCATGGTTTGCCCCCGTGCATTGGCATGTGGTGGCGCATGGGCTGGGTGCCGGGGCCTGAATGCGGCTGACCGCCCGGTGTCGCTGGCGGTGTGTGCGTCGGGCTGAGGGCGGGGCTTGCGGCAGACTGCTGCTCCCACGCCAGGATGTCGGCGTGGCCGCGCGGAAATGCGGCTACTGCTTGATGGGCCTCACGCCAGGCGTTGGGGGCGGGCGTGCTGTTCCCCAGCGGCAAGGGCGCCATGCCAGGGTGAACGAGCGGGGCCCCCGGCGCTTCGGGGTTGGCCGCATCCTGCAGGAAGGCCGGGCTTTGGGCCAGCGCAATCAAAGGCGTCAGCAGCCCAAGGCGTGCAGTCTGCCGGAGCAAAAAAAACAGTGAATCGGGGGCGCGCATGGCGATCTCCAGACAACGAACAGAACATTGCGCTGCCGCCTGATGCGCCCCGGGGGTGCGGGTTCAGGCCGTGGCAGACGCACTTCGGGCGTCGGAGATCAGGCGATGGGTGGTTTGATGGTGCGTGCGGCCTGCACGCTGGCGAACGGAACGCTGTCCGCAGACCGCACTGCGCCACGCAGGTGCAGGGGCGGCGCTGGCAGCGCGGGCGGCGCCAGCATGGCCGAGTGGCAGATATCGCAGTCCGCGCAACTGGGACTGTGTTCGTGCGGGCCGCATTCGCTGGTGGGGGTGTCGTGGCAGTTGACCGGCCCCGTGGCATGGTGGTCATCGCCCAGGGTTGCGTGCAGTGCGTACCCTGAGTGCCCTGCAATGGCGCTGGCATGCGCAGTGGGGGTTGCTGGGGCTGCTTTTTGAACGGTCTGCACGAACTGAATCGGCAGCGGTGGCACCACCCCGGCGGCCATGGCGGTACCCATGAGGCCCCTCAGGACCAGCATGACGACCAAAGCCAACGAAAGAATGCGACGCATAGGTAAATGATAGACGCCGCCACGAAAAGGTTCCTTGGTGGCGCGGTGCCCCTTCTTGCCGTGGGGTTGGCCGCCATCACTGCTGCGGGCAAGCACGGGGGTTTTGACCACGCCTGCGAAGTACCCGGGTGAATGGGAATGGGTATGGGTATGGGCGGGACTACACCGCCATGTAGCGCCCGGGCCGGTGGTTCATGGCCAGCACCAGATTCAGGGCCACGGCACCGGCAATCGACCAGGCCACGCGCAGGGGCTCTACCGACCACAGTGCCAGCAGCACGATGCAGCAATCCACCGCCATCTGCACTTTGCCGGCGCGCCAGCCATACCGGTCTTGCAGATACAGCGCCAGAATGCCCACGCCGCCCAAGCTGCAGCGGTGGCGAAACAGCACCAGAAAGCCCGTGCCCGTGATCAACCCGCCTGCGATGGCGGCATACAGAGGTTGCAGGTGCGAGAACTGCAGGAACTGCGTCTGCAACTCGGTCAGCACCGACAGCAGCAGCACGGCGGCAAAGGTCTTGATCGTGAACGCCCGCCCCAGCTTGCGCAGGGCCAGCCAGTAAAAAGGCAGGTTGAGCACAAAGAAAATCTTGCCAAAGCCGATGCCCGTGGCGTAGTGCAGCAAAAAAGCCAGCCCGGCCGTGCCACCGGTCAGCAGCCCGGCGCTGGTGAAAAAAACCACGCCCACCGAGATCAGCAGCACGCCGGTAAACACCGCCACCGCGTCTTCGGTGAGGGTGTGCGGTGCGGTAGCGGCGGGAGGTGGCATGGCGGGAGCGGGAGCAGTGGTCGTGCGGGTCATGGTGGTGGGGCGTGGCGGGAGTGGATTGGAGCACGCACGGGGCAGGCCGGGCTTGCTTTGTGTCAACCACGGGCCGTGAGGGAGAGGGGGCTATATCGCAATCAAAATAATAGCATCTAACGCTTTATGGATAAGCGCTTGCGTGTGTTTTATGTGCCAACCATCTTCATTTTGGCGGGTTGCCTGGACGTTGTCTGAGAAAACTCTCTGGCGCTACTAAAATAGTAGCTGTAGGCGCTTACCAGTAAAGCGCTAGAGTGGTATTTTGTTCAAATTCCACAGCGGTGCGGACGTTATGATCCCCCCATGCTCTCCCACCTGCCCGGATATTCCTTGCCCGAGCGCCTGTGGCGCACCGCTCGGCGGTGGGCGCTGGCCTGGGGGCGCATTGTGTACCTCGGCGCGGTGATGCTGGTGCTGGTGCTGTCGCCCTCCAGTTACACCCGGGCGGCACGCCGCACGCTGGCGCGCCACATTTACCTCGACACGGCGCCCATCCTGATGGGGTTCACGGTGCTGGCGGCGTTGCTGGCACTGGTCATCACGCGCATCGTGGTGGTGACGGCGCTGAGCTATGGGCTGTCGCGCTATGCGCTCGAAATGGTGATTCGCGTGCTGGTACTCGAACTCATCCCGCTCACGGCCACGCTGTTTGTAGCGATGCGTTGCACCATTCCCCATGGCACCCAGCTGGCGCTGCTGCGCCAGTCGGGTCACTTTGACGCCCTGCGTGCCCAGGGCGGTGACCCCGTGCGCATGGAGCTGCTACCGCGTGTGGTCGCCGGTGTGTTTGCCAGCATCACGCTGGCAGCGCTGTCGTGCGTGGTGGCGCTGATCATGGCTTACATCAGCGTGTATGGCTTCAACCTGGCTGGCCTGCCCAGCTACACGCGCATGTTCGGCCATGTGTTCTCGCCCGCGGTGACGCTGGTGTTTGCCCTCAAGACGCTGTTTTCCAGCCTGGCCGTGGCCTTGATTCCCACCACGGCCGGCATGTACGACGCGGGCGAGGGCGTCACACCCGATTCCGAGCTGGGCGGCCTCGCACGCATGTTCGCCGTGCTGCTGCTGATCGAGGTGGGCTCGCTCGTCGGCAACTACTATTGATACCGATGGCTTTACCGAACCCTTGCAGCGCTCCATGACAGACCCAAACCCTTCCACCTCGCCGCAACCTACGCCGGTGGTCGAAACACTGCGCCCGGTGGCCCATCTGCAGCTCAAGGCCATGGCGCTGCTGTTGTTTACCCTGGCGCTCATCGTGGGCTCGGGCCTGTATTTGCTGTATGCGCGCGGCGCCTTTGAGCCCACGCAAACGCTGGTGCTCACGGCCGACGATTCCGAAGGCGTGGTGGTGGGCATGGACATGACGTTCTCGGGTTTCCCCATCGGCCGGGTGCGGCGCATTGAGCTGTCGGACGACGGCAATGCCCGCATTCTTGTGGACGTGCCGCGCAAGGACGCGCACTGGCTGCGCCAGTCGAGCGTGTTCACGCTGGTGCGTGGCCTCGTGGGAGGCACCAATATCCGTGCCTACACCGGCATGCTCAGCGACCCGCTTTTGCCCGATGGCGCTGTGCGCCCTGTGCTGCGCGGCGACGCCACGGCCGAAATCCCCCAGCTCATGTCGTCAGCGCGTGAACTGCTGGGCAATCTCAATGCCCTCACCGCCCAGGACGCCGCCTTGGGCACCAGCCTGGGTCAGGTGCAGGAACTGGCCGCGCGGCTGAACGGGCCGGGCGGCGCGCTGGGTGTGCTGATGGGCAGCGAAGCCGATGCAAAAAAGATCGTGGCCACGCTGGACCGCACCAATGCCTTGCTCGCCCGCCTCGATGGCATGGTGGCGCGCGCCGACCGCCAGGTCTTTGGCCAGGACGGCAGCAAGGACGCCCTGGTGCCCGAGGTGCGGGCGACCGTGGTGCAACTCAATGGCCTGCTGGCCGACACCCGCACCAGCCTCAAAAAGGTGGACGCGGTGCTGGTGGAGGCGCAAGCCGTTGGCGCCAACGCACGCGAGGCCACTACCGACCTGGGCGCACTGCGCGCCGAGGTGGAAAGCAACCTGCGCAAAGTGGAAAGCCTGGTCAACGAGATCAACCGCAAATGGCCCTTTGCCCGCAACACGGAGCTGCAACTGCCATGACCACCCTCGCCGCAGTGCCGAAGCGCGTTTACCGTTGGGGTGCGCTGTGCCTTGGCCTGGCGCTGGCGGCCTGTGCCAGCGGCCCACCGACCCCCGAATGGCAGATAGACGCCCATGGGGCATCGCAAAAGGCCCAGGACGCCTATCTTGCGGGCGACACCCGGGTCGAGCAGCTGGAATGGAACCGCGCCCGCGAAGCCCTCGCCCGCACGGGCCGCCTGGATTTGCTGGCCCGGCTGGAACTGCTGCGCTGCGCCGGGCGTGTGGCCAGCTTGGTGTTTGAACCATGTGCCGGGTTTGACGCGCTGCGCCAAGATGCCCCCGCCGCCGAAAAGGCCTACGCGGACTATCTGGCCGGGCAGCTCACGTCGCAAGACATGGAACTACTGCCCCCCGCCCAGCGCAACGCGGCCCAGGCCTCGCAAACAGATGCAGGGGCCCAGCTTTCCGGCATTGAGGACCCCCTTTCGCGCCTGGTCGCGGCGGGCGTCTTGCTCAAAACCGGTCATGCCACGCCTGCCACCCTGTCGATCGCGGTGGCAACAGCATCGGCACAGGGCTGGCGCAGACCCTTGCTGGCTTGGCTGCTGGTGCAGGTTGAGCGGGCGCGGGCCGCAGGGGATACCCAGGCCGTTGCCAGCCTGCGGCGGCGCATCGCCGTTGTCGAGCGTGGCGGCAAGCAGGAGTGATCGGTGTGGTGCCGTTGGTGGGAGCATTCCCAGCGGCGCCCCGCACCGCCGTGACATCCCCAGCACGCCGCAGTGGGCAAGTGGGCAATGAAAATAGGGTGCTTGCTCAGGCCTACTCAAACAGAGAGGTTGGCAACAACTGGTCCAGCTGATGGGGCAGGTGCGTCATGGAGTCGGCAGATTGCACGGCAATATCGGGCAGCAACCCCAGCACGGCAGCCACAACGGCCAGCACCACCGTGACAGTGAATGCCACGATGGCGCGTGTACCGGGTTGAAAGTGGTAGCGGTTCATGGCGCGAATCCTCAACAAAAGAAAAGGATCAGGAGGCCTCAATAACCCCCAACGAGCCTCAATGGCTTGTCGGTGAGATTTCAACAAACCGCGTCGGTTCCGTCTGTAAGACAACGGCGAAACCTGCGACTCCAGAAGCGGAGTTACGGTCGGTTGCAATCTGGGTGGGTAGAGCGAGGGTTGGCTGACCCAAGAGCCTGCCGCCGTAGGAAATTCAAGGCAGCGCTGTGGAATCGGCGAAAAGCAAAACGGGCCCAGAGGGCCCGTTTTTACTGTATCAATGGCGGAGAGGGCGGGATTCGAACCCGCGGTGGGGATTAGCCCACACACGCTTTCCAGGCGTGCGACTTAAACCGCTCATCCACCTCTCCGAAGCCCTCGATTATAGCCATAGGTGAAGGGATGTTTGGGGCTGTGGGCTCGCTTGGCTCAAAAAAGGCCAGGGTCAGCTGGTTTTCTGGGTTTGCACCATCTTCATGGCCGACCCGATCAGTGCTGACACTTCGCTCATGTTGCTGGGCACGATGAGGGTGGTGGTGGCATCCTGAGCCACCTTGCCATAGGCCTCCACGGCTTTTTCGGCCACCTTGAGCTGTACAGCCTGTTCGCCGCCGGGCTGGCGAATGGCCGCGGCAACGCGTTCGATGGCTTCGGCGTTGGCTTCGGCGACGGCCTTGATGGATGCGGCTTCGCCAGCGGCCTTGTTGATGACAGCCTGCTTTTCGCCTTCGGAGCGGGCGATGAAGGCCTCGCGCTCGCCGGTGGCGATGTTGATCTGTTCCTGGCGGCGACCCTCAGACGCTGCAATGAGCGCTCGTTTTTCACGCTCGGCCGTGATCTGGGCCTGCATGGCGTGCAGGATTTCCTTTGGCGGCGTCAGGTCCTTGATTTCGTAGCGCAGTACTTTCACGCCCCAGTTGAGTGCCGCCTCGTCGATGGCCTGGACCACTTGGGCGTTGATGATGTCGCGCTCTTCAAAGGTTTTGTCGAGTTCGAGCTTGCCGATCACACTGCGCAGCGAGGTCTGCGCCAGCTGGGTGACGGCCATGATGTAGTTGGACGAGCCGTAGCTGGCGCGCATGGGGTCGGTCACCTGAAAGTACAGGATGCCGTCCACTTGCAGCTGGGTGTTGTCGCGGGTGATGCAGACCTGGCTGGGCACGTCGAGCGGGATTTCTTTCAGGCTGTGCTTGTAAGCCACCTTGTCCACAAATGGCACCAGAAAGTTCAGGCCCGGCGTGAGCGTGCCGGCATATTTGCCCAGCCGCTCTTTCACCCAGGCGTTTTGTTGCGGCACGACCTTGACGGAGCGCGCGATAAAGATGACGGCAATGACAAAGATGACGATGGCGATTTCCATGAGAACCTTTCCGGGTGACTGATGTGAGAAGTGGTTTCAGAGCGGGTCTACCAGCAGGCGGCTGCCCACCAGTTCGGCCACGCGGTGCATGCCCGTGGATGGCGTGACACCCGGGCGATGAATGGCGGTCCATTGGGCCCCGCGGTATTTCACGATGGCGGTGCCGTCGGTGGTCCAGCTGTCGATCATGACGGTTTCGCCCACATCCAGATTCACGCTGCGATCAGCGCGGGCAGAGGGGTCGCCAGGGCGCTTCTTTTTGAACTGGTGCCATGCCACCACCGCGCCGCCGCCCACAAAGGCCGCGGTAACGATCTGCACCGTCATTGGCAGTCCCAGATGCGCTGCCAAGGCTGCCGCCGCAAGCCCCACCGCCAGCATCAGCAGGTAGAACGTGCCCGTCAGCAACTCGGTGACTACGGCCACACCTGCCAACAACCACCAGATCGTGGATTCCTCCATACCGACTCCTTTTTTGTTCGTCTTTAGTGCACCACATTCTGGGTCAAAAGAATGGCACTTCAAAGGCGGGTCACGGTTATTCCTTACACTTCGCGCCTGTTTCGTTATTTGGCCGGGCATGGCACGGTTGCACGGAGGCTGCACATGAAGTTTCGCTTTCCCATCATCATCATCGATGAGGACTATCGTTCCGAGAACACCTCGGGCCTTGGCATTCGCGCTTTGGCACAGGCCATCGAGGCCGAGGGCTTCGAAGTGGTCGGGGTTACCAGCTATGGCGACTTGTCGCAGTTTGCCCAGCAGCAAAGCCGCGCCAGTGCTTTCATTTTGTCGATTGACGATGAAGAGTTCACAGCGAACGAGGGGCTCGACCCCATCGTTCTGAGCCTGCGCAGCTTCATTGGCGAAGTGCGGCGCAAGAACACCGAAGTGCCGATTTATGTGCACGGCGAAACCAAGACCAGCCGCCATCTGCCCAATGACATTCTGCGGGAGCTGCATGGTTTCATCCACATGTTCGAGGACACCCCCGAATTTGTGGCCAAGCACATCATCCGCGAGGCCAAGAGCTATCTTGAAAGCGTGCAGCCCCCGTTCTTCAAGGCGCTGCTCGACTACGCCGAAGACGGCTCCTACAGCTGGCACTGCCCTGGTCACTCGGGCGGCGTGGCGTTCCTCAAAAGCCCGGTGGGCCAGATGTACCACCAGTTCTACGGCGAAAACATGCTGCGCGCCGACGTGTGCAATGCCGTGGAAGAGCTGGGCCAGCTGCTCGACCACAACGGCGCCATTGGCGAGAGCGAGCGCAACGCCGCGCGCATCTTCAATGCCGACCACTGCTTCTTTGTGACCAACGGCACGTCCACATCGAACAAGATGGTGTGGCACCACACCGTGGCACCCGGCGACGTGGTGGTGGTAGACCGCAACTGCCACAAGTCCATCCTGCACAGCATCATCATGACCGGGGCGATTCCTGTGTTCATGAAGCCCACGCGCAACCACTTCGGCATCATCGGGCCGATCCCGCAAAGCGAGTTCGAGCCTGCGGCCATCCAGGCCAAGATCAAGGCCAACCCGCTGCTCAAGGGCGTGGATGCCAAGAAGGTCAAGCCGCGCGTGCTCACGCTCACGCAGTCCACCTACGACGGCGTGCTTTACAACACCGAAACCATCAAGAGCATGCTCGATGGCTACGTGGACAACCTGCACTTTGACGAAGCCTGGTTGCCCCACGCGGCCTTCCACCCGTTTTATGGCAGCTACCACGCCATGGGCAAGAAGCGCGTGCGCCCCAAGCATTCGGTGACCTATGCCACGCAGTCCATCCACAAGCTGCTGGCCGGTATCAGCCAGGCCAGCCATGTGCTGGTGCAAGACTCGCAGACCACCAAGCTCGATCGCCACCTGTTCAACGAGGCCTACCTGATGCACACCAGCACCAGCCCTCAGTACAGCATCATCGCCAGCTGCGATGTGGCGGCCGCCATGATGGAGCCGCCCGGCGGCACCGCGCTGGTGGAAGAGAGCATTCTCGAAGCCCTCGACTTCCGCCGCGCCATGCGGCAGGTCGAGCACGAATTTGGCAAGAATGACTGGTGGTTCAAGGTCTGGGGTCCGGACAAGCTGGTGGACGAAGGCATTGGCCGCGCAGAAGACTGGATCATCCGTAGCGACAGCAAGAGCAAGAAGGTCGGCAGCAAGTGGCACGGTTTTGGCCAATTGGCTGACGGCTTCAACATGCTCGACCCGATCAAGTCCACCATCGTCACGCCCGGCCTGAGCCTGGACGGCAAGTTCGACAAGACCGGTATCCCGGCGTCCATCGTCACCAAATACCTTGCCGAGCACGGTGTGGTGGTCGAAAAGACGGGCCTGTACAGCTTCTTCATCATGTTCACCATCGGCATCACCAAGGGCCGCTGGAACACGCTGCTGACCGCGCTGCAACAGTTCAAGGACGACTACGAGAAGAACCAGCCCATGTGGCGCATCCTTCCCGAGTTCTGCCAGCAGCACAAGCGCTACGAGCGCATGGGCCTCAAAGACCTGTGCCAGCATGTGCACGAGATGTACGCCAAGTACGACATCGCGCGCCTGACGACCGAGATGTACCTCTCGGATCTGACGCCCGCCATGAAGCCCAGCGATGCGTTTGCCCACATCGCCCACCGCACCACCGAGCGCGTGGAGATCGACCACCTTGAAGGCCGCATCACCGTGGGCCTGGTCACGCCGTATCCGCCGGGCATTCCGCTGCTGATTCCAGGCGAAGTGTTCAACAAGAAGATCGTGGACTACCTCAAGTTCGCACGCGAGTTCGCCAAGCTGTGCCCCGGTTTTGAAACCGATATCCACGGCCTGGTGGAGGTGGAAGACGAAAGCGGGCAAGTGCGCTACTACGCCGACTGCGTGGCCGACAAGTTTGCAAAGCAGCCCAAGCCGCTCGCCACTGCAGAGAACATGGTGCAGATGGGCGACGACGGCCCTTACGGCCGCAACGTCTGACGGTTCCGGCAGCCCTTGATGGTTGCCGCAATAGTGGTCAAACAGGCTGCTAGCGCTTATTGGATAAGCACTAGCAGCTCATTATTTTATAGCGAACAGGGATATTTCCCGCCTGGACGAGGCCTGATGTCAGCGCTGGGATGCCCGGTTCAGGTTGCGCCGTAGGTCATGTGGCTCAGGGTTCGGCGGGTCGAGCCGAACGCCGGGCGCTCACTTTGCCGGCATGTCTTCGCGCTCCCGCACAAAGCTGGCAAAGCGCGGCAAACCACCGTCGTGGGTGCCGCGAAAGCGGTAGGTCACCCAGCTGCCCACGGGCGGCGGGCGTTCACGGTCGGCATCGCTGAAACCTGCGCCCAACCGAAAGCGCTGGCCTGAGGGCATTTCCACCAGCAGCGCGCCCAGGCGTCCCGCATGGCGGCCTTTGCCGGGAAGGTGGGCGACCACGCGTGCCTCGGTGTCTTCGTGCGTCTTGACCTTGATGAGATCGTCGCTGCGGCCTGCGCGGTACAGCGACGCGCCCCGGTGCAGCATCAGCCCTTCGCCACCGGCGCGCACCGTGCGGTGCAGCAGCGCTTGGAGCGCCGCGTCGTTGGCCACGCGCCGTTGCGGCACGGCCTGCACCCAGGGCTGGCCCAGGCTTTCAACGAGGGCGTTCAGGGCGGGCAGGCGTTGGTCGAACGTGCCTTTGTCGCCGGGCAGGTCAAACACCATGAAGCGTATCTGGCGCCAGGCCACGTCGCCCGGCTGCTGTTGGCGCGTGGTGGACTGGGCGTGGCTGAAGCGCCCGCGCCCGGCCCACAGCTCTCCGTCCATGGGCACCTCGGGCCAGCCAGCGGTAAACCAGGCGGGGGCCTGCACCGTCTCGCCGCCGCGGGTGCGCAGTGTGCGGCCATCCCAGAAGCCGCGCACGCCGTCGTATTTTTCGCTCACCCAGTAATCTTGCAGCGGAAGACCGGGGCGATACACCTGCGCCAGAAGAAGTGCCGGGGCGTCTGCAGCCAGCGCGGGCAGTGCTGGAAATGCAGCAATTGCCAACAGGGCGAGGCAGCTTCTGCGGTGCATTTTGCTATTGAATATGTAGCTGCTCGCGCTTTATCAGTAAGCACTAGCGGCAATTTTCATCAATAAAACGGTGTCGGCGGTGCTCAGACCTGGTCGGCCGACAGGCCCGCCGTCTGGCTGAAACCGCCGTCCACGTAGGTGATCTCGGCGGTCATGCCGCTGGCCAGGTCGGACAGCAGGAAGGCCGCCACATTGCCCACGTCCTCAATGGTCACGTTACGGCGCAGGGGCGAGGCGTCGGCCACGCGGGACAGCAGCTTGCCAAAATCCTTGATGCCGCTGGCCGCCAGCGTCTTGATCGGGCCGGCGCTGATGCCGTTGGCGCGGATGCTGCGGCCGTCTTCGGTGCGGCCCACGGCCTCGGCCAGGTAGCGCACGCTGGCCTCCAGGCTGGCCTTGGCCAGGCCCATGGTGTTGTAGTTGGGGATGGAGCGCAGCGCGCCCAGGTAGCTCAGCGTGATCAACGACGATTTGTCGTTCAGGTAGGGCAGGGCGGCCTTGGCCATGGCCGGGAAGCTGTAGGCGCTGATGTCGTGCGCGATGCGGAAGCCCTCGCGCGACAGGCCGTCGAGAAAGTTGCCGGCAATCGCCTCGCGCGGCGCGAAGCCGATGCTGTGCACAAAACCGTCAAACTTGGGCCACACCTGGGCCAGGTCGGCAAACATGCGCTCGATCTGCTCGTCGCTGCCCACATCGCAATCAAAAATCAGTTGGGAGTCGAACTCGGCGGCAAAGTCGGTGATGCGGTCCTTGAAGCGCTCGCCCACGTAGCTGAAGGCCAGCTCGGCGCCCTGTGCGTGGCAGGCCCTGGCAATGCCGTAGGCGATGGAGCGGTTGGACAGCACGCCCGTGATGAGCAGCTTTTTGCCGGTCAGAAAACCCATGGTTGTTCTCCTGTGGAATGTGATGTGCGGGATGGAACGGCGCGGGCAGCCCGGCTGCGGGGAATATCCCGCGGTGAGCGCAAAGGCCCCGCCGACGTAGTGCAGAATTGTCGCATGCGGTTTTGGCTGATTTTTTCGCTGTGGATGTGCGCTTTGCCCGCGTGGGCCGCGCATGCTTATGCACTGTGGGGCGCGCCGCGTTACCCGGCCGGGTTCGCGCATTTCAACTACGTGAACCCCGATGCCCCCAAGGGTGGCGAGCTGCGGCTGGTGAGCAACCTGCGCACGTCCACGTTTGACAAATACAACCCGTTCACCATCAAGGGCAGTGCGCCAGCGTATTTGTCGGCGTTGATGTTCGACTCGCTGCTGGTGGGCTCGATGGATGAAACCGCCACCGGCTACGGCCTGTTGGCCGAGGATGTGCAGGTGGCGCCTGATGGCCTTTCGGCCACCTTCCGCCTGCGGCCCGAGGCGCGCTTTCACCATGGCAAACCGGTGCTGGCGCAGGACGTGAAGCACAGCTATGACACGCTGGTGGGCCCTTTCACATCGCCAGCCTACAAGACCACGCTGATCGATGTGGCCGGTGTGGATGTGCTGGACGAGCGCACCGTGCGCTACCGCTTTCACAAGCCCAACCGCGAGCTGCCGCTCACTGTGGGCGGCCTGCCGGTGTTCAGCCGTGACTGGGGTGTGGAGGGTGGTCAGCCCAAGCCCTTCGACCAGGTGGTGATGGACATCCCCATCGGCAGCGGGCCCTACAAAATCGGCCCGGTGCGCTTTGGCAAGGACATCACCTACGTGCGCGACCCGGGCTATTGGGCCAAGGACCTGAACGTGCGCAAGGGCACTGCCAACTTTGACCGCATCACCGTCAAGATCTACAAGGACGCCACCGCGCGGCTCGAAGCCCTCAAGGCGGGTGAGTTCGATCTGATGCGTTTTTTCAGCGCGGGCGACTGGGCGCGGCGGGTGAATGGCAAGAAGTTCAACACCGGCGAACTGGTCAAGGGAGAGTTTGCGCACAAGCTGCCTTCGGGATTTCAAAGCTATGTGCTCAACACCCGCAGCCCCCTGCTGCAGGATGTGCGCGTGCGCGAAGCGCTGGGGCTGGCAATCGACTACGAGTGGATGAACCGGCAGCTGTTTTATGGCGCCTACCAGCGGGTGAACGGCCTGTTTGGCAACACGGCCTGCGAGACACGCGGCACGCCATCCCCCGAAGAACTGGCGCTGATGGAGCCGTTTCGCAAAGACATTCCGGCTGCGGCCTTTGGCCCCATGACCGTGCCGCCGCGCACCGATGGGGATGCATCCTTGCGCGCCAACCTGCGCCGCGCGCAGCAACTGCTGAAAGAAGCAGGCTGGGAAGTGCGCGATGGTGCCTTGCGCAACGCGAAGGGCCAGGCCATGGTGCTCGAATACATGGACAGCAACGAGGGCGGCGTGCGCACCATCACGCCCTGGATGCGCAGCCTCGAAAAGCTGGGCATCACGCTGCGCTTTCGCTCGGTGGACTTTGCGCTGTACCAGCAGCGCCTGCAGAAGTTTGACTTTGATATCACTTCCATGGCCTTCCAGGGAACGCACAACCCGGGCCAGGAGTTCGCCGACCTGTTCGGCAGCAAGGCCGCGGACACCGAGGATTCTGGAAATTTTGCCGGTGTGAAGAACCCGGCCGTCGATGCACTCATCACCGCCATGACCTCGGCCAAGACCGAGGCGCAACTGCTGCCCGCCTGCCATGCGCTGGAGCGCGTGATTGCGCACAGCCACTACCTGGTGCCCCAGTGGGCGGCTGCCACCCACCGCATGGCCTACAACGCCTGGCGCCTGGCCAAGCCTGCCACCGTGCCTCCATATTCCAGTGGTGAAGGCTGGGTCATCGACACCTGGTGGGCTAAGTGAAGTGGCCCCCACGCTCCACCGTTGCACCGGTCGCTGCCCATCAAGGGGGCCGGCCTTGCTTGGGGCGGCCCGGCGCGGCGCCCGCCAGCCCTGCGACTACACATAGAGGTTGATAGATGCTGGCCTACATCCTCAAGCGCATCCTGCTCATGCTGCCCACCCTGCTGGGCGTGCTGCTGCTGACTTTCGTGGTGATCCAGTTCGTGCCGGGTGGCCCGGTCGAGCAGTACATGGCCGAGGCCAAGGCCGGTGCGGGCGCGGGCGGTGGCGCCGAGGGCGGGGGGCTGAGCTACCGGGGTGCGC
>ERZ1023696.36-NODE-36-length-30004-cov-7.083275_pt1 | contig 30004 bp, 30 predicted proteins | sample MGYA00520859_ERZ1023696 | MGnify/ENA primary metagenome ERZ1023696 (study PRJEB33180, sample SAMEA4046002) | wastewater metagenome | place: Denmark | collected 2016-03-13 | study: EMG produced TPA metagenomics assembly of the PRJEB13832 data set (Local surveillance...
AGGGCTTCGAGCGCCTCGCGCGTGCGCGGCACCTGGCCGCTGTGCTGCTCCACCAGGATGCGGCAGGTTTCCAGCAGGTGGCGCGCCTTGCTTTTGTAGAGGCCGATGGTCTTGATGTAGCCCTCCAAGCCCTCCAGCCCCAGGTCCAGAATGGCCTGGGGTGTGCCAGCCACCGGGAACAGCTTGCGTGTGGCCTTGTTCACGCCCACATCGGTGGCCTGCGCGCTTAGCAGCACGGCGGCCAGCAGCTCGAACACCGTGGTGTATTCAAGTTCGGTGTTGGGCAGCGGGTTGGCCGCCTTCAATGTGGCAAAAAAGGGTTCGATCTGCGCGGTTTTCATGGCGGGCAGTGTAGGGCGCGGGCGCGGCATGTCTGCGGGGCGCGGTCGGCAAAGCAGCAATTTGCGGCCGCCGATTGGCGACAATGCGCTATTGCCCGTCCACTGAAAGCACCGTCCATGCAATTTGCCGACCGCCTGAACAACGTAGAAACTTCCGCCATCCGCGAGCTCTTCAAGCTGCTGGGCAAGCCCGGCATCATCAGCTTTGCGGGGGGGTTTCCGGACAGCGCCATGTTTGACGTGGAGGGCATTCGCGCCGCCAGCAATGCCGCGCTGACGGAAGAGCCCGGCGCCGCGCTGCAATATGGCGCGACCGAGGGCTACAACCCGCTGCGCGAACAATTGGCGGCCTTCATGACAGCCAAGGGCGCCAATGAGGTGGCGGCTGACAACCTCATCGTCACCACCGGCAGCCAGCAGGCGCTGGATTTGCTGGGCAAGACGCTCATCAGCCCCGGCGACAAGGTCATTGTGGAAGGCCCCACCTTTCTGGCCACCATCCAGTGCTTTCGCCTGTATGGCGCTGAACTCATCAGCGCCCCCATTGATGGCAATGGCGTAAAGACCGACGAGCTGGAAAAACTCATCGCCGAGCACCAACCCAAGTTCGTCTACCTGATCCCCACCTTCGGCAACCCCAGTGGCGCCATGCTGAGCCTGGAACGCCGCAAGGCCGTGCTGGAGATGGCTGTGAAGCACAACACGCTGATCGTCGAGGACGATCCCTACGGCGACCTGTACTTTGGCGACGCGCCGCCCCCCAGCCTGCTCAACCTGTCGGCCAGCGTGCCCGGCAGCCGCGAGCTGCTGGTGCACTGCGGATCATTGAGCAAGGTGCTCTCGCCCGGCCTGCGCGTGGGCTGGATGATTGGCCCGGCCGAACTGCTGGCCAAAGCCACCATGTGCAAGCAGTTCTCTGATGCGCACACCAGCACCTTTGCCCAGGCCACGGCCGCGCAATACCTCAAGGCCGGCCGCATGCCCGCCACGCTGGCGAACGTGCGCAAGGTGTATGCAGAGCGCGCCCAGGCCATGGGCGATGCGCTGCGCAAGGAGCTGGGCGATGCCATCGAGTTCGTGCAGCCGCAGGGCGGCCTGTTTGTGTGGGCGCGCCTTACGGGCGCGGGCGGCAAGGTGCAGGATGGCAATGTGCTGGCCAAGCGCGCCATTGAAAAGGGCGTGGCCTTTGTGCCTGGCACGCCGTTCTTTTGTGCCAACCCCGACCACGCCACATTCCGCCTGTCGTTCGCCACGGCCGATGCCGACAAGATCCGCGAAGGCGTGGCCCGCCTGGCGCAGGCGTTGTAAACAGCTTTTTACGCCCGCACCGCCCGCCATGCAGCGGCGGCCAGTTCTTCCCGGTAGATGGCGGGCGAGGTCAGGGCGCTCGGGCCCTCCTGGCCAGATAGCCAGGCGCGACAATAGCTTTGCACCGGGCCCATCACCAGCGAAGGCATTAGCTCGCAAGGCAGGTTGCGCACCGCGCCCGCCTGGCGGTGGGGCTCGAACCATGCCACCAGGGCCTGGTTGCGGCGGCTGGCGGCCTGGGCCAGATCGGGCGTGCGCGGGCCTGCCGCCACGGCGCTGCGCGCCTGGAATAAAAAGCGCGCCCGCTCGGGTTGCGCCACTACCCAGTCCAGATAGCCCGTGACCAGGGCGCGCACGCCTGCTTCGACACCACGCGCGGCATCAAGCTGCGCCTGCACGCTGCGCGACTGGTCGTGAAAGATGTCGAAGAACAGCGCCGCCACGATGCCGTCCTTGTTGCCGAAGTGGTGGTAGATGCTGCCCACGCTGGCCCCGCAGCGGGCGCGCACGCCGTCGATGGAAACGGCATCCACCCCGCCATCCACCGCGCAGGCCAGCGCGGCGTTCAGGATGTCCTGGCGGCGGTCGGTGGTTGCTTCGGAGGTCGGGGCGGACAGGGTAGGGGTGATACGGCTTGCCATGGAACAGGATTCTAGAATAAAGTTCTAGAAAAACCTTCTACTCCTCACGAGACGCCATGCATTCCTCTGCCCCCGCCACATCCGCCACCCCCGACGGGGCCTCCGGTGCCGCCCTGTATCCGCACCTGCTCGCCCCGCTGGATCTGGGCTTCACCACCCTCAAGAACCGCGTGCTCATGGGCTCCATGCACACGGGGCTGGAAGACGGGCGCGACCTTACGCGCATGGCGGCGTACTTCCGCGAGCGGGCCGAGGGCGATGTGGGGCTGATCGTGACCGGCGGCTTTGCGCCCAACATCGCGGGCTGGGCCAAACCGTTTGCGGGCACGCTTGCCACTTCGGGTGCGGCCAAACGCCACCGGGTGGTGACCGACGCAGTGCACGGTGCGGGCGGCAAGATCGCGCTGCAAATTTTGCACACGGGCCGCTATGCCTACCACCCGCTGGCGGTGGCCCCGTCGCGCCTGCAGTCGCCGATTTCACCCTTCACGCCGTTCGCGCTGTCTGCGCGCGGGGTGGAGCGACAGATCCGCGCGTTTGTGAACTGCGCCATGAAGGCGCGCGAGGCGGGCTACGACGGCGTGGAGGTGATGGGCTCGGAAGGCTACTTCATCAACCAGTTCCTGTCGCAAGCCACCAACTTGCGCACCGACGCCTGGGGCGGCGACTACAGCCACCGCATGCGCCTGCCGGTGGAGATTCTGGCCCGCATGCGCGAGGCCGTGGGGCCTGACTTCATCATCATCTACCGCCTGTCGATGATCGACCTGGTGCCGGGCGGCAGCGCCTGGGACGAGATCGTCACCCTGGGCAAGGCGGTGGCCACGGGCGGGGCGAACATCGTCAACACCGGCATCGGCTGGCACGAGGCGCGTGTGCCCACCATTGCCACCAGCGTGCCGCGTGCGGCGTTTGCCTGGGTCACGCAAAAGATGAAGGCCGAGTTTGCGGCGGCGGGCATCACCACGCCGCTGGTCACCTCCAACCGCATCAACACACCTGAGGTGGCCGAGCAGGTGCTGGCCGATGGCTGTGCCGACATGGTGTCGATGGCGCGGCCGCTGCTGGCCGATGCGGCGTTTGTGAAGAAGGCCGCGCAGGGCCGGGCCGACCGCATCAACACCTGCATTGCCTGCAACCAGGCCTGTCTGGACCATGTGTTTCAGAACAAGACCAGCAGTTGCCTGGTGAACCCGCGCGCCTGCCACGAGACCGAGCTGGTCTATCGGCCGGTCACCGCGCCTTCATCGCGCAAGCGCATTGCCGTGGTCGGCGCAGGGCCCGCAGGCCTGACCGCTGCCACGGTGGCGGCCGAGCGCGGGCATGAGGTGCACTTGTTCGATGCCGCAGCGGCCATCGGTGGTCAGCTCAACATGGCCAAGGTGGTGCCGGGCAAGGAAGAATTCCACGAAATGCTGCGCTACCTGGCCACGCGGGTGCAAGACACCGGTGTGCACCTGCACCTGAACCAGCGCGTGCAGGCCGCTGACCTGATGGATTACGACGAGGTGGTGATCGCGACCGGCGTGGAGCCGCGCGACCCCCAAATCCCCGGCCAGGACCACCCCAAGGTGCTGAGCTACATCGACGTGCTGCGCCACGGCAAGCCCGTGGGCCAGCGCGTGGCCGTTATTGGCGCGGGGGGCATCGGCTTTGATGTGGCCGAGTTTCTGGTGCACGGCAACCACCCTTCCACCACGCTCGACCTGCCGGCCTGGAAGGCCGAGTGGGGCATCACCGACCCGGCCGAGGCGCGCGGAGGTCTTGCCACCGCGGGCCCGCATGTCACGCCACCAGCGCGCCATGTGACACTGCTGCAGCGCAAAAAGGGCAAGCTGGGCGCCGGGCTGGGCAAGACCACGGGCTGGATTCACCGCACCACGCTCAAGATGAAAGCGGTGGAGATGGTGGGCGGCGTGAACTACGAGCGCATTGCCGACGAGGGTTTGCTCGTCTCGTACGGCGACAAGCGCGAGAACCCCACCTGGATCGCCTGCGACACCGTGGTGCTGTGCGCCGGGCAGGTGCCGCTGCGCGCTCTGGCGCAGGCGCTGGAGGGCCAGGGCATCAAGCCGCACCTGATTGGGGGCGCGCTGGAGGCGGGCGAGCTCGATGCCAAGCGCGCCATCGACCAGGCGGCGCGGCTGGCGGCACGGCTGTAAGAACCTGTTCAAGATCTTTTCATGGGGTACGTTGCCCCGCAAAGGCTGTGGCCGCAAGGCGCAAACCACAGCCGGGCTGTTGGCCCGGCGAGGATTTGCAACGCCGCGAACGCAGCCTTTGCGGGGCAACCCGAAGGGCATGGCTCCAAAACCGCCACACTCGTCGTTGCCCACCTTGCCCATACATGGGTATGGGCTGCGGCGTGCGCCTAGAGCGTCGCGGTTTTGAAGCCATGCGGACCCCATGAAAAGATCTTGAACAGGTTCCAAGGGCCCGCTAGGTCGAGGCTTTGGCCGCAGTAACATGCTGTGCCGGTCTGGGCAGAGGGTGCCGGGCCGGTGCTTTCCGCTCTTACCCACACTCCAGGCCCATTCCATGCAATACCGCAACCTTGGCAAAAGCAATCTCCAGGTCTCCCGTCTTTGCCTGGGCACCATGATGTTTGGTGACCAGACCCCGCGCGAAGAGGCCGCCGCCATCGTGGCCGATGCCCATGCCCAAGGGGTGAACTACATCGACACGGCCGATGTGTACACCAAGGGCGCTTCTGAAACCATGCTGGGCGAACTGCTGCGCGGCCAGCGCCACCACTGGGTGCTGGCCACGAAGCTCGGCAACCCGATGTCGGACCGCGTGAACGAGGCGCACTATTCGCGCAGCTGGATGCTGCGCGAGGTCGAGGCGAGCCTCGGGCGGCTGCAGACCGACCATGTGGACATTCTTTATCTGCACCGCGACTACAACGGCATGAACCTGGAGGAGCCCCTGCGGGCGCTCGATGCCATGCTGCGCGCGGGCAAGATCCGCTACTGGGGCGTTTCCAATTTTCGGGGCTGGCGCATCACGGAGCTGGTGCACCTGGCCCGGCAGATGGGCATGCCGGGGCCGGTGGTGTGCCAGCCCTACTACAACCTGCTCAATCGCATGCCCGAGGTCGAGATATTGCCGGCCTGCGCCCACCATGGCGTGGGCGTCACCCCTTACAGCCCGGTGGCGCGCGGCGTGCTCACGGGCAAATACCTGCCCGGTCAGCCACCGGTGGCCGGCTCGCGGGCCGCCCGGGGTGACAAGCGCATCGCGCAGACCGAGTGGCGCGAAGAGTCGCTGCAGATCGCCCAGACACTGCAGCAGCATGTGCACGAGCGGGGAGTGACGCTGGCCCAATTTGCCACGGCCTGGGTGCTGGCCCACCCGGCCGTGAGCTCGGTGATCGCCGGGCCCCGAACGCTGGCACAGTGGCAAGACTATGCCCCCGCGCTTGGCTACGCCCTGACCGAAGAAGACGAAGCGCTGGTGAACTCGCTGGTGGCGCCGGGCCATCCGTCCACGCCGGGATACAACGATCCAGCCTATCCGCTGGATGGGCGGTAGGCCGCAGCGCTCCCACGGGCCCGTGGGTTGCGCTGCAAATGGCTTTCCTCCATTCCGTTCCCGGATTGCTTTTCCCGGATTGCGTTCCAATAGCGCCATGCAAGATTCCTCCCCCCTCGAACAGCGCCTGAACGATCTGGAGATCAAGGCCAGCTACACCGAAGACCTGCTCGATCAGCTCAATCTCACCGTTTATCGCCAGCAGCAGCAGATTGACGACCTGGCCCGTGAACTGCTGCGCTTGCGCCAGCAGGTGCCCGAGGGCGGCGGCGCGGCCCCGCGCAACCTGCGCGACGAGCTGCCGCCCCACTACTGATGGACTGGCCGGGCAGGCTGCCGCAGGGGGGCCCGCAGGCACTGAAAGCTGTGTGCAGCGCGGCCTTTAGTTCTTGGATTTGTTGATGCCACTGCCGCAGGCGGTACGATCACCCATGAAAAAAACTTTCCAGCTCCACATTGAAGGCAAGAACCGCGACCGCGTTCTCGAAGCCATCAAGCATGAAATCCGCAAGTACATCAAGCGCGAGCGCGGCCGTCCAGTGCCCGCCGGGGCAGATTTTTGGGATTTCGACTGCAAGTTCGGCCGTACTGAAGAGACTGCCGAAGTGGCCCACCTTGCTGCCCTGATCGGCCTGATTGACGGCGTGGCCCGCGAAGGCGGTGCGCAGTTTTATGTCGAAATTCTGGCCAAGGGCGGGCATCGCCAGGCCCGTCCTGCCCAAGTGGCCGAAGAAGGCGAGGGCGGCGACACCATCGACGCCAACAACGTCAAAGACGCCGACTGATCACGCTTCTTTCTCACCTGTTGCCGCTTGCGCTGCTGCAGCGGCAGCGCGCAGCTTGTCCTTCTTGCTGGGCCGCTTGCCCTTGATGCCGCCCGTGCCCGCTGCCGTGCCCTCGGGGGCCACCTCGGTGGGCTCGAAACCGGGGATCTGCTCGCGCGGCAGGGTGAGGTGCTGGCGGTTCTCGATCAGGCGCCAATGCGCTTCGGTGTCGGCACTGACAAAGCTCACGGCCACGCCGCTTTCGCCCGCGCGGCCCGTGCGGCCGATGCGGTGCACATAATCCACCGCAGACCGGGGCAAATCGTAGTTCACCACCGCAGGCAGCTGGGCAATGTCGATGCCGCGCGCTGCCAGGTCGGTGGTCACCACCACCTGCCAGCGCTCGTCCTTGAACTCTTGCAGCACCTGCTTGCGTGCGCCCTGGCTCAGACCGCCGTGGAACGGTGTGGCAAAGATGCCGGCCTTGTAGAGCTTTTCGGCGACATGTTCGGCCGCATATTGCGTGGCCACGAACACCAGCACGCGGCTCCATTCGTTCTCCTTCACCAGGTGGCGCAGCAACTGCGTGCGGCGGCTGGCGTCTACCGCAATGGCGCGCTGCACGATGCACGGTTCGTTCGCAGGGGTGTCGGCCACGGCCACGCGCACGGGGTCTTTCAGCAACGACTCGGCCAGCGTTTGCACGTCTGCCGGAAAGGTGGCCGAAAAGAACAGGTTCTGGCGCCGCGCTGGCAGCAGCGCCAGGGTGCGCTGCAGTTCCTCGGCAAACCCCAGGTCCAGCAGGCGGTCGGCCTCGTCCAGCACCAGCAGGTTCACGCTGGCAAGCTGCAGCGCGTTGTGGTCCACCAGATCGAGCAGGCGGCCCGGCGTGGCGACCACCACATCGGCACCACCGCGCAAGCCCATCATCTGCGGGTTGATGGAGACGCCGCCAAACACCACGGCCACTTTCACGGGCTGGGGCAGGTGCTGGGCCAGGCTGCGCACCACCTCACCCACCTGGGCGGCGAGCTCGCGTGTGGGCACCAGAATCAGCGCGCGCACCCGCCGCGGTGTGTGGGTCGCACCGGCTTGCAACTGTTGCAGCAGGGGCAGGGCAAAAGCTGCCGTCTTGCCCGAACCCGTCTGGGCCGAGCCCACGACATCGGCGCCGCGCAAAATGGCCGGAATGGCCGCCTCCTGGATGGGTGTAGGGGCGACAAAACCCATGGCCGTGGCGGCCTGGGTGAGTGCGGGAGAAAGACCGAGGGCAGAAAATGGCATGGTGTAAGACAAAAAATTCAGGCCATGCACCCGGCGCCAACGCGCAAAAAGATCATGGCCAGCAAGAAGAACTGCGCGACAACTTCAGGGGCCGCAGGCAAAGCGGCTGTAGCGCTGCATTGTTCACCGCCTGGCAGCCGGCAGAAGGGCCTCCACGCGGTGCAACCCCAAAAAATGCCGACTTGCCGGTGCTTTGAAGGGGCCGGCCGGCCACATGGCGCAGTGCCTGGCGCCGCGCCGCCTGTGGGCGTGCATTGTGCGCTACCCACGGGGGTAGCGATAATCGCTGCCCGTGCGCGCCGCGTGCGGCACTGTTTTTTCGACACCATGAACCTCGCTCTTGATTCGTCCACCATCACCCACAGCATCCAGCTGGCCGTGGCCCCGGTGTTCCTGCTGACCGCCGTGGCCGGCATGATTGGCGCGGTGGCGGGGCGCCTGGCGCGCATCATCGACCGCGCCCGTGTGGTGGAAGACCGGGCCCGCCACACCGATGAGGCCGATTTTCTGCAGCGCGCCGTGCTGGAGCTGGGTTACCTGCGCACCCGTGGGCGCATGGCCAATGGCTGCATTGGCCTGCTCACGCTGTGCGGGTTTCTGATTGGGGTGACCATCATCCTGCTGTTTCTGGGAGAGACCACCGACTTTCGCGGCCACACCTTGGCACTGGGAAGCTTTTTGAGTGGTGTGCTCTCGTTCCTGCTGGCCCTGGTGCTCTTTTTTGTGGAGACCGTCATGGCCACGCGCCTGCTCAATTTCCACATGCTGCGCACGCCGGTGCTGGCGCCAGCGCCCGCCCCAAAGCAGTCGTGAGGCCGACACCATGAAATCCTTGCGTGATCTGGCGGGCCTGGGCGGCCTTGTGTATTCCACCGACCATGGCCGCATGTGCCCCGACTGCCGCCAGCCCCAGGCGCAGTGCGTTTGCAAGCGGGCGCCCGTGCCGACAGGCGACGGCATCGTGCGCGTCTCGCGCGAAACCAAGGGGCGCGGCGGCAAGGCCGTGACAGTGGTGAAGGGCGTGGTGCTGGATGCCGATGCATTGGCCGGGCTGGGCAAGCAGCTCAAGGCCGCGTGCGGCAGCGGCGGCACGGTCAAGGACGGTGTGATCGAGGTGCAGGGCGACCATGTGGAGCGCGTGATGGAGGCGCTGAAAAAGCTCGGCCACCAGGTCAAGCGCGCCGGGGGCTGATGATGGACCCCAGCCAGCTGCAACGCCTCGTCACCGTGTCCATGCCTTTTGGCAAATACAAGGGCCGTGTTCTGGCCGATCTGCCCGGCAACTACCTCAACTGGTTTGCCCGCGAGGGCTTTCCGCGCAGCGACCTGGGGCGTTTGCTGGCGCTCATGCACGAGATCGACCACAACGGCCTTTCGCAGCTGCTCGAACCCCTGCGCTCTGCCGCCGGGCTGCCCCCACGCGCGCAGGACGACTGAGGCACGCCCCGAAGGAGCCTTCGAGGCGGATCGTGCTCAAAACACCGGTCAGCGGGCTCTGGCGGCGCAATTTGGAGTAAAAATGGACTGCAGCCCAATACTGGTAAGCGCAAGCAGCTATTATTTTTGATGGCTCAATGCGCTCAAGTGGGCTTGGTCGGCACCAGCCACTGGCGTGCGGCCACCATCACACACTGGGTCAGCCGCTCCAGGCCTGCCTGGGCCGAGCGGGCGTGCACCCAATACAGCGGCATGTCCATGCCGGTGCCGGGCAGCAACTCCACCAAGGTGCCGGCGTCGAGCTGGTGCTGGATCAGCGACGTGGGGTGCATGCCCCAGCCCATGCCCACCTCGCAGCCGCGCACAAAGCCGTTGTTGGACGGCAAAAAATGCTTGGGCGGGTTGTGGCGCGAGGCCAGCCCCTGCTGCTGCATCCATTGCTCCTGCAGGCGGTCCTTGCGGTCGAAGGTCATCATGGGGGCGCGGCCAATGGCTTCGGCGCTGACCCCGTCCGCAAAATGCCGCGCCACAAACGCGGGGCTGGACGCGGCCACGTAGCGCACCGACCCCAGCGGCCAGGTATTGCAGCCCGCAATGCTGCCCGCGCTGGCCGTGACGGCGGCCAGCACGTCGCCTTCCTTGATGCGCTGGGCCGTGTGGTCCTGGTCGTCGATGCGGATGTCCAGCAGTTCGTTGCCCCCGGCGGTGAAGGCGGCCATGGCGTCCATGAACCAGGTGGACAGCGAATCGGCATTCACCGCCAGCTTCAGCGTGGGGGGCGTGGCATGGCCGTCGGGCATCAGGCCCGGGTTGGTGCGGCGCAGTTCGTTTTCGAGCAGCGCCACCTGCTCCACATGCAGGCACAGCCGCCGCCCGGCGTCGGTGCCGGTGCAGGGGGTGCCGCGCAGCACCAGCACCTGGCCCGTGCGCTCTTCCAGCTGCTTGATGCGCTGCGACACTGCCGAGGGTGTGATGTGCAGTCTGCGGGCCGCCCGCTCGAAGCTGCCTTCCCGCACCACGGCGGCCAGGGCCTGGAGTCCGGTGTAATCCAGCATGAAGAATTGCTAACTTTGGTTCAGGTGAATTAATTTTACTTAATCACGGCCGCTGTCCAGAATCGGTGGCATGTGGACTGCCAATGTTTCTTCTTCGTGGCTTGCCGGGTTTACCGTGTGCCTGTCGCTCATCGTATCGATCGGGGCCCAGAACCTGTATGTGCTGCGCCAGGCGGTGAGTGGCCAGCATGTGCGCGCCTGCGTCGCGTGGTGTGTGGCCAGCGATGCGCTGCTGATTGGCGTTGGCGTGGCCGGCATGGCGCAGTTGCTGGGGCACTCGCCCACGCTGGCCTATTACCTGAGTGTGGGCGGCGCGGTTTTTCTGCTGGCCTATGGCCTTTTTGCCTGGTGGCGCGCCTTCACAGCGCCCGATGCCAGCGTTGGCACCACGCCCGTTGCGGCCCCGCGTGGTTTGCTCAGCGTGATTGGCACCCTGGCGGTGATCACGCTGCTCAATCCCCATGTTTATCTGGACACCGTGGTGCTGGTGGGCTCGATTGGTGCACGCCAGGACGGTGGTCTCAAGTGGGTGTTTGTGATGGGGGCGGCTTCGGCCAGCCTGGTGTGGTTTGCCGCGCTGGCGCTGGCCGGGCGGCGGATGCAGGGGCTGTTTGCCAATCCCCGCGCCTGGCGGGTGCTGGACGCTTTGACCGGCTGCATGATGCTGGCGCTGGCGTGGTGGGTGTGGCAAGGGGTTGCGGGCTGACGCAGGCCACGGCGGCAGACGGGTGCTGTGCCCGCAATGCGGGTCAGCCCCGTTGGCCGGGGGTGAAGGACGCGTTTGTCGGGGATACTTCAGGCGCACCGCCTCCCGGGGGCTTGTTCCTGCAAGGTGGGCATCAGGCGGGCCGCCGCCATTTTTTGCCAGGGAGCCTCGCACCATGAAACAGCCTTTATTTGTTCGCCCCTCCTGGTTGTTGCTGGGCGGCATGTGGCTTGCTGCAGGCGCCCAGGCGGCAGACCCGGCCGGCTCGCCCGCCTCGCCCATGCTGGTGCCGTCAGAGGATGGTGCCTCTATCATTGATCTGCGCGCGCGGCTGGTGTGGCCGCGCTGTGTGGAGGGCATGCAGTGGAACGGCAAGACCTGCACCGGCACCCCGCAGCGGCTGGACCATGCGCAAGCCGTGGCCTTGGCCAATGCCCGCTGGAAGGCCGACGGCATGCGCTGGCGGCTGCCGCGCGTGCCAGAGCTGAAGCGACTGGTGGACAAGACGATCAGCCCGGCGGGGCTTGACCCGGCGCTGTTTCCCGCCGCGCCGCACGACTGGCATTGGTCGGGCACTGCCAATGTCAGCACGGGGTCGGGCAACCAGTACAACTACGGCAATGTCATGAACAGCCGCTCCGGTGGCGGCGACATGGCCTTTCGCCAAGGCTGGGCGGTAAACCTGGAAACCGCAGAGAGCCGCGGCGACGTGGGCAAGGGGACCCGGCTGTTGGTGCGGCTGGTGCGGCCCCATGTTCCGGCGCCAGAACCTGTCGGGGCCGAGCGGTAACCCTATGGCCGAGGCCGCTGGATGCGCGGTCAGGGCGCTGCAGTGCGCGGGGGGAGGGCCGTGCAGCCTGGGCCGACAATCCAGCGTTAAATTTGAATGAAATGCGCTTCTAGCCCATGTAGATAAAGCGCATTGCGCTATTAAATCAGGAGTCTAGTGACCGGCCGCTGACGAGGCGCCTTCGACGTCGGCACCATTGCCAAACACAGGCTGCGTGCCGAAGTATCCGAGAAACAGGTTGCGGGCGATGCCGTGGGCGGTGATCTGCAGGTCGCGCGCCACCTCGGGCGCGAAAAGCCGTTCGGTCTGCTCGCCCCACAGGCGCACCCACACGGCAAAGTGCGCTGGCGTCACACCCTGCAGCGCCATGTGCTTGCCAAATACGTTGCCACGAAAACGCTTGCTGCCCAGTGCCACCGTGCTCCAGAAATCGACCATGCGCGCCAGATGGGGCTCCCACCGGTCACGCAGGGCATTCTCGAACACGGGGCCCAGCAGGGCGTCGGCCCGAACCGCAGCATAAAAGCTGTGCACGAGCTCGGTCAGGCTTTCCACGCTGGGCGTGCGCCACTCGCCGCCATTGCCACTATTGGGCGACGGGCTGGGCGCAGAGGGGCTCAGCTGCATCCGCAGCCCGATGCGCCACCGCAGCCACCGCGTGCCACAGGTGCGGCCTGCTGGGCGGCTTCGAACTGTGGGAACAGCACGTTGTTTTCGAGGTGGATGTGGTTGATCAGGTCGTCGCCAAACTGGGCAATGCCCGCGTACAGGGCACGCCAGGTGTTGCAGGCGCCGGCAGGTGGCGTGGCGTCATGGGTCAGGGCGTTCAGCTGCTCAAGCGCTGCGCCATGCTCCACGTGTTCGGCCCGCATCATGCCGATGGGCTGGTTCACGAACGGGTTGCCGCCCGACTTGAGCATGGGGAACAGAATGGCTTCTTCCTTTTGCATGTGCGACAGCAATTCTTGCTGAATTTCTTCCAGCAGGTTACCCAGACCGGCAGGCACATCAGGGTTGGCGCGGTGCACGGCTTCTACGCGGTGTGCCATGCGAATCAATTCGGGCAACTGCACGCGATGCACGTCGTGGTAGCGCGCGAGGATGTGGTCCACCAGTGCGCCGGGCTCGCTCACACCAGGAAGGGCGCTGGGGCGCTGCAGGGCAGCCAGCTCGGACAGCACGGCATTCACGTCCAGGCCTTTCTCAGCAGCGGCGGTTGCCAGAGGGACCTGGCCGCCGCAGCAAAAATCCAGTTTCAGACGGCGGAAGACGGCGGTAGCGCCGGGCAATTGGACTGCAATCTGGCCGATTTGCTGATCGGCACTCAGGGCGGCGGCGGTTTCCAGGCGGGCGTTCATGGGGTGTTCCTATAAAGATACATTTGATATGAATATTTTATGACATAAAATTCATGCCAACTATTCCTTTTAATTGACCTGCGGCAATCCAATGCGTCTGACCCAATGGACCGACTACACGCTGCGCGTGCTGATGTATTGCGCGGCCACTGAAGGGCGTTTGCAGCCCGTCACCATCAGCGAGGTGGCAGAAAGCTATGACATTTCGCGCAGCCACCTGACCAAGATCGTGCAGGAGCTGTCAGCCCAGGGTCTGCTCGAAACCACGCGCGGACGGGGGGGCGGCATGCGCCTGATGAAGCCTGCAAACGACATCAACATCGGTGCCGTGGTGCGTGCCACCGAAACCGATTTCAACCTGGTCGAGTGCTTTGACCCCGAGCACAACCAATGCCGACTGAGCAGCCATTGCTATCTCAAGGGGGTGCTTGGTCAGGCCATGCGGGCCTTCTTTGCCGTACTGGACAAGGTGACGCTGGCCGATCTGCTCGCCGATCCCCAGAGCGTGGTGGCGATGCCCACATCGCGCCGCCTGGCCGCTAAGCCCCTTGTGCCGGGGCTACCGGACAAGGTGGCGTAACGCCTCAAAAGAAGCGTCGGGCAAGCGCTTCAGGGCCGCAGCACTTCCAGAAGGCGGTCCAGCCCGCCTTGGTTGATCGCAATGTTGGCCTGCGCCCGCACGGCGGGCTTGGCGTGGTAGGCCACTGACAGGCCGGCTGCACCCATCATGGGCAGGTCGTTGGCGCCATCGCCCACGGCAATCGCCTGCGACGGATCGATGCCCATCAGCGAAGCCATCTCCAGCAAGGTACGGCGCTTTTCCGCGCCGTCGCAGATGTCACCCCAGGGCTGGTCCACCATGCGGCCGGTCAGCAGGCCGTCTTCAACTTCCAGCCGGTTCGAGCGCGCAAAATCAATACCCAGGCTGGCCTTCACACGGTCAGCAAAAAATGTGAAGCCACCCGAAACCAGCAAGGTGGTCAGGCCAGCGGCCTTGGCGGCGGTGATGAGTTCCTTGGCACCGGGGTTGAAGCGCAGGCGTTCAGCGAACACCTGTTCCATGTGACCCACGGTGACCCCTTTGAGCAGGGCCACGCGCTGGCGCAGGCTTTCCTTGTAGTCGGTGATGAGGCCCTGCATGGCGGCCTCGGTGATGGCTGCCACTTCGGCCTTGCGGCCGGCGGCATCGGCAATTTCGTCTACACACTCAATGTTGATGAGGGTGGAGTCCATGTCCAAGGCAATGAGTTGGTAGCTCGACAGGGACAGCGGAGGCTCAATGCCCTGGACGACGAGGCCGGGGGCGAATTCGGTGGCGTGGGTCATGGAAAACTGCGGAGCGTTGCGGATACGAAAGCCGCAATGTTAGCCCGCCTGCCTGGGCTCCACGCCTGCGGGTCCACCGTTCGTCAGCGGGAGCCTGGTGGCCGAGGGGCTTGTCCCGATGTGCTGTTGCTTGCGCTTTCATCCATCTTGCCCAGAAACAGGCGAATGAAGAAAACCATCATGCCCAGCATGAAAAAAATGCCGATGATGCTCATCAGGCCGTAGTCGGTGGAAAAAAGATCGGTCAGCAATTTCATGAAACCCTCCTGTTTGAATGGGTTTACTACTATTGCGCCGCAGGCTGTCCAGCGCGTTGATTTACGTCAATTGCTGGTGCAACGGTTGCCCGCCGCCTACCTCGAATGCCCAAGATAGAGCGGATCGGACCAGGTGGCGAGCCATTGCGGTTTGAAGGCCACAAACACGGCCGTGAGCATGCCCGTGACAAACGCATCACCCCAGGCCATCAGCCAGCGCGCCACGAGTGAGAGCTCGTCGCCCACGCCAGGCAACAGATGACCATTCCATTGCGACAGGGCGCCTGAGGCAAAGAGGCACAGCACCGTGCCCAGAAAGGCGCGGCCCAGCACATAGACGAAGAGCTTCGTGCCGATGAAATGCCGCACCAGCGCCCCCACCATCAGCGCCAGGGTCGCGGGGATTACGCCTTGCCAGGCGATGGCTCCCAGCGCTTCGGGCCAGCCCATGGCCGGAGAGATCAGGCAGGCGATCACTCCCACCACCACCAGCACGGGAATGGCCAGGGGCCAGCCCAGCATCAGCACCACCATGCACGCACCCGACCACTGCAGTTGCAGCGGCATGGCATGCAGCGTGGGCAGCGCCCACATCCATGGCAACACCACCAGCGTAGCCAGCAAGGGTGTGAGCAGGGGTGACAGCTCCTGGTCGGGCCCGTTGGCCGCCTTGCGACTGCCAAGCAGGCGCCAGGGGCGCAACCCAAGCGCCACCAGCAGGGCGATGGCCGTGAGCGCAGCTTCCAGCACCATGGCTCAGGCGGCGACAGGCTGTGCCAGCGGCTGGCCCAGGCTGCGCAAGATGTCGCGCACCATCTGCGCGCGGTCTTTGGGGTCTTTCAGCTCGCGCTCAATGCGCAGCTTTTCGTTGCCGGCCAGCTTGATGTGCTTGTTCTTCTGGATCAGCTCAATGATGCGCATGGGGTCGACGGGCGGCTGGGGCTTGAAGGTGATGGTGATGACGCCGGGCGCAGCATCCACCTTCACCACGCCATAGGGCTGGCTCAGCACGCGCAGGCGGTGCACATCGATGAGCGTTTGTGCCTGCGGCGGCAACTTGCCAAAGCGGTCCACGATTTCTTCGAGCAGGCCGTCGATCTGGTCGGGCGTCTTGGCGGTGGCGAGTTTTTTGTAGAACGACAGGCGCAGGTGCACGTCGCCGCAGTAGTCGTCGGGCAGCAGGGCCGGGGCGTGCAGGTTGATGTCGGTGGTGACGGACAGGGGCGAGAGCAGGTCGGGCTCCTTGCCCGCCTTGAGGCAGCGCACGGCCTCGGAGAGCATCTCGTTGTAGAGCTGAAAGCCCACCTCCAGCATGTTGCCGCTCTGGTTCTCGCCCAGCACTTCGCCCGCGCCACGGATCTCCAAATCGTGCATGGCCAGATAAAAGCCGCTGCCCAGTTCCTCCATGGCCTGGATCGCATCAAGCCGCTGCTGTGCCTGCTTGGTCAGGCCTTCGACGTCGGGCACCATCAGGTACGCATACGCCTGGTGGTGGCTGCGTCCCACACGGCCGCGCAGCTGGTGCAGCTGCGCCAGGCCAAACTTGTCGGCGCGGCTCATGATGATGGTGTTGGCCGTGGGCACGTCGATGCCGGTCTCGATGATGGTCGAGCACAGCAGGATGTTGTAGCGCTGGGCCACGAAGTCCCGCATCACGCGTTCGAGCTCGCGCTCGGGCATTTGCCCGTGGGCCACGGCGATGCGCGCCTCGGGCAATATCTCTTCGAGCTTCTGGCGGCGGTTCTCAATCGTCTCGACCTCGTTGTGCAGAAAGTAGCACTGGCCGCCGCGCTTCAATTCGCGCAGCACGGCTTCGCGGATCACGCCCGTGCCTTCGCTGCGCACAAAGGTCTTGATGGCCAGGCGCCGCTGCGGCGCGGTGGCGATGACCGACAGGTCGCGCAGGCCTTCGAGCGCCATGCCCAGCGTGCGCGGGATGGGCGTGGCCGTGAGGGTAAGCACGTCCACTTCGGCGCGAAACTGCTTCATCGCCTCCTTGTGGCGCACACCGAATCGGTGCTCCTCGTCGATGATCAAGAGGCCCAGGTTGTGGAACTTGGTCGATTCGCTGAGCAGCTTGTGCGTGCCCACCACGATGTCCACCGTGCCATCGCCAATGCCCTTGATGGCGGCGGTGATCTCCTTGCCCGAGCGAAAGCGCGACACCTCGGCCACCTTCACCGGCCATTTGCTGAAGCGGTCTACCAGCGTCTGGTAGTGCTGCTCGGCCAGCAGCGTGGTGGGCGCCAGAAACGCCACCTGCTTGCCGCCCGTGACGGCCACAAAGGCGGCACGCAGGGCGACCTCGGTCTTGCCAAAGCCCACGTCGCCGCAGACCAGGCGGTCCATGGGGCGGGGGCTGATCATGTCCTGGATCACTGCGTGGATGGCTGCGTTCTGGTCAGCGGTTTCTTCAAAGCCGAAGTCGTTGGCAAAAGTCTCGTAATCCTGCGCGCTGTAGCGGAAGGCGTGGCCCTCGCGCGCAGCGCGGCGGGCATAGATGTTGAGCAACTCGGCCGCGCTGTCGCGCACCTGCTCGGCGGCCTTGCGTTTGGCTTTTTCCCACTGGCCGCTGCCCAGCTTGTGCAGCGGGGCTTCGTCGGCGCTCACGCCGGTGTAGCGGCTGATCAGCTGCAGCTGGCTCACGGGCACATACAGCACGGCCTTGTCGGCGTATTCCAGGTGCAAAAACTCCTGCATGGCGGGCGTGCCGTCGGGGTTCTTGTTGCCCACGTCCATGTTGACGAGGCCGCGGTAGCGACCGATGCCGTGGGCGCTGTGCACCACGGGGTCGCCCACGTTCAACTCGGCCAGATCTTTGATCAGCGCCTCGACGTCGCTCACCTGTTCCTGCTTCTTGCGCCGGCGCGTGGTGGGGCCTGCGGCGAACAGCTCGGTCTCGGTCACGAAGTCGATGCCGTCCTCGATCCAGCTGAAGCCCGCGTTCAGGGCTGCCGTGGCGATACCCACCTTTTCGGTGGTGTCGCCCTGGAACTCGGCCAGCGAATCGAACGCCGGAGGGTTTACCCCGCTGGCGCGCAAGAAGTCGAGCAAACTCTCTCGCCGGCCATCGCTTTCGGCCAACAGCAGCACGCGGTGTTGCGTGTTGCGGATGTGCGCGTGCAGGCGGGCCAGCGGGTCCTCGGCCCCGCGCACCACCGACAGGTCACCCAGGTTCTGAAAGTGCGGGTTGTCATCCACATCCTGCACACCTGGGCGCAGCGACAGTTGCGCGTGCAGATTGGCGCGCGTGTAGAACTGGTCCACGGACAGGAACAGCGACTCGGGTGGCAGCGCGGGGCGCTCAGGGTCGCCCTGGATCAGGCGAAAGCGGTCTTTCGTGTCCTGCCAGAAGCGCTGGAAGGCCGGTTCAAGGTCGCCATGCAGTACCACCGTGGCTTCGCCTCCCAGGTAGTCGAACACCGTGGCCGTGTCGTCAAAGAACAGTGGCAGGTAGTACTCGATACCGGCCGTGGCCACGCCCGCGCCCATGTCCTTGTAGATGCGGCTCTTGGTCGGGTCGCCCTCCAGCATTTCGCGCCAGCGGCTTCGGAACTTGGCGCGCGCCTCGTCGTCCATGGGGAACTCGCGGCCTGGCAAGAGGCGCACCTCGGGAACGGGGTACAGGCTGCGCTGGCTGTCGGGGTCGAAGGTGCGGATGGAGTCGATTTCGTCGTCGAACAGGTCCACGCGGAAGGGCACCAGCGAGCCCATGGGGAACAAATCAATCAGCCCGCCGCGCACGGCGTACTCGCCCGGGCTCACCACCTGCGATACATGGCTATAGCCCGCCAGCGTGAGCTGGGCCTTGAACTTCGCCTCGTCGAGCTTTTGCTTGACCTTGAAGTGGAAGGTGTAGCCCGCCAGGAAGGACGGTGGAGCCAGCCGGTACAGCGCCGTGGTGGCGGGCACCAGCACCACGTCGGCTTCGCCCTGGCTGATGCGCCACAGCGTGGCCAGCCGCTCGCTGATCAAATCCTGGTGCGGCGAGAAGGTGTCGTAGGGCAGGGTTTCCCAGTCGGGAAACAGCGCGCACCGCAGGGCGGGTGCAAAAAAAGCCATCTCGTCGATGAGGCGCTGCGCATCGGTGGCGTCGGCCGTGACGATGGCGGTGGTGCGGCCACCGGCCTTGTCGCGCTCGGCCAGGCGGGCCAGCAGCAGCGAATCTGCGCTGCCCAGGGGGCGGGGCAGGGTGAAACGTTTTCCGGGGGAGAGTTTGGGCAGTTCCATGCGGACGGTGTCGTCTGGGCCCGCCGCATCCCCTGGGGCGCAAAACGCGCACGGGCTGGATGGGTGGGCAGCGGGAGATTTTAGAATGAGCGACACATGACTGCTTCGCTCCTGCACCCACCGCTCGCTCCCTTGTCCACCCAGGGGCGTTTTTGGGCGCTGGTGCCGTGTGCGGGCATGGGCTTGCGTGCCGTGCCTCCTGCTGCCACGCCAGCCGCGGCATCTGCCGACCCGGCCCTGCCCAAGCAATACCATTTGGTGGCAGGGCACCCCATGGTGATGCACACCCTGGCAGCGTTTGCCGGGGTGAGCCGCTTGCTGGGCACGCTGGTGGCGGTGGCGCCGGGCGATCATTTTCTGGACGCCTACGCCCACCCTGCCTTTTTCACGGTGGAATGCGGTGGCCCCACGCGCGCAGATACCGTGCTGGGTGGCTTGCGGGCGCTTGAGGAGCGCGGGGCACAGCCCGACGACTGGGTGCTGGTGCACGACGCAGCGCGCTGTCTGGTGACGTCCGCACAGATCGATACGCTGATGGATACCTGCCAGCACGATGGTGTGGGCGGTTTGCTGGCCCACAAGCTGGCCGACACGCTCAAAACATCGATTGACGGGCCCGGCGGCGTGCGCGTGGCGTCCACCGTGGACCGCAGCGATAAATGGCTGGCCCAGACCCCCCAGATGTTCCGCATGGGCCCGCTCAAAGCGGCCATCGAGCGTGTGGGTTCGGGTGCCACCGACGAAGCCAGTGCCATGGAGGCGATGGGCCTGCACCCGCGGCTGGTGCCCGGTGGGGCACAAAACTTCAAGGTGACCTATCCGGACGACTTTGCCCTGGCGGCCGCCGTGTTGGCGCAGCGCGCGCATGGCGCCACGCTCGATCGTTTTGGTGGCGCGCGCGGGCAGGTGGCCCCAGCGGTTGGCAAAAAGACCATGTTTTGAACCCCGCGTGGGTGAAGGTGACTCGATGAATTTCAGGATTGGCGAAGGCTGGGATGTGCATGCGCTCGTGCCCGGGCGCCGGCTGGTGATTGGCGGGGTAGAGATTGCCCATTCCATGGGCCTGCTGGGCCATTCGGATGCAGACGTGCTGTTGCATGCGATCACCGACGCCTTGCTGGGGGCTGCTGCACTGGGCGACATCGGCAGCCATTTTCCGGACACCGACGTGGCATTTCGCGGAGCGGACTCGGGTGTGCTGCTGGCGGAGGCGGCGCGCCGGGTGCGCGCGGCGGGCTACGACATCGGCAACATCGACAGCACCGTGGTTGCGCAGGCGCCGCGCCTTGCCGCCCATATTCCTGCCATGCGCGTGTGCATTGCGGCCGCCGCGGGGGTGGGGCAAGCGCAGGTGAACGTCAAGGCCAAGACCGCCGAGCGCCTGGGCCCGGTAGGTCAGGGGCTGGCCATGGAAGCGCGCGCCGTGGTGTTGCTGTTCAAGGCCTGACCCTGTCGGCATGGGCTGCGGGCCAGGCAATGTGCGCCATTGCATTGCCCTGTCCTTGCAATCATGGCTTGTCGGCACAGGCGATGAAGGCCCCGTGCCGCTGGCTGGCGCTGCAGAGCAGTCAGTCCGCGTGGTCCTCAGCCCGGCGGCGCGGGAGTTGCCGCTTGATGGCAGGGCGCTGCAGGCGTTGCTTGGGGTCTTCCCCCTCGGGTAGGTTGGGGGCCCGCTGCAGCTGGATATGCGCCACCAGCCCGCCGCTGGTGGAATTGGCCAGCGCAAAAATGCCACCCATGCGTTGCACCGTCTTGTCCACGATCGACAGGCCCAGCCCGGCGCCAGCGGCTGCGGTGCGCGCCGAGTCGCCGCGAAAGAAGGGCTTGGTCAGGTTGGATAACTGCTCGGGTGGCACGCCGGTGCCATGGTCGCGCACCTTGATCAATACCCAGTTTTCGCGGCCCTTGGCGGCAATGTCCACGTGGGTGACGGCGGTGTCCACCGTCTTGCCATAGCGGCGTGCGTTCTCCAGCAGGTTGGAAATCACGCGCGCCAGTTCCACCTCGTCCGCCAACACGTTGAGGTCTTCCGGGATCTCCATGGTGATCTGCAGCTCGCGGTGGTCCTGCACCGCGTAAACGCAGGACGACACTACGCCGTGCAGGTTGACGGGGGTGAGCGTGACGTGGTCGGGGCGTGCGTAATCAAGAAACTTGTCGATGGTGGCGTCAAGCTGCACGATGTCGGCCACCATGTGCTCGCGTGCGATTTCATCCACCACGCTCATTTCGGTTTCGAGCCGCAGGCGCGCCAGCGGCGTGCGCAGGTCGTGCGAAATGCCGGCCAGCATGACGGCGCGGTCCTGCTCCAGCTTGGCAAGCTTTTGTGCCATGCGGTTGAAGCCGATGTTCACTTCGCGGATTTCACTGGTCACCGCTTCTTCGTCGAGGCGGCTGGCGGCGAAATCACCATCGCGCACGCGGTTGGCGGCATACGAAAGCTGCTTGAGAGGCCGGTTGATCAGCCGGGCAATGGCAGCAGCGCCGGCCAGCGAAAGGGCGCCTGCCGTGATGAGCCAGATCAGCCAGGTGCGGCCGCCGGCGGGGCTGAAGCGCGAGCGGTCCATCAGCAACCAGTTGGGGTCGCCATTGATGTTGAAACCAACCCACAGGCCATTTTCTCCGTTCACGTTCTGGGCCACGATGGTGTCAGGGCCCAGGCGCTGGGTGAGCTCGTGGGTCAGGCGGTTACCCAGTGCAGTGCTGTCGAGCAACGTGAATTTGTCGCCCGGCTCGCGCGGCAGGATGCGCACCCCTTCCTGGTCGGCCATGGTTTTGATGAGCGACACGCGCGCGATGGCATCCGCGTGCACCAGCGCTGCACGGCTGAGGTTGACCAGCGACGCAATCTGCTGGGCCGTGTGCAACGTGCGCGGCTCAAACTCCAGGGCGCGCAGCGTTTGCAGCCAGGCAAGGATGCTGCCCACCAGCAGCAGCGCCAGCAGGAAAAAGGTGCGCCAGAACAGGTTCAGCCCCACGCGCGCACGCTGCTCGCGCGCGCGGCGCAGGGACTCCAGGGGGGCGGGACTGGTGGCGTCGGACGGTGCGGTCACCGGCTGTCGGGGTGCCGGCCGGCCTTCGGATTTGCGCATGAAATGGTCAGTTCGTTCCGTCCGGTACGAAAACATAGCCTACGCCCCACACCGTCTGGATGTAGCGTGGTGCGGCGGCGTCCACTTCTACCAGCTTGCGCAGGCGCGACACCTGCACATCCAGGCTTCGGTCGAAGGGCTCGAACTCGCGGCCGCGCGCCAGCAGGGCGAGCTTTTCGCGCGACAGGGGTTGGCGCGGGTGTCGCACCAGGGCCTTGAGCATGGCGAATTCGCCCGTGGTCAGCGGCAGCTCTTCGCCATTGCGCTGCAGCGCGCGCGTGCCCAGGTCAAACGTGAAGGGGCCGAAGGTGACCACTTCGTTGTCGCCCGAGGGGGCGCCGGGCGCCTCTTGCGCAGGGCGGCGGCGCAGCACGGCATGCACGCGCGCCAGCAGTTCGCGGGGGTTGAAGGGCTTGCCCAGATAGTCATCGGCGCCCACTTCCAGGCCCACGATGCGGTCCACGTCTTCGCCCTTGGCGGTGAGCATGATGATGGGCGTGCGGTCGTTGGCGGCACGCAGGCGGCGGCAAATGGACAGGCCGTCTTCGCCGGGCATCATCAGGTCAAGCACGATGAGGTCCACCGTTTCGCGCAGCAGCAGGCGGTTGAGCGCCTTGCCGTCTTCGGCGACCATGACTTCAAAGCCTTCCTGGGTCAGGTAGCGGTTCAGCAGATCGCGGATGCGTGCATCGTCATCCACCACCAGAATCTTGTCGGTACGGTTGGTTGTTGTAGCCATGGTGATTGCAAGTCCAATTTGTAACAGAGCCAATTCTGACCAGCTTCAGCCCGGAAGTTCGGGTTTCTGCCCGGTGTTTGACCAACTGTTACAAGTTTTGCCCCGGTGTGCAGGCCGCTCACGCACGGTTCATGAAGGCCGGCATCTGCAGCGGTTACTGTCGAAGCCTGTGCAGCACCGGTGTGGTGCAGTGCGTTGATCGCAAGGACTTTTTGACATGAAAAATGCTATTCGTTTGATAGCTGCCAGCGCTTTTATGGTGTGCGCTGGGGCTGCTTTTTCTCAAAATTCCCAAACCGCCGAACCACGCAATGTGGTGCAACTCTCAGCCTCTGGAACGGTTGAGGTGCAGCAGGATTTGCTGGTGCTGGCGCTGTCCACGAGCAAAGAGGGCGCAGACGCGGCTTCCACGCAGGCACAGCTCAAGCAGGCGCTGGATGCTGCACTGGCGGAGGCCAAGCGCAATGCGCAGCCCGGGCAAATGGACGTGCGTACGGGCCCCTTCGGGCTGTACCCGCGCTACGGCAAGGACGGCAAGATCAATGGCTGGCAGGGCCGGGCCGAGCTGGTGTTGGAGGGCCGAGACTTTGCCCGCATCACAGCCACGGCAGGAAAAATCCAGACCATGGCCATCAGCCAGGTGGGATTTGCCTTGTCACGCGAGGCCCGCGCCAAGGTGGAGGGCGAGGCCCAGACCCTGGCCATCGAGCAGTTCAAGGCGCGCGCCGCCGATTTGAGCCGCGGGTTTGGCTTTGCCAACTACAGCCTGCGCGAGGTGTCTGTGAACAGCAACGAGATGTCTCCCGGCCCCCGCCCGCGCGCAATGGCCATGGAGGCCAAATCGGCAGCGTATTCGGACGCGCCGGTGCCGGTGGAAGCGGGCAAGGCGCAGGTGGTTGTCAACGTCTCGGGCTCGGTGCAGATGCGCTGACGCTGGCCGAAAGATGGGCCAGGGGTGTATTTAACGTTAAAATGGCCTCTAGCCCTTATGGGGTAAGCGCTAAAAGCTATTGAAATGATAGCGTCTGTGGCGGGCATGGCGGCAGGCTGTGGCTGCCTGTTAATGCTGCGCCGCCGACTTCTGCCCGCCGCTGCCCCGTTGATCTGGTGGCCCGCTTACTGGGCTGTCCAGCCGCCGTCCATGTTCCACGCCACGCCACGCACGTTGTTGGCGGCCGGAGAGCAAAAGAACACCGCCAGCTCACCCAGCTCTTCGGGCGTGGTGAATTGCATGGAAGGCTCTTTTTCGCCCAGCAGCAGGCGCTTGGCTTCTTCGTTGGTGATGCCGCGCTCTGCCGCCTTGGCATCCACCTGTTTTTGCACCAGCGGCGTCAGCACCCAGCCGGGGCAAATGGCGTTGCAAGTGACGCCAGAGGCCGCATTTTCGAGCGCCGTCACCTTGGTCAGGCCCACGATGCCGTGCTTGGCCGCCACGTAGGCCGATTTTTGCGCCGAGCCCACCAGCCCGTGCACCGAGGCCACGTTGATGATGCGCCCCCAGTTGGCCGCCTGCATGGCGGGCAGGGCCAGCCGCGAGGTGTGGAAGGCGCTTGTAAGGTTGATGGCGATGATCGCGTCCCAGCGCTCCACCGGAAAATCTTCGATGCTCGCCACGTGCTGGATGCCGGCGTTGTTCACGAGGATGTCCACACGACCGAACTGCGATGCAGCGGACTTCATCATGTCCTCGATATCGGCTGCGCGGCTCATGTCGGCGCCGTGGTAGGCCACCTGGACACCTGCCGACTGACCGGCGGCCAGCACCTCGGCGCGTGGGCCGTCCACATCGCCAAAACCATTGAGCACGATGTTGGCGCCCTGGCGGGCGAGGGCCTTGGCGATGCCCAGACCAATGCCACTGGTGGAGCCGGTAACGAGTGCGGTTTTGCCTTTGAGCATGGGAGTCTCTCCGAATGAATTACGATGCAACGCAGCAATTATCGAACGCTGTTGCCGGATCCTGCACCCATGATTGAACCTACGCTGAACTACGTACTGTGCCCGGGCGCTGCCTCTGCGGCGGGCCCCTTTTCCGGCGCGCTGGCCAGCCCTCCCGCGCAGCATCGCATGGCGTACTGGGAGTGGAACGGCACGGGCAACCCGGACCATCCGCACGTGGTGCTGTGTGTGCATGGTCTCACGCGGCAGGGGCGGGATTTCGATACCCTGGCGCGTGCGCTCAGCCGCCATGCCCGGGTCATCTGCCCGGACGTGGTTGGTCGGGGTCAAAGCGACTGGCTGGCCGACCCCGCTGGCTACCAGGTACCCCAATACGCGGCCGACATGCTGGCTTTGCTGGGTCAGTTGCAGCAGCAGGCCCCTGTGCAGAAGCTGGACTGGGTGGGCACCAGCATGGGCGGGCTGATCGGCATGGCCCTGTGTGGCCAGCCCGGGCTGGGCGTGGCCGATGAGCCCGCTGAATCGGCCGGCGGTTCTGCCAAGGCCGTGGGAAGCCTGTGGCCGCTGGGCGTGCCGGTGCGCCGGCTGGTGCTCAACGACGTCGGCCCCGCCATCGAATGGCTCGCCTTGCAACGTATCGGCCAGTATCTGGGAGCGCCGGTTCGGTTTGATTCGCTGCAGCAGGCCGCCGATGCCATGTGGATCATGTCGTCCAGCTTTGGTCCGCACACCGCCCAGCAGTGGCTGGAGCTGTCGCGGCACATGGTGCGTACCTTGCCGGATGGCGGCCTGGCCATGCACTACGACCCGGCCATCGCGCAGGCCTTCAAGGCCATGACGCCCGAGGTTTCTGCCGCAAGTGCAATGCAGCTGTGGCAGCTGTACGACCGCATCCACGCGCGCACACTGCTGCTGCGGGGCGCGCAGTCTGACCTGCTTTCGCCAGAGACCGCCCAGGCCATGGTGCACCGTGGGCCGATGGCAAAGCTGGTCGAGTTTGAAGGTGTGGGGCATGCCCCTACCTTGATGGCGCAAGACCAGGTGCAGGTTGTTTCAGAGTTTTTGCTGGCCCCCGAAGCAACGGTGGCCGCATGAAAACGTACCCGCCGGCCGCCGCTGCGCAGGCACCTGCGGCTGACACCCTGCCGCAACTCCTCGCCGCAACGGCCCACACACTGCCAGAGCAGGTCAATGCCCTGGCGCGCGCTCGCGCCTTTGCCGAGCCCCTTATGGCGGGCGAGATGCTCGATTCCGGTGAAAACACGCTGGCCCATGCCGACGCCGTGGCCGCCATCCTCAAAGCCATTGGCGGATCGGACGCCATGCAGGCGGCTGGCTACCTGGTGTATGCCTGCGGACACCTGAACAAACCCCGTGAGGTGATCGCCAAGGCCTTTGGCGACAACTTTGCGGCCCTGGCGGTGGAAACCACCAATCTGATGCGTGTGCAGCGGCAGGCGCGTGGTGCGCAGCAGGTGGACGACCCGGCGGTGCAGACCGAAAACGTGCGCAAGATGCTGCTGGCGTTCTCGCGCGACCTGCGCGTGGTCATGCTGCGCCTGGCCTCGCGCCTGCAAACGCTGCGCTTTCATGCCGCCAGCAAAACCCCGGTGTCGCCCAGCCTGGCGCGCGAATCGCTGCAGGTGTTTGCACCATTGGCCAACCGGCTGGGCATCTGGCAGGTGAAATGGGAGCTGGAGGATCTGTCGTTTCGCTTCCTGGAGCCCGAGACCTACAAAGAGGTTGCGCACCTGCTCGACGAAAAGCGCGGCGAGCGCGAGGTCTACATGGAGCAGCTGCGCGCCCGGCTGGAGTCCGACCTGCGCGCGCGCAGCATCAGCGCCAGCGTGCAGGGGCGGCCCAAGCATATCTATAGCATCGTCAAAAAAATGCGCGGCAAGTCGCTCAATTTTGACCAGGTGCTCGACATCCGGGCCTTGCGCGTGGTGGTGCCATCGGTCAAGGACTGCTATGCGGCCCTGAGCTGGGTACACGAGCAGTTCACACCCGTCGTGGAAGAGTTCGATGACTACATCGCACGCCCCAAGCCCAATGGTTATCAGTCGCTGCACACCATCGTGCGCGACGCTGCTGGCAAGCCCATCGAAATCCAGATCCGCACCCAGGCCATGCACGACCATGCCGAGCATGGCGTGGCCGCGCACTGGGCCTATAAAGAGGCGGGCAGCAAAGGATATGCGGGCGTGTCGGCCACCGGCGATTACGACGCCAAGATCGCGGTGTTGCGCCAGTTGCTGGCGTGGGAGCGCGACCTGGTCGGCACAGCGCAAAACCGGGGTCTCTTTGACGATCGCATCTACGTGCTGACCCCCGATGCGGCCGTGGTGGAGTTGCCCCAGGGCGCCACACCGGTCGATTTTGCCTACGCGGTGCACACCAGCTTGGGCCATCGCTGCCGGGGTGCCCGGGTGGATGGCGCCATGGTGCCCCTTAATACCCCGCTGCAAAACGGCCAGACCGTGGAAATCTCCACCGTCAAGGAAGGCCGCCCCTCGCGCGACTGGCTCAATGCCGAACTGGGCTACCTCACCAGCAACCGGGCCAAGGCCAAGGTGCGTGCCTGGTTCAATGCCCAGGCCACCAATGAAACGGTGGCGCGCGGGCGCGAGGCGGTTGAAAAACTGCTGCAGCGCGAAGGCAAGACGGCCATGAAACTGGACGATCTGGCGGTGCAGCTGGGGTTCAAGTCGGCCGATGCACTGTTCGAGGTGGTGGGCAAGGACGAGTTTTCACTGCGCAGCATTGAAACCCTTTTTCGACCGCCAGAGCCCGTGCTGCAGCACGACGATTACCTGCTGCTAAAGAAGACCCGCACCAACGACTCAGCGCCCAAAGGCGGCGTGCTGGTGGTGGGCATCGACTCGCTCATGACGCAACTGGCCAAGTGTTGCAAGCCTGCGCCACCCGACGATATCCGTGGCTTTGTCACCCGGGGCAAGGGCGTGAGCGTGCACCGCGCAGACTGCAGCAATTTCCGCGAGATGGCAACGCGCAATGCCGAACGGGTGATCGAAGTCGAATGGGGCGCTCACAAACCGTCGGCGGGTGCTGCGGTGTACCCGGTGGACGTCGCGGTGGAGGCGGCCGATCGCCAGGGCTTGTTGCGCGATATCTCGGAAGTTTTTGCCCGCGAGAAGACCAATGTCATTGGTGTGCAGACCCAGTCGGTCAAGGGCACCGCCTGGATGACTTTCACCGTGGAGGTTGCCGATTCAGGCCGCCTTAACAAGGTGCTGGGCATTGTGGGCGGCGTTGCCGGAGTGCGCTCTGCACGGCGGCGCTGAGCTGCGTGCGCCGTATCCGCGAAAGTTGACGGGGGCTCTTCACCATGATTTGTTGAAGCGTCAGCCAAACAGCCTGATTTTTATGGCTATAATTGAAATCTAAACAACGACAGGCGCGTAGCTCAGCTGGTTAGAGCACCACCTTGACATGGTGGGGGTCGTTGGTTCGAGTCCAATCGCGCCTACCAACTAACCATTGGTCAAAGCCTTCCAAATCAACGATTTGGAAGGCTTTTTTATTGGTGCCGCAGATCAATCGGGTTTTATCGGGGCGGCAATGCGCTCGATGGGTGATCTGCCACGGGGGCGGTACGTACATGCCATGTGCTGTCGTTTGCACGAGCGAACGTTGCCCCAATGGTTCTTTCGCGGGCGCCGGTGGAAAGGCTACTGGCAAACCTCGTTGTGGGCACCTAATGGCGTGCGCCACCGGTGGCGGTGCCGCGGGATGCTGTCTGACGGTGCCACAGCCTCTTGGACCACGCAAAGAGCGCGGTGTGGAATTTACAACGGTGGTAAGCGAGCGTTTTCGCTCGCGTCCCCGTCCACTTCCCCAGGAGCACACATGAACTCATTGACTTCTCAGCCGACGAGCGCACAACCGGTTGACCCAGACCTTGCCGAGCAGGCTGTTCCCGGGCATGGTGTGCCGTCCCAGGATCCGACTCCCGCAGCCCAGGTTGGGCTCACTCCCGAAGAGACCGAGCGGGAATCGAAGTCTGCCTTGATCGGTGGCGGTGTTGTGGCGGGTTCGGCTGCGGGTGCGGCCGTTGGTGCCGTGGTTGCAGGTCCGGTTGGTGTCTTGGTCGGTGGCACGCTTGGCGCAGTGGCTGGCGCGATCAGTGGCGGTGCCGCCGGCGAGCTGACGAATCCGGAAGGCACGGTCGATGCAGACGTTGCGCCCACAGTTACCGACGCCACCAAAGACCGCAGCCTGCCTCGCTGAATTGCGTGGTGAGCCAGCCCGGATTTAGTGACGCATGCGGTGGCAGCGCACCAAAGCACACTCCCACTCGCGCGATTGCTGCCGCCATGGTGCAAGGTCGGTGGGAATAGCCCGCTCGGACTCATCAGGGTATTCCTTTGCCGGAGAGGGGGCTATCACTCTCTAGAATCTGCTGCACTGCAATAAATGGGCCTTGCGCCCGAGGAGTCCGTAGTGCCCGACAAGAAAAGCGCCCCCGCCGCCAAGACAGCGCAGCGCGTGATCAAGAAATACCCGAACCGCCGCCTCTACGACACCGATACCTCTACCTACATCACCCTGGCCGAAGTGCGTCAGCTCGTCATGGCCCACCAGAATGTGGTGGTGCGCGATGCCAAGACGGGCGAAGACCTCACGCGCAGCATTCTGCTGCAGATCATCCTCGAAGAAGAGGCTGGTGGCGCACCCATGTTTACCGAGGCGGTGCTGGCCAACATCATCCGTTTCTATGGCCATGCGATGCAGGGCTTCATGGGGGCCTACCTGGAAAAGAACGTGCAGGCTTTCACTGATGTGCAGGCCAAGCTGGCCGAACAGTCGCAAAACGTCACACCCGAAATGTGGGCGCAGTTCATGAGCCTGCAGTCGCCCATGCTCAAGGGCATGATGGGCAACTACGTGGAGCAATCGCAATCGATGCTCAACCAGATGCAGGAGCAGATGCAAAAGCAGACCGAGCAGATGCTGGGTGCCTTTGGTCTCAAGCGCTGATTTGCGCCTCAATCCCACTGTCCGGACTGCCGGGTCGCCGGAACTGGGACAATACGGGAATATGAGCGAAGCACTCTCCCCCACAAAAGCCCCCAAGGTCGGGTTTGTCAGCCTCGGCTGCCCCAAGAACCTGACCGACTCCGAACTCATCCTCACGCAACTCAGCGCCGAGGGTTACCAGACCGCCAAGACCTTTGAAGGCGCGGACCTGGTCATCGTCAACACCTGCGGCTTCATCGACG
>ERZ1023696.37-NODE-37-length-29785-cov-3.790040_pt1 | contig 29785 bp, 27 predicted proteins | sample MGYA00520859_ERZ1023696 | MGnify/ENA primary metagenome ERZ1023696 (study PRJEB33180, sample SAMEA4046002) | wastewater metagenome | place: Denmark | collected 2016-03-13 | study: EMG produced TPA metagenomics assembly of the PRJEB13832 data set (Local surveillance...
GCATGGCATCGGCTTGGCCTGTCGAGACGGCTTCCCACATGATGGCGTTATCCAACGGGGTCAAGGTCACATCGTAACCGAGGTCTTCCAATACTTGAGCAACGACATGGTTTGTGGCCACTGCGTCATCCCATTCAACGTAAGCCAGTTCAATTTCCTGGCCTTTGCCGACCGTATCTTCCATGGATGCTGTATCTTCTGTTGCACCGCAGCCAGCGGCGATCAGTGAGACACCTAAGCCCAATCCGGCAGTAAGTCCAAGTCGTTTCCAGTTATGTTTTGTTGTTTTTGTCATATTATATTTCTCTCCTTTTTGTTTGGCAATCAGGAATCGTTGCGTCATTAAACAGTGTTATGAGGCGCTCTTTTTGCTGAATTTCTGGGTCAGACGGTCGATGATGATGGCAAGTACAACCAAAGCCAAGCCGGATACGAAACCGGAACCGATTTTGGCGCGTTGCAAGGCGGAAAGGACATTACGGCCCAATCCAGGGGCACCGATCATCGAAGCGATCACGACCATCGACAAGGACAGCATAACGGTTTGGTTGATGCCGGCCATGATCGTGGCTTTCGCCAATGGTAATTCGACTTTGAACAACCTTTGCGCACCGGTGCTACCGAATGATTCGGCTGCTTCAACCAGTTCGGTGGAGACTTGTCTGATCCCCAGATTCGTGAAGCGGACGGTCGGCGGGATCGCGAAAATAAGTGACGCGAGCACCCCGGGAACCATCCCGATTCCGAAGAAGGCTACAGCCGGAATCAGATAAACAAAGGCCGGCATCGTCTGCATGAAATCCAGGATTGGATTGATGATGTTGTTCGCGATTTTGCTTTTCGCCATCAGGATACCGAAAGGCACGCCAATCAGAACGGACAGCAAGCTCGAGAACAAGACCAGCGTCAAGGTGAACATCAAGTCTTCCCATAGGCCTTGATTGTCGATAAACCAGAGACCGACGACAGAAAAGATGGCCAGGCCGAATTTTTTGCCTGAAGCAAAGAATGCCAGTAGCGCCACTAATACAATCAGGATGACAGCTGGGATGGCCGTCAGCGTTGACGTCATCAGATCAATCAACGTCTGCGAAGACGCTTTGATCGGATCGAACAGGAAACTGAACGTGTCAGCGGTCTTGTCCGTGACATATTCCGCAAAATCGGCAACCGGTAATTCAGGAATGAAATTTAACAGATTATCCATTTACGGACACCTCACTTTCTCCTGCCAAAGCGGCTATGACGGCGCCTCTGACAAGAACACCCACCAATCTGTCGTTTTCGATGACAGCGACCGGCGAGCTTGAATCATGGATGATCGGGAAAATATCGCTCAAGGTAGTATCTTTGGAGACTGTCGGGATATCTTCTCTGAGGATGCCATCCACTTTCGTAGCATTGGCTTTCAACGCTTTCGTGGCGTCCTCGGCAGTGATGTACCCTTTCAGTCTGCGGTGATTGTCCACCACCAGGATCGTCGAAATCCCTTCTTGGCGCAATAATTCCAACGCGAAGAGCGGCCCGTGTTTTTCGATATTCATGACGATCGGACGCTTCATGATGTGTTCGGCAGTCAGCACTTTCGAACGGTCGACGTCCTCCACGAATTTTTCGACATAGCGCGTTGCCGGATTGGTCAAAATTTCCTCAGGCGTACCGATTTGGACCAATTCCCCGTCCTTCAGCAGCGCGATTCGGTCCCCGATACGCAAAGCTTCGTTCAGATCATGGGTGATGAATATGATGGTCTTGCTGACATTTGCCTGCAGATCCAACAGTTCATCCTGCATCTCACGACGGATCAATGGATCCAAAGCCGAGAAGGCCTCGTCCATCAATAGAATTTCCGGGTCATTCGCCAAGGCACGGGCCAACCCGACCCGTTGCTGCATCCCACCTGATAATTGGTGCGGATACTGATCGCTGTAATCGCCCAGGCCTGAATTTTCCAAAGCCTGTTGCGCTCTTTCCTTGCGCTCGGCTTTTGCTACGCCCTGCACTTCGAGTCCGTACTCGGTGTTCTCCAAAATCGTGCGGTGCGGGAATAAGCCGAAGTTCTGGAAAACCATACTCATTTTTTCCCGACGGACTTGGCGTAATGCCTTCTTGTCCATGATCGACAAATTTTCGCCATCGATCAGGATGTTCCCCTTCGTCGGTTCGATCAGACGGTTGAACATCCGTACAAGTGTAGACTTCCCGCTTCCGGAAAGACCCATGATGACGAAGATTTCCCCTTCTTCTATGGAAAGACTGACGTTGTTGACCCCTACTGTCGCCCCAGTGGCACGCAGGATGTCCTGTTTGCTCTTCTTTTGTTCAAGCAGTTCCAGAGCCTTATCTGCTTTTTTTCCAAAAATTTTCGTTACGTTCTCTATTTTTATTTTCGGCAAGTGCATTGCTCCTCTCAAATTTTTGATGCTATATGCGTGGATTCTCTTCGTAATGGGAATGTGATCCCGGATCCGCCTATGGGTCTCTGCAATGTACAAATATAGTGTTACATTTTCATTTATTACAAAAACATAAATTGAAGATAATTTTGTTACATCACAAAGCTATATCCACTATTATCCAGTTATGGCGCGGATATGCAAATAAAAAATGAATTATTTGTGAATTTTTAGCGAAAAAGTATGCGGTTACACACGCTTCCTAAAGGTAACTGCGGAGTATCCGGATTTTTTTAAATTAACTTCTTGGATGAATCGTTATGTTGACATACGCACCACACAACATACGGACACCACCGATGTTTTTTCTGTGCTTAGAGCTCAAATTGTCGAATGTGTTCCCGGCATTCGACTGTACGGCGGCTCGTAATGTCAAAATTGTCGAATGTCATCAGCTATTCGACAATTTCGCCGTTTCCAGAGTGCAGATTGTCGAATAGCGGTGGTTCATTCGACAATTCGCGAAAATCCGGTAACTTGTACACGCCATTCAGTCGTCAGCAGCCCCGCAGCGCGCACCGACAGGTTATTTTACAAGCACTTGTATCGAGAAAGCCCGCCAAAATGGTTTTGGCGGGCTTTTAGGGACAGATTTCCTGAAAATAACCTTCCAATGCACGCTTGGCGGGGAAACTCGGTTGCGCGCGCTGCTTTTTTCCCCACCAAACCGCTTTTGGCGGGCTATTCCGTGTCTCCACGCCTCTCCATCCGCGCCTCCGCAAGCCAAATGCAAAAAAACGCACCACCATTGCTCTGCCAAACAGAGTTAATGGGTGGTGCGTTCAACTATCATTCGCTGCTGCTTCAGGCGAATTCCCAAAGTTCGAGGCTGTAATCGATTGTGCTGCCTGCCGCGAGCGACAGGCAGGTTTCTCCCGCTTGCGGGAATACACGGGAAGTGAAGGTGCCTTCGCCGTCGTTGACGAAGATTTCGATTGAACTAGTGTCGACGAAAATCTGCAGTTTCACTGCTTCCATCTGTTCGACGCTCAACGTGCGGGTCGTACCGAACTCTTCTGCGAATGGGATGCCGCAGCGACTACGGTCGATCGTGATCTTATTCGTATTCGGATCCAAAGTGATGCGGAAACGCTTGTCGTTGGTCGCATCTTCGCAGAGATCCAATGTTACCGGCGCGTGGTCGGCTGTCGCCGGAAATGCTACATCCAGCTTGAGTTCGTAGCAATTTGCGCCACTGCGCTCGAAATGCTTAGCTTCAGACAACAAGCCGGATTCAGACAAGGCCTGCTCTTTGCGCAAAGCAACCAATTCGCGGACCGGCTGCTGGATCAGCTTGCCATCCTTGAGAGACAACTCGCGCGGCAATGTCAGGCAGTGCGCCCAGTCTTCGCTGTCGGTCGGGTAAGCGACGTCCGGCAAGCCCATCCAGGCCGTCAGAATGCGACGGCCATCCGGACTTTCGGCGGTCTGGGTGGCGTAGAAATCGAAGCCGGCATCCAGTTCCTGGAAGCCATCATGCTCCAATTTCAGTTCATCCATCCGGAAATCATCGGCGATGACATAGCCGGTCTGAAAAATGTTGTGGTAGCGGTCGTCTTCCGGCTCGATTCCTTGCGGCGAAAACAGCAGCACTGTTTTGCCGTCGATCTCGAACAGGTCCGGACATTCCCACATGTAGCCGAAGTCCGGCAAGCCGGCGTCGACTTCGCCCATCAATTCCCATTCCAAGGCATCCTTGGAGCGATACATCAGGATCGTGCCGGTTTCGTCGCTACGTTGGGCACCGATGACGGTGTAATAGATGCCGTGCTGCTCCCAGACTTTGGGATCGCGGACGTGGTCGGTGTAGCCTTCCGGATTGCCGGCGATGGCGGGCGGCAGAAACTTCGTGAAGCTGCCGTCCGCCTCCATGCGGGCAACGATCTGGTTCGGCACCCTTTCCCATTTTTCCGTGCGGACGTTGCCGGTATACATCACGTGCAGCTGGCCGTCCTTGACGAAGCCGCTGCCGGAATAGACGCCGTGGCTGTCGTACGCCGTGTCAGGCAACAGCGCGACGCCCTCTTCCTTCCATTGCACGAGGTCCGTCGAAGTCAGGTGATACCAGTGCTTCAGACCGTGGACCGCGCCCATCGGGAACCATGGATAGAAGAGATGCCATTTGCCGCAGACTTAAGTGAAGCCGTTCGGGTCGTTCAAAAGGCCTGTGTTCGGTTGGATGTGGTAGTTTTGGCGGAAGGGGGACTGCGCCACCCTTTTCGCCAATTCGTCCAGATAGTTGTCGGAATAATCCGAGATTTGTTTATAGCGCTCCTCGCGCGTCCATTCTTTCATCGTGTTATTCCTTTCTTTGTCTGTTTGATTAAGCAATTTTCTTAGTCCAGTCGCGTTTGCTTAAGACATAGGTCATGGATACTGTCGTGAGTGTCGCAATCAGCATGCCCAAGACGTAGATCCACAAGTCTTCTTGTTTGATCGAGATGACGCCCGGCAGGCCGGCTGCGCCCATTGCGATCGCTTTAACCTTGAAGAAGGAGATGAACGCGCTGCTGACACCAGAACCGATCATTGCTGCGTAGAACGGGTAGCGGTATTTCAAGTTGATACCGAACATGGCAGGCTCAGTGATTCCCAAGTAAGCAGAGATGGCGGAAGCGGAAGCCAAGCTTTTCGCTTTTTGTTCCTTGATAATGAAGAACATCGCCAATGCGGCAGCTCCTTGAGCCACGTTTGACATAGCGGCGATCGGGAAGATGAACGTACCGCCTGTTTTGGCGATATCAGCCAACAATTGCGTTTCGACAGCGATGAAGCTGTGGTGCATACCGGTAACGACCAGTGGAGCGTAGAAGAAACCGATGATGGCTCCGCCGATGGCACCTGTTGTGTCATACAACCATACAAGGCTGTTTGTCATCACGTCGCCGAGTGTGCGCGTCAGAGGTCCCACCAAAGTGAAAGTCAGGAAGCCAGTGCTGATTATAGCGAACAGCGGTGTGACCAGGTTATCCAATGATGTGTGCACGCGTTTGTGCAAGAAAGTTTCGATTTTTGCCAAGATGTAAGATGCGAACAAGATAGGCAGTACTGTTCCTTGGTAACCGACTTTCGCGATTTCGAAGCCGAAGATATTCCAGAAAGGCACTTCGCCTGCAGCCAAAACTGATGGATAGGCGTAGGCATTGACAAGATCCGGGTGGACCATCAACATCCCCAAAACAGCTCCCAAGTATGGATTTCCGCCGAATTTCTGCGTTGCGCTGAAACCGATCAGGACTGGAAGGAAGACATATGCCGCGTTGGAGAAAGTGTTGATCATCGCTGCAAAACCTTCGATGGCCGGATAAGCTTCAATCAGCGATTTTCCGGTAACAAACAAATCCGGTGCCGTGAATACGTTGTTCAATCCCATCATCAAACCACAAGCTACGATGGCCGGGATGATTGGTACGAAGATATCCGAAAGCAATTTGACGCCTTGTTGGATCGGATTCAATTTTTGCGTGCCGGCTGTTTTGACTTCTTCTTTGCTCATGGCGTCGATTCCGGCCATTTTGATGAATTCTTTGTAGACTTCATTGACGATCCCGGATCCCAGGATGATCTGGTATTGACCAGCCGTTGAGAAAGTCCCTTTTACTTCGTCGCGTGCATCCAAGCCCGCTTGATCGACTTTGCTTTCATCTTTCAAAACCAAGCGTAGTCGTGTCGCGCAGTGCGTCGCCGCCTGTACGTTGTCTTTTCCACCGATGTCCATCAACAATTCTTCTGCAATCTTTTTGTAATCCATTTTTTCTCCCTCTTTCCTTTAATCTGTTCTGCCTAAGAATAAGTGCAATAATAACAATACTTCGCTTCCATGCGGAACCGGTTCCTTTTTGGTTCAAAACGACAAGGAGCAGGTTTTCAGTGTTGGTGAAACCGGTTCCTCTTAATAAGAAGAGTAAACCCTTTCAAAGATAAAGTCAAGCGTTTTCTAAAAATTTATTTTGTATTTTTTATTTTTTATAGATCGGCTGACGATGGCCTTTCCGCTCGATTCGGCCTCCGCGTAATCCGCTGAGGCTGAAGATAGTCATGTGGAAGGAAAAAGAAGGAACTTCCGACAATTACAGGGAGCAGGTTTTATTGAGTGCTGCATAAAGTCTCTTCTTTTGAATGTCCTTGACATTGGGTCCACATTATCAGTACCACCCAACGATTTGTTGCTTTCTTCATTAAAGCCTGAGATGGACTTTCACCACAAAGTTATCACCCGTTCCGGGCGCACGTTAGAAGGGGGTGTCTCAATAGGAGGCAGCCTCTTATTTGCGGTTTGGCGGGGTAGGTCTGCCCATAAACCTAGAAAAGGGAGTGCCTCAGAACCAGAAAAGGATTTTCTGGTTCTGAGGCACTCCCCTCTTTCTTTATTTAATTAATCTAAATTAAGCTGCTCTGAAATTTTATTCGACTGTACTTTCACAGCAATGAACCCTGTCACAAATGCTCCTACAATGACAACTAGGTACTGGATCATAGATGCGAAACTACTGGTGTAAAGCAACAGTCCAGGAATAAAGGTGATTCCCATACCTGTAGCAGATAGGCCAAAGATATACGTAAGCAGACCACCCACAGCTCCTCCCAACATGCCGGAAACCAGTATTCTCAAACTTCTCAGATTCACACCGAAGAGAAGAGGTTCTGTAATTCCAAATAAGGTAGATGTGGAAGAAGAAATAGCGTTAGTTCTCTTTAGTTTAACATTCATTAGTAAAGCTGCACTGATTGCTGCCCCTAATTGTCCAGCCATACTGGCTGTCATAAGTGGATTCAGCACATTTTCACCCGTATCGGCAAGTAACTGAAGCTCAATGATTGATAAAGTGTGATGAAGGCCTGTAATAACCAAGAGTTGTTGAAGTGCGCCAAAAAGGATATATCCAATACCTAAAGGTGCATTGATCAGCATGACGATAAAGTCACTGACTGCAATCTCGAATGTATGAGTGATAGGACCTAAGATAAAGAGCATTAGAAAAATGGTTACTGTTAATGTTACAAACGGCGTTACAATCAGGTCGATGATTTGAGGAACAACTTTTCGTAGCTCTTTCTCAATTCTTGATATTAGATACCCTGCTACGATAGCGGGGATGATAGATCCTTGATAACCTACAATAGGAATATTAAGTCCTAAGAAAGAAACGTTGATTGCTTCAGCGCTTCCACCGGCTACAGCCCAAGCATTAGGCAAATTAGGAGATACCATCATAAGGCCAACTACGATACCGATGATGGGATTTCCACCAAATTTACGAGTGGCACTATAGGCAATAAGTACTGGTAGGAAAGCAAATGCGGTATCTGTCAGCATCTGGAACATGCTCAACATAAATGGACTAAATTCTACACCCAGCTCCACAAGAAGTCCTCTTAAACCCATTAATAGTCCCGTTGTAACCAGTGCAGGAATTAGAGGAATTAGAATATCCGCCAAAGTTCGAACGACTCTCTGAACGGGAGTCATGTTGGAGTAAACGTCTTCTTTAAACGCTGTATCCGCTGATTCATCCATCTTTGTATATTGCTTAAATTCAGAATAGACTTCATTTACCTTTCCAGTTCCGAAAATAAACTGGTGTTGTCCTGTATTAAAAAAGTAACCTTTGCTTCCAGTGACAGCTTCCGCTTTTTCCTTGCTCACCTTGCTGTTATCTCTTAAGATAATTCGAAGTCTTGTAGCACAGTGTTCAAAATTTTTGACATTATCCTGGCCTCCCACAGCGTCAAGAATGTCTTTGATGGTTTGTTCATTTTTCATTAATAATTCCTCCTTTTTTTTAGATCTACCCCTAGTAACAATCCAATTTTTTCTTGTAGCGATTCTATAGAGCCTATGGTTATGTACCTGTTCCATTTCGGGTAAAAAATGTGCTCACGTCATGAGTTTCATTAAACTTCCATCTTCGTTGAAGGTATAAATAGTAGCTAAATAATTTCATGTTCACTTCTAAGAAACAAAAGCTCTCTGATGTCAAAACACACCGAACGGAACCGGTTCCTCTACAACTGAATAGTAAACCCTTTCAAAAATAATGTCAAGCGTTTTCTCAAAATTTTTTTTTAGTATTTTCTGGATCGGTAAATCAGAATCGCGCCAGTTTTTTCGGTGCATTGGACACCTATTGCGACGTGATACTTGCTCTGCTGCTCCTATGCTTTCGGATCGCGCACATGATCGGTGTAGCTTTCGGATTGCCAACTTTAGCAAGCGGCAGGAAGTTCCTAAAGCTCTTTTTTTCTTCCAAGCTGGCGACGCTTTTGCTCGGCACCCTATCCCATTTCCACACCGGTATCCGTCAACACTTCTCCTGCAATTTTTTGGTGATCTGTTTTTTTCTCCTTCCTTTTTTTGATCTGTTGTTCCTAAGAATAAGTGCAATAAAAGCTTTGTTTCACTTTATTTCGGAACCGGTTCCTTTCCGATTTAAAATGATAAGGAGCAGGTTTTTCATGTTGTTGAAACCGGTTCCTCTTGATATGAATAGTAAACCCTTTCAGAAATAAAGTCAAGCATTTTTATAAAAAAGATTTCGTCTTTTTTAATTTGCTGGCATTAGCCATTCCCTGACAATCGGAGTAGAATGGAGATAAAGAGCGACCTGACAAAGACATGGGAGGTTTTTGACCATGACGATAAATAAAGAAATGTCCGCAAAATTTGATGGTTTGGCGGCGCTGATCGGCCACACTCCACTGCTGGAAATTTCCCTGCTTTACAAAGGCGAACCGCGGATCGTTTACGCAAAGGCCGAATACTACAATTACTCCGGCAGCATCAAAGACCGCGTCGCCTGCCACATTCTCCGCCAGGCGTACGAAACAGGCGCCATAGCTGAAGGCATGCCGATTGCGGAGGCGACCAGCGGCAACACAGGCATCGCTTTTGCTGCGATTGGGGCCTACCTGGGCAATCCGGTCACGATATTCATGCCCGACTGGATGAGCAAGGAGCGGATTAACTTGATCGAAAGTTTCGGTGCAACGATTCGGCTCGTTTCCAAAGCGGAAGGCGGCTTCACCGGCTCGATCGCCCTCGCCGACCGGATGGGCGAAACCGAAGGCACATTCCTTCCCCATCAATTCTCCAACCCTGAAAAGTGCGCTGCCCACTATGCAACGACCGGGAAAGAGATTCTGGCCCAACTGGCGGCTTTGGGCAAAAGACCGCAAGGCTTCGTCGCCGGCGTCGGTACCGGCGGAACGCTGATGGGCGTCAAAGATATTCTGCAGGAAAGCTACCCGGATTGCCTGGCCTTCCCGCTCGATCCGGCCTCTTCCCCGACGATGGCGACTTGCGGAAAAGTCGTCGGCCCGCACCGAATTTTCGGCATCGGCGACGAGTTCGTGCCGGCCATCGTCAAACTGGATCAACTGGACAACATCCTATTGATCGATGACTGCGATGCCATCAACATGTCCCGCAAACTCGCGCGCGTGCTCGGCTTAGGCGTTGGCATCTCATCGGGCGCCAACTTCTTGGGCGTCCTGAAAGCGCAGGACCTGCTGGGTAATAAGGATGCCGTTGTCGCGACCGTCTTTGCCGACGATAACAAGAAATATCTGTCCACCGATCTGATGTATGAACAAACCGTTTCTGCGGATCATCTCGCTTGCGACGTCGAACTGCTCGGCATGCGCGCAATCCATTGAGACCGAAGCATTATTATGTTAAGGGATAACAAGGAACGGCCGACAAGAAGACAAAAATACAGCTCGGCAACATCGTATTGGATGTTACCGAGCTGTATTTTTGTTATCTTTTCGCATTCATTCACCCTTTACTCGACCACTACTTTCCAATCGGCCGCGACCGGATCACTGGTGACGGCGATCCATTCCGAAGGAGCGCCTGCGATCACCGTGTAGAGCCGAGCAGTATCGCCCTTAAATGCAGGAACATCCGCTACTGTCGGATCAGCGGTGACATAGATCAGGCGGTCGCTGACAATCTTCGTCGTGCCAATCTGGTCGGCACCGGCGTAGCCCGCTTGCGAGCTGTCGAGGACCATATTTTTGAAAGAAACAGTTGCATAAGGTTTTGTAATCATATAATTCACAAAAAGGAACGGTGTCAGCGTATTCGTGCCATATGTCACATTATCCAGGACGAACTTGTCGATCCGGGCCCATGCGAGTGGCTGCATCGATACCGCGGTTTCCGCATCGAAATAGACATCATTCAAGTAACTTTCGGCCACACCGAAATTTAAGTAGCCGGTCGTGAACCCGCTGTGGAACACGCAGTCGTTGAGCGTCAATTTGCCGAAATAACCATTCAGGGCGACTACCTCCTTGTTCGTCTCCAGCAAATCCTGTACGTCTGCGCGCTCGAAAGTGCAATCATTGAAAGTCGTTTGGTAATCGTCTTTTGGCAGATCGTTGAAACTGTCGATGACGCGCACAACTACACCATTCACATCTTCCGTCATGCTCGGAGTCACCGCGAAGGTAACGTCATTGAATGTGCAGTCGGTGGCGTTCATCACTTCCACATTCCCGAGCGTCGAGCCCTCTATAGTGATTTTGTTCTTGAAACCGTAAATCACCGTCTTGCCGCCGATGATGGTCGAATCGGTCACATTCACGACGGACCCCTCCTGCGTGCCGAGATCGACACTTTCATGGGCTGTCAGCCTTTCAATAGTCAATGGCGTTTTGGTATGGGGCTCGGTATCGATTTCGATGTCCATCGCCTTTCCGAATTGGCTCTTCTCGGCGACAAAATCAGTGATTTTGATTGTAGACGGGCTGCCGCTTGCGACCACACCGCCGCGGAAGCAATTGTATGATGTGCTATCACTCACCGTCACCGCTGCATTCGTGTAGACATGCACTCCATCGCCGCACCAATTCTGGAAGCGGCAGGCAATCACTTTCCCGCGTAGCATCCCCTCTTTTTCGGTCGAACCGGAGAAGAGGATCGCAAATTGCTGCTCCTTCTCGTAATTCAGGAAAGCACCCTGCTCCCAACAGTTCCCGTCGAATGTCATGACTTCGAAAATCAGGTAATCGGAATCTTCATCGGATTCCCACATATGTTGTTGCGTCGTGAACATGCGCGTAAATTTCGGTTGGCGCTCGGCCAGCCGGAACGTAGCACCGTAGCCAATCAGATGCAATCCAGCCTCCACCTCCACCGATCGCAAGGTGTATTCCGTCCCGCTCGGAAAAAACAGGTCTTTACCGTTTCGATGCAGTGATCGACCGCGCGCTGAATCCGTTCGGTGTCATCCACATCGCCCTCTTTTTTGGGAAAAAGGGTGATGCTGACTTGTTTTTCCGTCGCTTGGGTAAGGGAACTGCTGCTTTGTGCCGCGGCTACAGTTCGGTCGGCCAATCCGTTGTCAGCAAGAAGTCGTCCGTTCAGTGTCACCACAGGGTAACCGAGCAGTCCAATCAATCCCACGGCCAGCAAAATTTCCCGCCTATTATTCTTCTTATTCATGTTGGTCCCTCCTTAAAGAGGTGCCTTTGACGTTTATTCGAGTTCGAGTTCTGCCTGCAGTAGGTCCTGGACGCGCGTCATTTCGGTTTCATCCACGAAGTTATAGTAAATTTCATTCATCATGCCACCTGTACCGCCAAGTTGTTGCTGATTCATGTTGTCGACCGCTCCTAAGTAATCTTGGCTTTGGAGCGTGTAGAAATCAGACAGTTGGAAACTCGTCTGCACGTTGGATGACAGGGACTGTAAAATGGTCTGATAATTCAGCAGTGTTTCAGGTGTCGCCAATTTACGGATGACGGCCTCGATGACCAGTCGCTGTCTACCTTGACGACCGGTATCGCCGGCTGGATCTTCATAGCGCATACGTGCGAAAGCCAAAGCTGCCTCACCATCCAGTTGGTTCGTGCCTTGTACGAAATCGTAGCCATTCTGATTGAAGGTTAGCGGGCTCTCGACAGTGATGCCGCCAACCGCATCTACGATTTCCTGGATGCCGGCCATGTTGACCATCACGTAGAAATCGATAGGGATATCCAACATCTGCTGCACAGTATTGATCGACATAGCGGTGCCGCCAAATGCATAAGCGTGGTTGATTTTGTCCGAAGTGCCGTAACCGACGATTTCGGTGTACGTATCGCGCGGGATGCTCAATAGTGTTGTCTTTTGGGTGTGTGGATTGATTGTGACGACCACCATAGAATCGGAACGGCCTTGTTCTGTGCGGCCCAAATCGCCAGTGTCGACGCCCAACAACAGAATTGAAACTGGCTCGCCGGCTTCCAGGAGTTCCGAAGGGGTCATTGCTCCAGCATTGGTCCTACTTTCTTCGTCCTCAGAGGAATCGGCTACAGTGCCGGTATTCGATGTCCGAAAGGTTTCAACTTCGACAGGTGTGTATGCCGTATCCATCGAGTCTTTCACATTTGCATAAATCGAGTAGATATACCCGAGGATACCAATCACCAGAATTGCAAGGATACTGACGAATATTTTCAAACCGTTATTATTTCGTTTTTTTGAGCGCATTATTATTTCTCCTCTTTTCTGAAAGCCAACTATAAAATAATTGTCGGTGTTTACTATATTTTAGATTACTTTAACCGGTTAGTAAAGTCGTTTTGAAATCTTTAGACAGCCGTTCCAAAAGGCTGCATCTTCATTATTTCCAATCCAGATAAAAACACCCAAAAATCAGCAGTAACCTGATTTCCGGGTGTTTGACTATCCGTGCATTCATGCGCTTGTCATTGGATTGTTTCTACGGCCGCTTCCACAGCATCCGCTTTTCTTTTCGCATAGACGAGGCTCAAGCCCAGTCCGATGAGGACTACAGCAATCGCGACATAGAAGGCATTCGTGAAATCGCCATTGTTTGCGGCAGCCAATGAGGCAGTCACTTTCGGCGCAACGAAGGCGGCACTCGAAAAACCGATGAAGACGATGCCGTAATTGACGCCCTGATTCGCCGGACCAAAGTTATCCATGACCAATCCCGGGAAGACGCCCATGACCCCGCCAAAACAGAGACCCAAAGTGACGATCCCGACAGCAAATGCCCACACTTGGTTGACGCTGACGAGCAGGACGAAAGCAAAAATGATGGCACTGTAGATGATAATGACCGCGCGGATCTGACCGATGCGATCGGAAACCGCGCCCCAGAATACCCGGCCGGACGTGTTGCTCAAGGAATAGAGACTGACATAGGCGGCTGCGGCTGATGCCGACAAACCGAACATGGACTGCCCGATCAACGAGGCGTTCGAAGCGATCATCAGGCCGGAAAAGGCGCCCATCGCGAACATCAGGATCAACAGGTAGAAGGCTGGGGTCGCCAACATTTCCTTCCAGTTTTTGTTTGCGGTTATGGCTTTGGTTGGAGCCTTTTCGGAGGTCGCAGCGGTTTGAGGAACGATTTGTTTCGGTGCCGAGCGGATGAACAGACTGAAAAAGAAACCTACCAGCGCATATGCCAAGCCCATGCGCCAGAAAGCTTGGCTCACGCCATAGCGTTCGATCAGCGCATTCGCGATCGGAGCCGCGATGATCGCCGCTCCGCCCATCCCCCCCGTGATCAGACCGGAAGCCAAGCCTTTTTTATCCGGGAAAAAGCGGATTGTGTTGCTGAGACAGGCGGAATAGGCAAAGTTCTGCGCAAAGCCGCCGAAGATGCCGTAGATCAGGTACAACTGAAAAATGCTCGTCGCTTGCCCGGTGAAAGCGAAGCTGATACCGAAAAGCACAACGCCGATGCGGGCGATCCATTTTGCCCAGCCACGGTCCGTAAAATAGCCGCCGAAGATCATCGGGATCGGCCCCACTGCGGAATTGATTGCGAACGCCATCATGATGTCCGGCACCGCCCATCCCCGCAACTCCGCCAACGGTCCTGCGAAAACACTGAATGTGTAGACGATACCGGTGCACAACAAGATCCCCATCGAGCTGACTAGCACCACCCAACGATTTGTTTCTTTTCTCATTCTAGTTCCCCCTTTTCCTGGTTCTTTTGTATTTTCAGGGATAGCGGTGCAAATAATTGCATCGCTATCCCAATATTTGCTGATGCCTTTCATGAATGAAGGTTGTTTCAGTATGCCATGGAATCGCGTTATAGGGTAACACTTAATTGATATACACAGATATAGGTTGATGCTATATGTTTTTACTGTTGTTCGGGGTTGGCCGGAGCTGAACGATACGTGCGGCGCCCTGCTCCGGCGAGGGGGTGCTCACCGGAGGACGACAGTAACATCTTAGGGCTAACTTCGGCGAGCGCCCCCTCATCGGAGGAAAAGAGGCATATGTTGACCGAACTCCGGCATAACCTGCGTTCGACGGAGGAAACAAATTCCGCCCAACAAAAAACCACCCGCTACACAAGAACGGATGGTTTTGAATTTTTTTCATTTGACATTTTTATCCCATGACCGCCAGCACAAACGGCAGCGCGAAGATCCCGATCAGAATGGAGACGGAATTCATGAAAGCGGAGGCTTCGACATCCCCGCCCGCTTCGTCGGTGAATCCGGTCGCCATGGAAGCGATCGGCGAAAAGAACAGCATGCAGAGGATCGTCTTCACGACCATTGATACCGGCAGGAAGAGTACTGTCAGGATGGAAAAGATCAGCGAAAATCCGTAGCGGATGGCCAAGTATTTGAAGGCCAGCTTGAAGCGGTGCGCATCCAAGCCCAATTCCAAACCGATTCCGATCATCAACATCGCCAGGAATGTGTTGGCGCCGCCCACCGTGGACGTAAAGGTGATGACCTCATCCGGTAATTGCAGCCCGAGGAGGCGCATCAGCAACAGGATCAAGTATGTATCGAACAGCGGCGAAAGAAACATGAGTTTGAGGAAGCCGCCTAAGGTTGTTTTTTGCTTCTCATCCGCAACAGAACGGGACCAACCATAGCCAATTCCGGCAGCTCCGAATGAATTGCCGACATCGAAAAGGGATGCGAAAATGATCGACTGCGGGCCCATCAATCCGGCGATATAGGGCATCGCAAAGGCCCCTACGTTGTAGCTGCCGAGGTTGATGATTCCGAAAGCCTGCGCTATGCCGCCTTTCCGCTGATTTACCAGATAGCCGGTGATCTGCAGGACCAAGTTAGCGATGAGGCCGATTGCGGTCAAAAACAGCAGATTGTAGGTGATGTCGAACGTGTTGAAACTGGTGATCAGTGCGCAGGGCAACGTGATCCGCAAAACGATTTTCGAAAATTTCGGGAAATCTTCTGCTTTGACCCATCCGATTCGTTTGATGACGTAGCCGATTACGATGATCAATATCAATGATGCGGCTTTTGCTGCTATTTCCCCCATTACGTTCCCCCTGCTCGCGTTTTTCCTTCAATTATAACAAAAAATATGCCGTTTCATCCGATCTTTCTGTATTTTGTAATCGCGTTACGATTTTCTTTGACTCCGGTCGGGGAATTAAAAAAAGTTCCGCCAGCCCCAATACAAATCGGGGGAACGGAACTTTTTTCAGCCAAGGCGCTCAAATCACCACAAAAGCTTTCTATTCTTCATACTTCAAAACGGAACGCTCGCCCAATGGTTGGACCTCTCTGTTGTTGCCTTCATAGTATTCGTTGAAGGCTGCAATTTGTTCCGCGGAAACTTCCACAGGGTTCGCCATCACGTACCACTCGACATTTTCGGTCAGCGGCGGTGTCGTCAAGGAACCTAGGTAATGGTAGTAGCTTTCGTTGGCTGGAAGCAGTTCGGCAACGTTCAGGCTGAGGCCGCTCGCAACGTCTGATTCTTCGTTCGCCTGCACATCATCCAGGATCGCCTGAAAAGCAGCATTTTCTGTTCCTTCTTTAAAGAAGACCGCGATGACTGCTAAGCGGCCATCCTGTGCCTTGTGGACAAAATGCAGTTCGATCGGGAAACTCTCCCCATCCACCGTGTGCTCGCTCGGGGAATGCAGATGGAATTGCGCCAATTCAAAACCGCGTCCTGCAATCGTCGCTTGGCCGCCGTCTTCGATTTCGATGCTGTGCCCGTTATCGACCACATCGATGATCTCCTCCGCATAGTCCAATGTCAAGGAACCGTCCGTGGTCATCGCTTCGGTTGCACTCGTTTCGATATTGATCGGGGATTGCATCGCGCCGGATTCGAAGTCCCATTCATCCTGGTTTTCATAATCCAAATGTTCCTCAGCGGCTGCTTCGGTTGTTTCTTCAGTCGTCGTTTCGGAGGTCAGTTCCGTCGTTTCCTGTGCGCTGCTGTCCGTTTCTACCGTTTCTTCTTGGCCGCAGCCACTCAGTCCCAATAAAACGAACGCCCCCAGAACCGCCAAAACTTTTGTTAATCCTTTTGCATTATTCATTTTTCCGATCTTCCCCCTCAAAAACAATATCCATTTATTATATAATAATCCGCAATTAAATTATCAAATCAACCGCGATAAACAATAATTCAACAGATAACCCCTTCTGTCAGCTGTATTCAAAAGGATATTGCGAAGAGGAGAAGGCGGGTCTATATGGTCCCTTCAGTCGTCGCGCAGGTTGATGACCATATCGATGCGGTCCTCCATCGTCTCGCCCAAACCGATGATGCCGCCGCTGCAGACAGTCAGACCTGCCTTTTGCGCAGCGCGGATGGCGGCGATTTTGTCGTCGTAAGTATGGGTCGTGCAGACATCGAACACGTTACCGCAAAAAATAGATGCAAACCCGTATTTTTAAAGGGTGACAATAAAAATGTGGAGAAAACGTACGGATTCTCAGTTTCGTTTTTTTTGAAGCGGTTGTGAAGGGTTGTGCTTCTCCTGTGTACTGTGGAAGGCTCAAAAAACCGACACGCAAGCATTAGGTTGCTTGCGTGTCGGTTTTTATTTATTGATCGTTGCCTAAGTTATGTCCAAGCATTTTTTTGGGTAGATTCCCTGATCAACAACTCGTTATCCAGCGTTTGGATCAGGTCGACTTCTTTTTCCAGAATCAATTCCATCAGAATTTTGGCCGCCAATTCTCCGGACTCCTGGAAAGGATAATGGACGGTTGTGATGCGCGGATAGACCGCTTCGGTGATTTCGTAGCCGCCGAACCCCGCTAAGGAAAGCTGGTTGGGGATTTCAATCTGCAGTTCATGCGCAGCGCGCATGATCCCGATCGCGATATTGTCGGTCGCGCCGATCACGAAAGTCGCTTTGGATTGCGGCAGGATTTCCAGTGCCTTTTCGTAGGCGTCCTTCATGGCAAAGCTCGTTTTGACGAAGGTATAGTCGATATCATGGCCTTCGAAAGCCTGCTCGATGCCGTTGCGCCGGGTCACCCCGACCGCCTTATCGGACTCGTCGACCCCGAAGACAAGAATGTTCGTGTGCCCGTTCGCCACCGCGTAGGAGCCAACGGAATAGCCAGCCTTCTCATCATCATGGATGATGCAATGGAAATCGGGATGCGCCTGTCCGACGATGACGACCGGTACATCGGCCTCCTCGAACGCCTTCACATGTGCCGGCGTGATGGCCGCCGCGAAGAAGACGATGCCGTCGACGCGCTGCTTCGCCAAGGTGGAGATGGCTTCGATTTCGCGCTCGCGGCTCTGATCCGCATTCGTGATCAACAGTTGGTTTTTGGATAGGCGCAGACTACTCTCCAAGCCCCGCAACGCTTCGTTCGTCGCAAAGGAATTCAGACGCGGGATGATCGTTCCGACCATGTGCGTGCGCTTCGCTTTCAGGCTTTGGGCAAATTTATTCGGTTTGTAATCATGTTCGGCGACGATTGCATCCAGCTTCGCCTTCGTTTTTCCGCTGACCGCCCCGCCGTTCAGATAGCGGGAAACCGTGCTCTTCGCCACGCCGGCCATTTTAGCGATGTCATTGATTGTGACCATGGATAGCGTCCACCCCTTTCTTTTGCTGCAAAACGGACTCTATGCCGTATCCGAATACAGGTTAAGTCTCTGCCTTTGATTATACAGGTGCAAGGGATGCGCCGCAACGGACCGGGGAAGGAAATCTTCACATTTTCGGTGTCTGCTCCGGCGAGCGGATGCGCCACCGGAGGAGCAATCCGGTATTATCCGTCTCCTCCGACCGCAGCAGTCTTATCGGAACTGGACGCATTTTGCATTGCTGTCCTCCGGCGAACCCCGGCTTAACCGGAGTTCCATCCCACATATTCACAAAAAAACAAAAATATCCGCACGCCGCCGGGGAAAGCCTCCGCATAGGCGGATTCGGCCTGTCCTTCCGGCAGAATGCGGAAAGTTAATCAGTTATTCAGATAGCTTTTTCTCTGTTGGCTTGCGGCGTGCGCCTTTATTTTTCTGATCTTTGGAGCGGATTTTTTTCTTTTTCGTTTTTTTGGCGACTGCTTCTTTCTTAGCCTCTTCCTCTTTCGAAGCAACCAAGGCAGCTTTTTTCTGGATTTTAGCAGCTTTGGCGACGGCCGGTTTCTGCGCATCGCGGATGGCGTCACGGGATTCGCGGCTCGGCAACTGATCAACGAGCTCGCCACCGTAGATGAAGAATTCCTTCACTTCTTCCGGATGCGGGGCGAAACGTTTGATATCGCGGCTGTTGCGATCATTCACCAATGACAGCACAATCCCTTTTTTGCCCATCCGGCCCGTACGTCCGGAGCGGTGCAGGTAGGTTTCCTTCGATAGCGGCAGATCGTAATGGATGACGTAAGGCAGATCCTGGATGTCGATCCCGCGCGCGGAAACGTCCGTTGTCAGCAGAAAGGTCACATTGCCTTTGCGGAATTCATCCATGGCGTTTTTACGCTGGGCTTTGCCGTAATCGCTGTGCAGCATGCGGACATTGATGCCTTCGAACTGCAGTTTCTGCGCCAAATAATCAAGTTCCTGCGTAGCATTTACGAAAACGAGCGCCTGCATCTCTTCCAGATTGCCCAAACGGCGCAACATTTCGGCACGTTTGCGCGTAGGTGCCTCGATGAAGCCGTGAATCGTTTGGTCCATGAACTGGCCTTCTTTTGTCGTGTCGAACCAAAGCGGCTCGGTATTGAACCACTTTTGGATGTCCTTCAGGTTTTCGCTGTTCGTAGCCGAAAAGAAACCCATCTGACGGGAACCCGGCATTTTTTTGATCAACTCGCGTAGAGCGCTCAAGTGCTCCTCCTGCATCAGATAGTCCGCTTCATCAAGGATGACCGTCTTGATGTTGTGCAGTTTCAGTTTTTTCTGGTTGGCCAATTCCAACAATCGTCCCGGTGTTCCGACCACGATTTCCGGTTTTTCCTTCAGCTTGTCGATCTGACGGCCGACGTTCGCGCCGCCGATGATCACTTGCGCGCTCAAGTCCTTCAGGGAACCCCACTCCGCCAAAACGTGGCCTACTTGGTGAGCCAACTCCTGCGAAGGCACAAGCACCAACAATTGCAGCTCTTTGTTGGCATCCGTTTTCTGCAGCAACGGAATGGCATAAGCCAACGTTTTACCCGTTCCTGTCGGCGATAGACCGACGACATCCTTGCCTTGCAGCAACGGCTTGAAGACATTCTCTTGGATTGGGGTCGGCAGCTGAAAACTCATCTCATGCCAGTATTTTTCGAATGGCATTGCCATTTCTTCCATCATCATCATTCATTTCCTCATTTCTTATACTGCGGCGCATACCTGTTGAAGGTACAACAATCTGTCTTACGCCTCGTCCAGATCCGCTGGGTAAACGATGCCCGCTTTTTTGCGCAAGGCCTCCATCGTCCGGTTAACGTCCCGGCTGATCTGCGTCCAACGTTCATAGTCTTCTATAGTATCAGGATTTTCCGGATCATTCAAGACGCGCGCGAAGGCACGGACTTCATCGTCCATGAAATGGCCGGTTGCTTTTTCGGCCAATTGATACCGTTCATCGGTCTCGCCGTCCACCAGTTCGACCGATTGGATCAAATTGACACCATCGAGAAGCAAGGTTTTTTTGCCGCTGTAGATTTCCGAATCGGCGAAGGAATTGTAGATTTTCGACGTATGCAAGGTGACGGAGAAATACGGATATTTCAACAGCATCGTACCGGCCCCGTCCACGCCCGTCTGGATTTTCTTGTCGGCATAATCGACGTCATCAGGCACACCGAACCAAGCGATAGCAGCGTACAGCAAATATACTCCCAAATCTGCAAGCGCCCCTCCGGAAAAAGCGAGCGAGAAAATGTTCGGTTCTTCGCCGGCTAAGACTTGGTCATAGCGGGAAGAGTATTTTGCATAGGTGAAGTTGGCACCGTCGATTTCTCCCAATTTGGCGATTTCATTCCGGACCAGCTCGAAGTTTGGCTCATGCAGATGGCGAGCGGCTTCAAACAGGAAGACATTATTGGCTTTAGCCGCCGAGAAGGCAGCTTCCCATTCTTTTGTATTCGAGAAGATCGGCTTTTCGACGATGAGATGCTTGCCATTGGCGATGGCCGACATGGCTTGCTGGAAATGGAGGCTGTTCGGTGATGCGATGTAGATGGCATCGACTTCCTCCAAGGCAGTGAATTTTTCCAAGTCCGTGACGAAAATATCCGCACCGTAGCCTTCTCCAAAGCTTTGGGCGGTGAACTGGTTGCGGCTGTAGACCGCTTTTATTTCGAATTGTCCGGATGCTTTGGCCGCTGTTGCGAATGCATGCGCAATGCTGCTTGTTCCGATGATGCCTAATCTGATCATGGTTTGATCCCCTCACTCATTGTTTTTTTTGAAACATTCTATTCCCATTCTACACTAATCGAAGGTGGATTGCTTATTGATAGCCATTATTTTTGAACCCAAAAACAGCATCGCGACGTAAACCGGATGCTGGCGGCGTAGATTATGACTGTTGCTTTTCCGCTTTTTTCAGTTCTTGGCGCTGCTTCAGGCGTTTTCGCTTTTCGGCTTCCGTCAGCGGCGCATAGTCCTTCAGATCCGGCAGAGCGCCGACGGACACTTCCCAGAGATAGAGACTTGCGACCGAACCGTATGGCGCAAAACGCCGTTTGTATTTCTGGAACAATGGCTTGGTGATTTTGCGGTGATGATAAACCATCCGCAAGCCGCGATGGATAGCGAGGTCATCCCAGCTCAGTACATCCTGACGGCCCATCGAAAAGATCAGCAGCATCTCGGCTGTCCATTTACCGATGCCGCGCAGCTGCGACAACTCGGCGATAACCGCTTCGTCACTCATATCCTTCAGCGCCTCCAGATCACAGGCACCGGAAATGACTTTCTCGGCAGCCTCACGGATATAGGTTGCTTTACGGGTCGATAGACCACACTGCTGTATTTCTTCGATGCTCGCCCGGCAGATGCGATCCGGTGTTATCGCCCCAAAAACGGCAAGCATCCTTTTCCAGACGGTTTCCTGAGCTTTCATTGAAATCTGCTGGCCGACGATATTGTTGACGAGCGCGGAAAAAAGATCCGCATCGATCGGCCGCTCGATCGGTCCGATCCGGTCGATGACGTCCGCCAGAATCGGATCCTTGGCCTTCAGACAGCGGATCGCTTCTTCATCATAATAAAAATTCATTTATTCCACCCTTGCTCTGCATATTTTTCAACCATAACCCCTTTCCCCCATAAGAAAAGCTGGAGACTCGGAAGCCCCCAGCTTTGATTTGATTGGCATCACTTACTGTTACGGATGTCGACCCCGATTCTCTTACCGAGATTGTGGTCTTGGTGCCCCTTCACGAAGTTGCTGTCTTTCTTGATGCGGGTGATTCTTTCTAATTCCTCATCCGTCAAACTAAAATCGAACAGATCAAGATTTTCCTTCATTCGGTCGGCATCCTTTGTTTTCGGAATCGGAATGAGGTCGCGTTGTACGGCCCATCTCAGTATGATCTGTGCCGGTGTTTTATTATATTTTTCAGCTATTTTCATAACTTTGCCGTCTTCCAAAGCTCTTCCCTTAGCCAATGGGCTGTAGGCCATCGTCATAATGTTATTGTCGTAGCCGAAGTCATCCACTTCCTCCATGAGGTTGAATGGATTGATTTCCAATTGGTTCACGACTGGTTTGATGCGGGAGTTCTCCAATAGTTCTTTCAGATCCCCACGCATGAAGTTGGAGACGCCGATGCTGCGGACGATTCCGGAATCCTTGGCTTCCTCCAAGGCTTTCCAAGTGGCTGCAGTTACACCTTCATTAGGGCTCGGGAAGTGGATCAGGAACAGATCAATGTACTTTAGTCCGAGCCGGTCGTAGCTTGCACGGATAGCGTCTGTCGCTTTTTCGAAGCCCATGTCGTCTTTACCGAGTTTGGTCACGACAAAAATATCATCTCTGGAAATGCCTGCGTTGATGGCTTTATGGATACCGCGGCCTACGCCGACTTCGTTTCCGTACATGCTGCCTGTATCAATCAGGCGATACCCACGCATGATGGCCATGAAGACCATCTCTTCAGCTTCATCATTGCTCACGTTCCAAGTTCCGTATCCGATTCCGGGGATTGTAAAACCATCATTCAAAGGCATTCTGTCCATTAAGCTCTTCACCATGATAACTCACACTCCTTCTACTTATTACCTTAAGTGTAACGCAATTTCCTCAGAAACACAAAAATTATTAATGCGCTTACAAAACAAAACGGAGGAAAAACACTTTCCTTTCCTCCCCGAACCAATCCAAACGGTCATATTTCCAAAGATTCTGAAGTGGAGCCGTTCGTTAAGGTCACAACGACCATTTCCGGTCGGTTGTTGATCCGGAACGGGAATGAGGACCCACCGATGCCCCGGCTGACGACCAGTTTCTTTTCCGGATCCGTAGGCAACAGATAAACGCCTTCGGTATGCCGTGGCATCCGCCCTTGTCCAGGAGCATACAGCCCACCCAATCTCGGGATGCGGATCTGGCCGCCATGAGCATGGCCAGCGAAGGTGATATCAGCTGATTTCTCCGGATCGATATGGTACTTCAGAAAATGTTCAGGTCGGTGCGCCAACAAAAGACGTGTTTGGCCTTGCCAATCTTTTCTCAGCCTGATCTTTTTCAGAAAGTCCTTCGCGATTTTCTGAATGGCCGAGCTTTTGTCGCTCAGTCCCATGATCACGACAGGCTTGCGACCCTTTGCAAGGACGCTGATTGCTTCATCGTCCAGAAAACGGATGCCTGTCTGCTTGTACAAATCCAACACGATAGTGAACATCGGAGAATGGCGGTCATGATTACCTGTTATGGCATAGGTCGGTGCGATCGCCGTCAGTTTCCGGAACAGTTTTTCCGCGACTGAAGGATCAAAAGTACCATCCCCTTGAATCTGATCACCAGTAAGAAAGATAAAGTCCGGATCCGCTGCTTTGGTCATGTCAATCAGCTTGTTCAGATCGACTTTTTCTTTCGGCAAATGGATATCGGACAGCTGGACTATCTTCAGCCCTTCGTTTTCAGGCGCCAGATTCTTTACCGGAATGGTGTACTCGGTCTTCTGGATCCAGGTGTTTTGGAGATGCAGATAGGCCGCTGTGCCCGCCAAAACGGCAGTCTTCAGCAGGCTTTTGTTTTTTATGTTCATATTTATCATCCTCTATCTTCAAGAAACCCTATTGTTTCCTCTATTCTAATGCTTTGGAGCGCTTCAGTCAAAATAAAACGGTTGGTTCTTGTGACCGTCGGAAGCGATTATCGGAGCTGGGTAATTTTCCTGAAACCATAAGGATGTTGTCCGATACGGTTCAAATAGGTGCTTTTTGCTTCCTATTAAGTAATTAGCATGTTATGTTTAATATATGAATATTACTCTTCAACATTACAACATCACTACGAAGGGACTGAATCTATGAGTATATTTACAGAAAAATTAAGGGAAGTCCTGCAGTCCGTGCTGCCGATCACAGCGCTTGTTGTGCTGCTCCATTTCACCTTGACTCCGCTCGAAACCATTGATCTGCAGCGTTTCCTGTTCGGGGCATTCTTGATCATCATCGGCCTGTCGATCTTCCTTTTCGGTGTGGATCTGGGCATCACACCGATCGGGAAATTCCTCGGAAAAGGGTTGGCCCGCAGCAACAGCATGAAATATGTACTTGGGATGGGGCTTGTGCTAGGATTCTTCATCTCGATTGCGGAGCCGGATCTGCATATTTTAGCGACGCAGGTTTCCGAGGTCACAAGCGGCATGTATCCGAAAAACCTGCTTTTGATCGTCGTTTCCGTTGGCATCGCCGTTATGCTGACAATCGGTCTTTTCCGGATTGTTTACCGTTATCCACTGAACAAGACGTTCACTTTCCTCTACCTGGCCATCTTCGGCTTGGCCTACTTCAGCACCAACGACCTGTTCGCCATCGCTTTTGATGCTTCGGGATCGACGACTGGCGCTTTAACAGTGCCCTTCATGTTGGCACTGGCGGTCGGTGTCGCATCCCTGAACCGGAAGACGCAATCAGCCGAGGAAGATAGTTTCGGTCTGGTAGGGATCGCCTCAGCCGGTGCCATCCTGGCCGTATTGATTTTGGGATTGTTCGTCCGTTCCGACGAACCGCTCTCGGGTTCTATGCCCGGCCATGAAGCGGTCGCCGCGAATTGGCTTGCACCATTCCTGCACGAGTTGCCGAAAATAGCGGGCGAAATCCTGTTGGCCGTTTCACCGATTCTGATCATTTTCGTGCTCAACCACACCTTCTTTGCTGGCGAGAAACTTTCGAAACGCGCTTTCCGGCGCATTTTCTTGGGGATGGCCTATCTCTTTGTCGGATTGGTGCTTTTCCTGACCGGCGTGAATGCCGGTTTTATGGAAGTCGGACGTAAGCTCGGCATGCTGATTGCCGGGATGGACAGCTCGATTCCGGTCCTGATCGTCGGTTTTGTGCTGGGGGTATTGGTCATTTTGGCGGAACCTGCAGTATATGTATTGACGCATCAAATAGAAGATGTTACAACAGGGTATGTAAAGCGCGGTATTGTGCTGGGATTCCTGTCCATCGGAGTCGGGCTCGCCGTCCTCTTGTCGGTCGTGCGTGTACTCATCCCTTGGCTGCAACTGTGGCACTATCTCGTCCCCGGTTATCTGATTATCCTCGCCCTCTCCTATAAAGTTCCGAAGCTGTTCGTCGGGATTGCCTTTGATGCGGGCGGCGTGGCTTCAGGCCCGATGACGGCGACTTTCATTCTGGCATTCATTCAGGGTGTTGCGGAAATCACGCCGGATGCCAACGTGCTCTTGGAAGGCTTCGGGATGATTGCGATGGTGGCGATGATGCCGATCATTTCGTTGCAATTGTTGGGCGCCATTTATCAGCGCAACAGTATAAAGGAGGGTCTCTAATTGACCGAACAAGTTGAAAACAAAAGATTCTACGATGTCATTTTTGTCGTCGTCAACATCGGCAAAGCCAGCCGCGTGCTTGAAGAAGCCAAAAAGTGCGGCATCACCGGAGGGACCATCCTGCATGGTTCCGGAACGGTTTCCAGTGCTTTATTGCGCACAATCGGTTTTTATGAAGTAAAAAAAGAAATCCTCTTTATGGTCTGCGCGCGCGATAAGACGCAACCTACTGTCGAACACATCAGCTCACTTTTCCATTTCGAGTTGCCGAATCGTGGCATCCTCTTCACAAGTCCGATTTCGCACTTGCTGGGTACGCATGGCGAACGCCTGCATATGGATGAAAAAGATCCCCATCCAAATTCCGGTCATGAAGTCTTCTTTACGCTCGTTGCCGGCGGATTGGGTGACGATGTCGTTGAAGCAGCGGCTGCGGCTGGCGCACGCGGCGGCACCCTTTTCCACGGGACTGGCGCTTTTGCGGATAAATGCCGAAAAGTGTTCGGGATCGAACTCGACAACGGCAAAGACATCATCATGAACTTGGTCACCTCCGAGGTCGCTCTTGCAGTGGAAACCGCCATTGTCGATCAGATGCAGTTGGATGTGCCGGGTAACGGCTTCCTGTTCAGCTTCGATGCCGAGAATGTACGCGGAGTTCGTTAAGAGTACCGTCCTTGATAGTCCAACCTGAAAGACCCGGATCGGTATTTGATGCCGATCCGGGTCTTTTGCATACTTGAGGAGCGGAATTATCGAATGTTCCTCGAATATTCGATAATTCCGCTTCGTTCTGGGGTCAAATTGTCGAATGTTACTGAGCATTCGACAATTTCGTCCCGCGCCCGGGTCAAATAATCGGATGTTCCTCGAGCATTCGACAATTCTGCCCCGCTCTCGATTTCGCTTTGAGTAATGCCATATGCTCTTTGTGACATCTTTTGTATGTTTTTGTTTTCAGTAACTTTCGTGTCATCTTGCCACAGCTGTTCCCTATTTCACAAACTGTTTTCCGAACTGTATAAACATCTATAGCAGCCTAAACGACTTTTATGAGAAAATATGCTAATTATGTTCAATCTTTTTAATGAAACTCGTTTATAACAGCAAATAAAACTGTATTATTAACGCATATAAAACGGTTGCTTTCAGCCCGGATACGTGCTATCTTATGTCTAGTTCTTATTCGAGGAAAAAGGAGAGGTTTCACGGATGGTAAAGAAAAAGAGAGTTTTATTTGGCGGTTTGACAGCATTACTGGGTTTGACTTTGGCGGCTTGCGGTAGCGGCGAAACAGTCGACAGCAGCGCGATTGATACAGCAGTATTAACTGATTCAGAAACAGCATGGGACAAGATCGAGGAAGCCGGTGTTTTGAAAGTAGCCACTTCCGGAACGCTCTACCCTAATTCTTATCACGACAAGGAAACCGACGAACTGACCGGTTACGAGGTGGAAATTATCCGTGAAGTCGCAGAACGCATCGGCGTGGAAGTGGCATTCACGGAGATGGGCGTTGACGGCATGCTGACTTCCGTCAACAGCGGCGCAGTGGATGTTGCAGCATTCGGGATCGACCGCAATGGCGAAAACGCCGACAAATACAATTACACGACTCCTTACAAATATTCATTCGGTGCCATGGTTGTCCGTGAATCCGATAATTCCGGCATCGAAACGCTGGAAGACCTGAAAGGCAAAATCGCTGCCGGTGCGGCAACGACAACTTACATGAAGGTTGCCCGTTATTTCGGCGCGGAAGAAAAAATCTACGACAACGCGACAAACGATATGTACTTGTCTGACGTAGCGAACGGACGGACAGATGTTATTCTGAACGATTACTATGCACAAAAGTTGGCGACTGCCGCTTTGCCGGATATCCCTGTTAAAGTGCATGACATTTTCTACAACCCATCCGAAACTAATTTCTCCATCAAAAAAGGCAATGACGAATTGACCGAGAAATTCAACGAAGCTTTGGATGAAATGCGTGCTGACGGAACTTTGGCGGAATTGTCGAAACAATTCTACGATGGTGCGGACGTGACTGTCCAGATCGAATATGATTTCCCAGTGATCGACGTAAGCGATGTAGACTAGACCTATAGAATGGAAATGTAAAATAAAATTGTAAAGCAGAAAGGTGGGCAAGACATGTCAGGCATCCAATGGCAGTATATCTTCAATCCGGAGTTGGCTCTCGACAGCCTCCCGTACGTCCTCAAAGGGATGGGCTATACTCTTGGAATCGCGTTGACCAGCATGCTGAATGGCACGCTGCTTGGCTTTGTGCTTGCGATGCTGCAGCTGGCCAAGTTGAAACCACTGCGTTGGCTGGCGCGGCTCTACATCTCCTTTATGAGGGGAACCCCTACGTTGGTCATTTTGTTCCTGCTCTACTTCGGCTTTCCGTTCATCGGCATCCAATTCACTGCCGTCACGGCGGCCATCATCGGCTTCAGCTTGAGTTCGGCCGCCTACAGCGCGGAAATCATCCGCTCATCGCTGAATTCCGTCAATCACGGGCAATGGGAAGCGGCGTATGCGTTGGGGCTGAAATGGTCGTTCATCATGCGCAAAGTTATTGTGCCGCAAGCAATGCGAATCGCCATTCCGCCGATGAGCAACGTGCTTTTGGACCTGATCAAAGGGTCTTCCTTGGCGGCGATGATCACCGTTCCGGAAATGTTCCAAAACGCCAAGATCGTCGGCGGCCGCGAGTTCGACTACATGACCATGTACATCTTGGTCGCGCTCATCTACTGGGCAATCTGCAGCGTCTTCGCTGCCTTCCAGACACGCATCGAAAAGAAGTTATCTATGTATGTGGAATGACAAATAGAACCGCAAAAAAACGAAAGAATCAACCTCATTACACGGGTTGATTCTTTCGTTTTTTTGCATGCTTCATGATCGCAAAATTTTGAGGCTTTTATTGTTCAATTTTTTTACCGGAATTCAAGAGTTGTTCTCGGGCTCTTTTGTTGCTCTCTTTAATCTTTCCATCCATTTTAACCTTCAAATCATCATAGATGCTACGGAATTTCTCCCCATCCGATTCTTCAGGCTTACCAAACAGAAAATCTTTCAATTGGCATTCGTTGATACTATAATCTTTCATCAGCCCTTCTCTGGATATGTCCAAAGTAGCCATATGATGCTGTAATTCCAACGATTCCTTACCAAAAGGAGCATCATACCGACTTCCCTCTGTTTTGTAAGGCTTCAACTCCCTCTATATTGTTCCGAAGTAAGATGGTGCTTAGTCATCCGTATCACCCTTTCTCGATTGCAACCTTCGCCTCATGATTCAGCAAATATTCCTTCAGATGCAGCCCACCGGCATACCCCACCAGTTTGCCGCTTGTGCCGATGACGCGGTGGCAAGGGGTGATGATGGAAATCGGATTGCGGTTGTTGGCCATGCCGATGGCGCGGACGCCTTTGGGATTTTCGACAGCGATGGCGATATCCTTGTAGCTGCGCGTCTCGCCGTAAGGAATTTGGCGCAACGCTTCCCAGACTTTCAACTGGAACGGAGTACCGGCCGCATCCAACGGCAAATCGAATTTTTGACGTTCGCCATTGAAGTACGCCTGCAGCTGGCGCTCCCCTTCCAGCAACAAGGGGGTATCCGCCTCTACCATTTCTCCGGCCGCGATTTCCTTTTCGATCCGCGGATCCAGTTCCGATGCAACATGTTCCAGAAACGTGATTCCCTTGCCGTTCTCAGCCAACAAGTACTTCCCGAGCGGCGTTTGGATATATTTATAGGCTTTCATACTGGTCACCATTCCTTTATTCGTGATTACAATCTCTCTGTTCCATTATACACAGCGGTGACGGCAACAGGAAGCACTCTCCATTTGTCATTTCCTCCGGTGAACGGAGGCTTCGCCGGAGTTCCCACACATTCTGAATGTTCTTCTTCGGCGAGGCGAGCCTATCCGGAGCTGGCGCTATTTTTTTGGTGCACTCCTCCGTGCAGCGGCCCCTTGCCGGAGCTGAAGCCACTTCCAGTCGCTGCCCTCCGTCGAACGGTCGGTGTTTTGTTTCCTCCGGTGAACGGAGGCTTCGCCGGAGTTCGTCCCACATTCTGAATGTTCTCCTCCGGGGAGATGGGCTTTCCC
>ERZ1023696.38-NODE-38-length-29718-cov-8.904802_pt1 | contig 29718 bp, 27 predicted proteins | sample MGYA00520859_ERZ1023696 | MGnify/ENA primary metagenome ERZ1023696 (study PRJEB33180, sample SAMEA4046002) | wastewater metagenome | place: Denmark | collected 2016-03-13 | study: EMG produced TPA metagenomics assembly of the PRJEB13832 data set (Local surveillance...
CAAACTGCACGATCCGCGGGCTCTTGTAGGCTGCCATGTGGCCGTGCGCCCAGTCGACGATCTCCTGCTCGCTCACCTGGCCCTTGAAGGCCTCGCGCAGCACCACCACGGCCTTCACGGTCTCGCCGCGGCGCTCGTCGCGCGCGGCAATCACGCAGACCTCCTGGATGGCGGGGTGGGCGTACATCAGCGCTTCCACCTCGGCCGGCCACACCTTGAAGCCGCTGGCATTGATCATGCGCTTGATCCGGTCCACCATGTAAAAGTAGCCGTGCTCGTCGGTGCGGGCCAGGTCGCCGGTGCGCAGAAAGCGTTTGCCGTCCAGGGTGACAAAGGCGGCTTCGGTGGCCTGGGGCTGGCCCCAGTAGCCCTGCATGACCTGCGGGCCGTGCACGATGATTTCGCCCACCTCGCCCGGGGGCAGTTCGGCCAGGGTGGCCGGGTCGACCACGCGGGCGTCCACGTCGAAGATCGGGATGCCCAGACACTGCTTCATGGGCCGCTCGGGCGGGTTGATGTGCGTGGGCGCAATCGTTTCGGACATGCCATAGCCTTCGATGTAGTCGAGCCGGCACAGCTCCTTGAGCCGCGTGGCCACGGCCTCGGGCATGGCCGCGCCGCCGCCGCTCAGGCGGCAGATGCTGGAGAGGTCGTATTCGGCCAGGCGCGGGTTGGACAGCAGATCCACCACCATGGTCACGATCATCTGCGTGCCGGTGACGCGGTAGCGCTGGATGAGCTGCGCGGCGGCGTCGCGGTCCCAGCGCGGCAGCAACACGATGGTGGCGCCCACGTAGAGCGAGCCGTTCATGCCGTTCTGCATGCCGGTCACGTGGAACAGCGGCAGCACCACCAGCGACACCGCGTCCTGCGGCGTGCCCAGCCACTGCGTGCCGGCGACGGTGTTGTACATCACGCTGCGGTGCGTGTGCATGCAGCCCTTGGGGTGGCCGGTGGTGCCCGAGGTGTAGGGCATCACGGCCAGGTCGTCGGGACCGGCCTGTATGGGCGCGGGGCGCAGGCCGGCGGCCAGTGCGTCCGTCCAGGGCACGGCGCCGGGCTCGGTGACAGGCTCGCGCGGCGCATGCACGAAGGTCGGCACCGGCAGATCGGTGGGCGCGGTGGCGTAGTCGCTGTAGGCCGCCACCACGGCATGGCGCAGGCCGGGCGCGGCGGGATCGGCCGCGGCGGCAGCCAGGCCTTCGCGCAGCAGCGGCCGCACCTGGGCGAACAGGTCTTGCGGCGCAACAATGGTGCGGGCACCGGCGTCGCTCACGTAATGGCGCAGTTCCTCGGTGAGGTTCATCGGGTTCACCGGCACGACCACCGCGTCGGCACGCAGGATGGCGTAGAAGCCGATGACGAACTGTGGGCTGTTCTGCATGTAGAGCAGCACGCGGTCGCCCTTGCGCACGCCGCACACCTGCTGCAGGTGGGCCGCCAGGCGCTCGGTTTCGTCCTGCAGGCGGGCGTAGGAAACGACCGAATCGTAGAACACCAGCGCCGCCTTGTCGGGGTAGCGCAGGGCCGAGACTTCGATGTTGCGGTAGAGGTGCGTTGCGGGCACGGTGAGGTGGCGCGGCAGCATGCGCGGCCAGTGGGCGAAATGGCGGTCGGACATGGGTGATTCGTTGGCTATGGGGTTTCAGTGATCCGTGGTGCATCGCCGCCCGTAGGCGTGTGGCACTGGCGCCGCGCCACGGGTCAGAAGGCCGCGGAGCAGGCCATGCCAGCGGACGCCGTGGAACGGGCCTGGCCCGGCCACGGGCGTCGTCCCCCTGGGGGGAAGGCGCGAAGCGACTCAGGGGGGGGGTTACTTCAGGTACCGGGCCAGTTCCATCTTGCCGATCTGGTTGCGGTGCACCTCGTCGGGGCCGTCGGCAAAACGCAGCGTGCGCGCGCTGGCGTAGGCGGCGGCGAGCGGGAAGTCGTCGCTCACGCCCGCGCCGCCATGCACCTGCATGGCCCAGTCGATCACCTGGCAGGCCATGCTGGGCGCGGCCACCTTGATCATGGCGATTTCCTTCTTGGCCACCTTGTTGCCCACGGTGTCCATCATGTAGGCAGCGTTGAGCACCAAGAAGCGCGCCTGGTCGATCAGGATGCGCGCGTTGGCGATGCGCTCGCGCGTCACGCCCTGGTCGGCCACGGGGCGGTGAAAGGCCACGCGGCTGAGCGCCCGTTTGCACATGAGTTCGAGCGCGCGCTCGGCCACACCGATCAGGCGCATGCAGTGGTGGATGCGCCCGGGGCCCAGGCGCCCCTGGGCGATCTCAAAGCCCCGGCCCTCGCCCAGCAGCACGTTGCCCACCGGCACGCGCACGTTGTCAAAGCTCACCTCGCCGTGGCCGTGCGGGGCGTGGTCGTAGCCGAACACGGGCAGGGCGCGCTCCATGGTCACGCCCGGGGTCTTCATGGGCACGAGGATCATCGATTGCTGGCTGTGGCGGCTGGCGTGGTCGGGGTCGGTCTTGCCCATGAAAATCAGGATCTCGCAGCGCGGGTCGGGCGCGCCCGAGGTCCACCACTTGCGGCCGTTGATCACGTACTCGTCACCGTCGCGCTCGACGCGCGCCTCGATGTTGGTCGCGTCCGACGAGGCCACGGCGGGCTCGGTCATGGCGAAGGCCGAGCGGATGGTGCCGTCGAGCAGGGGCAGCAGCCAGCGCTGCTGCTGCTCCTCGGTGGCGTAGCGCACCAGGGTCTCCATGTTGCCGGTGTCGGGTGCCGAGCAGTTGAAGGCCTCGGGCGCCACATGCGAGCGGCCCATGATTTCGCACAGCGGAGCGTATTCGAGGTTGGTCAGGCCCGCGCCGTATTTCGACTCGGGCAGGAACAGGTTCCACAGGCCGGCCGCCTTGGCCTGGGCCTTGAGCTGTTCCATCACCTTGGTGGGCTGCCAGGGGTTGCCGGCCTTGCGGTTCTCGGCCACCTCGTGGTGGTACACGGCCTCTGCCGGGTAGATGTGCTCTTCCATGAAGGCGGTCAGGCGCTTCTGCAGGTCGACCACCTTGGGGGAGTAGGAGAAATCCATGTGCAATCCTTGGTGATCAGATAAGACTTGCGCCGCCGTCGATCACCAAGCCCTGGCCCGTGATGTGACGTGATGCGTCGGATGCCAGAAAAACCACGGCGCCCTTGAGGTCCTCGTCGCCGCCGATGCGGCGCAGCGGTGTGCGCTCGACCATGGCAGGGCCGAGCTTTTCGATCAGGCCATTGGCCAGCTTGCTCGGGAAGAAGCCCGGGCAGATGGCGTTGACGCGAATGCCGTAGTGGCCCCACTCGGACGCCAGCGTGCGCGCGAAGTGCAGCGCGGCGGCCTTGGAAGTGTTGTAGGCGATGGTGTTCATGCCGGGCGGCGTGCCCTTGATGGCGGCCACCGAGGCCGTGATGATGATGTTGCCCCGGCCCTTGGGAATCATCACGCGCTTGCCCACCTCGCGCGAGAGGAAGAAGGGCGCGTTCACGTTCAGGTCCATCACCTTGTTCCAGGCGGCGTCGGGGTAGTCCTCGGCGTTGGCGCCCCAGGTGGCGCCGGCGTTGTTCACCAGGATGTCGATGGTGCCGAAGCGCGCCAGCACCTGGTCCACCATGGCGGGAATCTGGTCGAACTTCGACAGGTCGTTGACCACGGTCTCGACCTCGTAGCCCAGGCCTTCAAGGTGCGCCTTGGCCTGCGCCAGTTCGTCGGCCTTGCGCGCCGAGATGGCGAGTTTGGCGCCCATCTCGCCCAGCGCCTCGGCCATCTGCAGGCCCAGGCCGCGCGAGCCTCCGGTGACGAGGGCGACCTGCCCGGTCAGATCAAAAAGTTGTTTCACACTCATGGCTGTTGCTCCTTGGTTGTTCATGGCCCGCGATGGGGCCGTTGTTTCAGCACACTTCGAAAAGACCGGCCGCGCCCTGGCCGCCGCCGATGCACATGGTGACCACCACGTACTTCACGCCCCGGCGCTTGCCCTCGATCAGGGCGTGGCCCGTCAGGCGCGAGCCCGACACGCCATAAGGGTGGCCCACGGCGATGGCGCCGCCGTTGACGTTGAGTCGTTCGTCCGGGATGCCCAGCTTGTCGCGGCAGTACAGCACCTGCACGGCGAAGGCTTCGTTCAGTTCCCACAGGCCGATGTCATCAACCTTCAGGCCGGCCTTGGCCAGCAGCTTGGGCACGGCGAACACCGGGCCGATGCCCATCTCGTCGGGCTCGCAGCCCGCCACGGCAAAACCCCGGAAGATGCCCAGGGGCTGCAGGCCGCGTCGTTCGGCGAGCTGGCGGTCCATCAGCACGCAGGCCGAGGCACCGTCCGAGAACTGGCTGGCGTTTCCGGCCGTGACCACGCCGCCGGGCAGGGCGGCGCGGATCTTCTGCACGGCCTCCAGGGTGGTGTCGGGGCGGATGCCCTCGTCGGAATCGATCGTCACCTCCTTCATGGTGATGCGGCCCGTGGCCTTGTCCACCACGCCCATGGTGGTCTTCATGGGGGCGATCTCGTCTTTGAAGAGCCCTGCGGCCTGCGCGGCAGCAGCGCGCAGCTGGCTGCGCACGCCGTACTCGTCCTGCGCCTGCTTGCCAATGCCGTAGCGCTGGGCCACCTGTTCGGCGGTCTGCAGCATGTTCCAGTAGATCTCGGGCTTGTGCTCGACCAGCCAGGGGTCGCGCCGCATGTGGGTGTTGGCCTCGTTCTGCACGCACGAGATGCTTTCCACGCCACCGGCCACGTAGACCTGGCCCTCGCCCGCGATGATGCGCTGCGCGGCCAGCGCGATGGTCTGCAGGCCCGAAGAGCAGAACCGGTTGATGGTCATGCCCGCCGTGGTCACCGGCAGGCCGGCGCGCAGCGCGATCTGGCGCGCCACGTTGCCGCCCGTCGTGCCCTCGCCGAAGGTGCCGCCCATGATGACGTCCTCGACCTCGGCCGGATCAATGCCCGCGCGCGCCACGGCGTGCTGCACGGCATGGCCGCCCAGCGTGGGGCCGTAGGTCATGTTGAAGGCGCCCTTCCAGCTCTTGGCCAGGCCGGTGCGGGCGGTGGAAACGATCACTGCTTCTGTCATGGTGTGCTTGTCCTGTGGTGGTGTTATTCCTTTTCCAAATCATTCGTGTCTAGGCGCGAAGCCGCAGACAGTGCTTGAGCACGGCAAGGCGGAGCAACAACGACACGGATGGTTTAGAAATGGATTTAGTTGAAGCTCCGGCCTTCTTCGGCCAGTCGCACGAGCAGCGGCGCGGGTTGCCAGGAGCCATCGGCACCTGGCTCGGCGGCGAAGCGGCGCAGGCTGCGCACCACCTGGGGCAGGCCCACGGTGTCGGCGTAGAGCATGGGGCCGCCCCGGTGCAGCGGGAAGCCGTAGCCGTTGAGGTAAACCAAGTCGATGTCCGAGGCGCGCGCGGCGATGCCTTCTTCGAGGATGCGCGCACCCTCGTTCACCAGCGCGAAGATGCAGCGCTCGACGATCTCCTCGTCGCTGATCTTGCGCGGCGTGATGCCGTGGGCCGCGCGGTAGTCGGCGATGAGCTGCTCGGTCACGCTGTCGGGCAGGGGCGTGCGGTTGCCGGCCTCGTAGCGGTACCAGCCCGCGCCCGTTTTCTGGCCGAAGCGTCCGGCCTCGCAGAGCTTGTCGGCCACGATGGGCTTCATCTCCACCCCGGCCTCGGCGGCCTTGCGCTTGCGCGTGGCCCAGCCGATATCGAGGCCCGCGAGGTCGCCCATGCGGAACGGGCCCATGGCCAGGCCGAACTTCTGCAGCGCGCCGTCAATCTGCTGGGGCAGGGCGCCCGCGTTGATCAGGCCCTGGGCGGCGGCACCGTAGCGTGCCAGCATGCGGTTGCCGATGAAACCGTCGCACACGCCTGAGACCACGGCCACCTTCTTGATCTGCTTGGCGAGCTGCAGGCTGGTGGCCAGCACGTCGGGCGCAGTCTGGGCGCCGCGCACAATCTCCAGCAGGCGCATCACGTTGGCCGGGCTGAAGAAGTGCAGGCCGATCACGTCCTGCGGGCGCCGCGTGAAGGTGGCGATGCGGTCGATGTCCAGGTACGAGGTGTTGGACGCCAGGATGGCGCCGGGCTTGGCCACGGCGTCGAGCTGGCGGAACACGGCCTCCTTCACGCCCATTTCCTCGAACACGGCCTCAACGATGAGGTCCGCGTCCTTCAGCGCGGCGTACTCCAGCGTGGGCGTGATCAGGCCCATGCGCTGCTCCACCTGCTCGGGCTTGAGCTTGCCCTTCTTCATGGAGTTCTCGTAGTTCTTGCGGATCGTGGCCAGGCCCCGGTCCAGCGCTTCCTGCTTCATCTCCAGCAGCACCACGGGGATGCCGGCGTTGAGGAAGTTCATGGTGATGCCGCCGCCCATGGTGCCGGCGCCAATCACGCCCACGCGGGCGATGGGGCGGAGTACCGTGCCCTCGGGCAGGCCCGGCACCTTGGCGGCCGCGCGCTCGGCCTGGAATACATGGCGCAGCGCGCGCGACTCGGGCGTCTGCATCAGCGCCTGGAACAGCGTGCGCTCGGTCTGCAGACCCTCGTCGAAAGGCTTGAGCGAGGCCGCCACGGCCTCCACGCACTGCAGCGGCGCCGGGAAGGGCTTGCTGGCAGCGGCCACGGTGTTGCGCGCGAACTGCAGGAAGGCGTCGGCGTTGGGCTGCTTGACCTTCAGGTCGCGGGCGCGCGGCAGCGGTTCGCCCCGCGCCGCCACCTGGGCGGCGAAGGCCACGGCGCCTTCGACCAGATCGCCCTCGATCAGCGCATGCACCAGCGGCGTGCCCGCGAAGGCATTGGCGGGCACGGGCTGGCCCGAGACGATCATGTTCAGGGCCGGCTCCAGGCCGATCAGCCGCGGCAGGCGCTGCGTGCCGCCCGCGCCGGGCAGCAGGCCCAGCTTCACCTCGGGCAGGCCGAGCGAGGCGTCGGGTGCTGCCACGCGGTAGTGGCAGCCCAGGGCCAGTTCCAGCCCGCCGCCCAGGCACACGCCGGCAATGGCCGCCACCACTGGCTTGGTGGAACCATCGAGCGCGCTGATCACGCTGGGCAGCGTGGGCTCCTGGCCGGCCTTGGGCGTGCCGAACTCGCGCACATCGGCGCCGCCGGAGAAGGCGCGCGCGCTGCCCGTGAGCACGATGGCCTGCACCTGCGGGTCGGCCAGCGCCTGGTCGAGCGCGGCGACGATGCCGCTGCGCAAGGCGTGGCCCAGGCCGTTGACGGGCGGGTTGTTCAGCGTCACCACGGCCACGGGGCCGTGCACTGCGTAGGAGGTGGAAGTGGGGGTGGTGCTCATGGGGAGTCCGGAAGTGGAGGGGCCAGTGACAACCGATGGTTCTGCATTGCAGAATCAACGCCCGGTCCATGCTATCGGCCACCCGCCGTGCTGTCTGTCACCTGCGAAACTCTGCGCCGTTGCTGGTTGCCCGGGTCGTGCCTACGATGGCGGGGTTTCGCGCCCCTCCGCTGGCCGCAGTGGTGGCGCCCTCTTTCCCTTAAATTCTGCAATGCAGAACACCGGAGGCCCCTTGCCCGAATCCCTGCTCATCAACCGCCGCGACCTCGACTTCCAGCTGTTCGAAGTGCTGCAGGCCGAGGCGCTGGCGCAGCGCCCGCGCCATGCCGACCACAGCCGCGAGACCTTCACCGCCGCGCTGGACACGGCGCACACCATCGCTGAAGAAAAATTTGCGCCGCACAACCGCGCCTCGGACGAGCACGAGCCGACCTTCGAGAACGGCCGCGTGTGCATGATTCCCGAGGTGCGCGAGGCACTCGACGCCTACTGCGCCGCCGGTCTGCTCGCCCCCACCAAGGACTACGCACAGGGCGGCATGCAGCTGCCGGTGGTGGTGGCACAGGCCTGCTCGGCGCTGTTCAAGAGCGCCAACGGCGCCACCACCTCGTACGTGGGCCTGACGCTGGGCAATGCCAATGTGATCGAGCGCTTCGGCAGCGATGCGCAGAAGCACAAGTACCTCGGCGCGCTGCTCTCGGGCCGCTTCTTCGGCACCATGGCGCTGACCGAGCCGCAGGCCGGCTCCAGCCTGTCGGACCTGACCACCAGCGCCACGCCGCAGCCCGATGGCACCTACCGCATCAAGGGCAGCAAGATCTTCATCTCGGGCGGCGACCACGAGCTGCGCGAGAACATCGTGCACCTGGTGCTGGCGCGCATCCCGGGCGCGCCGCCCGGGGTCAAGGGCATTTCGCTGTTCAGCGTGCCCAAGTTCCGCGTCAACGCCGATGGCAGCCTGGGGCCGCGCAACGACGTGAAGCTGTCGGGCCTGATCCACAAGGCCGGCTGGCGCGGCACCACGTCCACGATGCTGTCGTTCGGCGACGAGGATGCGTGCGAGGGCGAGCTGGTCGGCCAGCCGCACCAGGGCCTGGCCTGCATGTTCCACATGATGAACGAGGCGCGCATCGGCGTGGGCATGGGCGCGGTGATGTACGGCTACCGCGGCTATCTGGCCTCGCTGCAGTACGCGCGCGAGCGCCTGCAGGGCCGCCCGCCCGCTGCCAAGGACCCGCTGCAGCCGCAGGTGCCGCTGGTGGCGCACGCCGACGTGCGCCGCATGCTGCTGGCGCAGAAGGCCTATGTGGAGGGCGCGTTTGCGCTGGGCCTGTACGCCGCGCGCCTGGTGGACGAGCAGCGCACCGGCACCAGCGAGGCCGCGCGCGCCGAGGCGGGCCTGCTGCTGGACCTGCTTACGCCCATTGTCAAATCCTGGCCCGCGCAGTGGTGCCTGGAGGCCAACAGCCTGGCCATCCAGATCCACGGCGGCTACGGCTACACGCGCGAGTACCCCGTGGAGCAGTTCTGGCGCGACAACCGCCTGAACATGATCCACGAGGGCACGCACGGCATCCAGGCACTGGACCTGCTGGGCCGCAAGGCCGTGATGCAGCAGGGCGCCGCCATCGCGCTGTTCGGCCGCACACTGCAGGCCACCGTGGAACAGGCCCGCGCCCGACCCGCGCTGGCTCCCCATGCCGAGGCGCTGCAGGCGGCCTGGGGCGAGGTGCTGGCCACGCTGGCCGTGCTCACGCCGCTGCTGCGCAGCGATGGCGACCGTGCGCTGGCCAACGCCAGCGTGTTCCTCGAAGCCTTCGGCCACACCGTGCTGGCCTGGACCTGGCTGCGCCAGGCCGTGGTGGCCGACGGCGCGCTGGCGCAGGCCGCCACGCCGCAGGACGCAGACTTCTACCGCGGCAAGCTGCAGGCCTGCCGCTGGTTCTTTCACTGGGAGCTCCCTCGCACCGCGCCCCAACACGCGCTGCTGCGCAGCCTGGACGACAGCACGCTGGCGATGCAGGATGCGTGGTTCTAGCCGAGAATCTGAATGAAATTCGGCTCTAGCCGTTTAACGATAAGCGCTAACAGCTATTCAAACAATAGCAAAAAGGGACTTCAGCGTACCACTGGCTTGACCAGCGGCAGCCCGCGCCGTGCCCATTCCGACATCCCGCCCTCGACGTAGCGCACATTGGTGTAGCCGCGCTCGCGCAGCGCCTGCCACACGGCCCGTGAGCGGTTCTGCGTGTTGCAGATCAGCAGCACGGGCTGGGCAGCGTCTTTGGGGATTTCGGCCAGACGCGCGCCGATCTCCCGCATGGGCAGCAGCTTGGCACCGCGCGCAACGCCGGTGGCGTGCTCGTGCGGCTCGCGGATGTCCACCAGCAGGGCGCGGCCTGCTTCGGCGTCGGCCCGGGCCGCCTCCAGGCCCACCCGTTCCGCAGGCAAAGAGGCACTGACAGGCAAAGCCATGGTCACACCCAGAGCAACGGCCAGGCGCAGAAAGGAACGGCGAATCAGCGGGGTCATGAAGAGTTTTCGGCGTAGTGACGGTAGGGTGATTGTCGCAGGGGCTGCATTGCAGGGGCGCGGTCACCGGTTCAGCGCCGCCTCGATGCGCGACACCATCTCGACCAGCCGGGGGCGCACTTCGCCCAGCAAAAATTCCGGCGAGACAGTGAATGAGGGGCCGCCACAGTTGATCACCATCGGCGGCAGGCCGCCGCCGGGCTGGAAGGCGCGGGCGATGGCGTTCACGTTCTTCTGCCAGTCGCCAAACGAGCAGGCCACGCCCAGGCTGCGGTAGTCCTGCAGCGCCTTGTCAACGCCGGCCTGCACCTCGGGCCAGGCCTGTTCGTCGCGGGCGCGCAGCTGCTCCAGCAGGGGGCGGCGCTCGTCTTCGGTGATGGCTGCGAGCCAGGCGCGCCCGATGGCTGAGGTGGCCAGCGCGATGCGCGAGCCCACGTCCAGGCTCAGCGTGAGCAGGGCCGAGCTGCGGCAGTTTTCCACATAGATCATCGAGAACCGGTCGCGTGTGCCCAGCGAGACTTCGGCCGTGGCGAAGTCGGCCAGCTCCTGCATCAGCGGGCGGGCGATCTGGCGTACGTCCAGCCGTACCAGCATGGTGCTGCCCAGCGAGAGCGTGGCCGTGCCCAGGCGGTACTTGCCAATTTCTTCGATGTGGATCAGGTACCCCTGCCGTGTGAGCGTGTAGGTCAGGCGCGAGACGGTGGACTTGGGCAGCTTGCAGCGCTGCGCGATCTCCTGGTTGCCCAGCACCTTGTCGCCCGAGCGGAAGCACGCCAGAACGTCCAGGCCGCGTGCCAGGGCAGTGACGAAATGGCGGTCTTCCTTGGTCCGGGGAGGCGCTGGGTGGGAAACGCGGGGCGCAGACATGCGCGGATTATCGTGGCGCCGGTGGTCTTATTTCTCGACGAATGCGCGCTCGATGACAAAGTCACCGGGCTTGGTGGTGTTGCCTTCTTCGAAATCGCGCTGCTCCAGCAGCGTCTTGAGCGAGGCCAGCATTTCGGGGCTGCCGCAGAGCATCACGCGGTCTTCCAGCGGGTTCAGTGCCGGGATGCCCAGGTCGGTGAACAGCTTGCCGTTTTCGATCAGGTCGTTGATGCGGCCCTGGTTGCGGAAGGGTTCGCGCGTGACCGTGGGGTAGTACTTGAGCTGCTTGCTCACCAGCTCGCCCAGGAACTCGTGCTGGGGCAGCTCCTGGGTGATGTAGTCGTGGTAAGCCAGCTCTTTCACCTCGCGCACACCGTGCACCAGGATCACTTCCTCGAACTTTTCATAGGTCTCGGGGTCGCGGATCACGCTCATGAACGGCGCCAGGCCCGTGCCGGTGGACAGCATGTACAGGCGCTTGGCTGGCAGCAGGTAGTCGATCAGCAGGGTGCCGGTGGGCTTCTTGCCGACGATGATGGTGTCACCCACCTGGATGTGCTGCAGGCGCGAGGTCAGCGGGCCGTCGGGCACCTTGATGGACAGGAACTCCAGGTGCTCTTCGTAGTTGGCGCTGACGATGCTGTAGGCGCGCAGCAGCGGCTTGTCGTTCACCTTCAGGCCGATCATGGTGAAGTGCCCGTTGGAAAAGCGCAGCGCCGGGTCGCGGGTGGTGGTGAAGCTGAAAAGCCGGTCGGTCCAGTGGTGAACGGTCAGCACGCGTTCTTCGAGAAATGCACTCATGGTTTCTTGGCAGGAATGAAAAAAACAAGGCCCCAACAGGGGGCGGGCTCAGCCTCTCAGGGCGGCGGCGGTGCTGGCGGGGCGAAGCCTGGCGGGCACCCCGGACTGCCGGGCAAACCCGCACATTGTCCGGCAAATGCGAGGGGCGGTACATTTTCCGGTTTCGACCTCTGTGATGTCGGACAAAGGATTATTGATGCGAAGCTTCTCTGCCGCCCTTGGGGCCCTGTTCGTGGCCGGTCTGTCACTTGCCGCTGGCGCGGTGCATGCCCAGGGTGCGATCAAGATCGGTGAGATCAACAGCTACAAGGCGCAGCCTGCCTTCCTGGGCCCTTACAAAAAGGGGATGGAGCTGGCCGTGGCAGAGGTCAACAGCGCGGGCGGCATTCAGGGGCGCAAGCTGGAACTGGTGGTGCGCGACGACAACGGCAACCCCGGCGATGCCGTGCGGGCCGCCGACGAGTTGCTGGCGCGCGAGAAGGTGGATGTGCTCATGGGCAGCTTTCTGTCGCATGTGGGGCTGGCCCTGACCGACTTCGCCAAGCAGAAAAAGGTTTTCTTTCTTGCAGCCGAGCCGCTGACCGACAAGATCGTCTGGGAAAACGGCAACCGCTACACCTTCCGCCTGCGCGCTTCCACCTACATGCAGGTGGCCATGCTGGTGCCCGAGGCTGCGGCCCTGAAGAAAAAGCGCTGGGCCATCGTTTACCCCAACTACGAATACGGCCAGTCGGCAGCGGCCACGTTCAAGAAGCTGCTCAAGGCCGCCCAGCCCGACGTGGAGTTTGTGGCCGAGCAGGCGCCGCCCCTGGGCAAGGTGGATGCCGGCAGCGTGGTGCAGGCCCTGGCCGACGCACGGCCCGACGCCATCTTCAACGTGCTGTTCGCCGCCGATCTGGCGCGCCTGGTGCGCGAGGGCAACACCCGCGGCCTGTTCAAGGGGCGCGAGGTGGTGAGCCTGCTGACGGGTGAGCCCGAGTACCTGGACCCGCTCAAGGGCGAGGCGCCGGTGGGCTGGATCGTCACTGGCTACCCCTGGTATGGCATCCAGACCACCGAGCACCAGGCGTTTCTGAAGGCCTACAAAGAGCGCTTCAACGACCATCCCCGGCTGGGATCGGTGGTGGGCTACACGGCCATTCACTCGCTGGCCGCAGGCCTGCGCAAGGCCGGTGGCAGCGACACCGAAAAGCTGATCGCCGCTTTCAAGGGGCTGGAGGTGACATCGCCGTTTGGCCCCATTCGCTACCGCCCCGAAGACCACCAGTCGACCATGGGCGCGTTTGTGGGCCGCACGCGCCTGCAAAACGGCGTGGGCGCGATGTCGGACTTCCGCTACCTCGACGGTGCGCGCTTTCAGCCGCCGGCCGAGGAGGTGCGGAAATTGCGCGCAGCCGATTGACATTGGCCCCGCCCCGCTGCCGCATCGCCCGGTGAATTGCGCATGAGTTTTTCCGGCCTGCTCGTCCAGTTGCTCAACGGGCTGGCTTCGGCGTCGTCGCTGTTTCTGGTGTCGGCGGGGCTGTCGCTGATCTTCGGGGTCATGCGCATCGTCAACTTCGCCCACGGCTCATTTTTCATGCTGGGCATCTACGTGGCGTATTCGCTGGTGGAGCACCTGGGCGCCGCCATCGGTTTTTGGCCGGCGCTGCTGCTGGCACCGCTGGCCACGGCGGCACTGGGGGCGCTGGTGGAGGTGGTGCTCCTGCGGCGCATCTATCGCGCGCCCGAGCTTTTTCAGCTGCTGGCCACTTTCGCGCTGGTGCTCGTGATCAAGGATGCCGTGCTGTGGGCCTGGGGCCCCGAAGAGCTTTTCGGGCCGCGTGCGCCGGGGCTGGAGGGGGCGGTCGAAATTCTGGGCCGGCAGTTCCCGACCTATGACCTGTTTTTGATGGCGGTGGGCCCGCTGGTGCTGGGCCTGCTGTGGCTGGGCCTGCACCGCACGCGCTGGGGCACGCTGGTGCGCGCAGCCACGCAAGACCGCGGCATGGTGGGCGCCCTGGGCGTCAACCAGGCCTGGCTGTTCACCGGCGTGTTTGCGCTGGGCGCTTTGCTGGCGGGCCTGGCCGGCGCGCTGCAGCTGCCGCGCGAGCCCGCCCAGCTCGACATGGACCTGAACACCATTGGCGCAGCCTTTGTGGTGGTGGTGGTGGGCGGCATGGGCTCGATTCCCGGCGCGTTTGTGGCGGCGCTGCTGATTGCCGAGCTCAAGGCGGTGTGTGTGTGGGCCGGGCTGGTGGAGGTGGGGGGCATCAGCCTGTCGTTGTCCAAGATGACGCTGGTGGTGGAGTTTCTGGTCATGGCTGTGGTGCTGGTGTGGCGCCCCTGGGGGCTGCTGGGGCAGCCGCAGCCCCAGGTGCACGCGGCCGGCGTGGCCGAGGCGCCGCTGCATCCCGCCAGCCGGGGGGTGCAATGGTTGGGCTGGGCCGTTCTTGCCGCGCTGGCGCTGGTGCCACTGTTGGCGGGGGCCTGGCCCTATGCGCCGGTGCTGCTGGTGGATTTGCTGGTGGCGGTGCTCTTTGCCTCCAGCCTGCATTTCCTCATGGGGCCGGCGGGCATGCACTCGTTTGGCCATGCCGCCTATTTCGGGCTGGGGGCCTATGCGGCGGCTCTGCTGGTGCAGTCGGCCGGGGTGCGCATGGAAGTGGCCCTGCTGCTGGCACCGCTGGCCGCAGGCGTTGCGGCGCTGGTGTATGGCTGGTTCTGTGTGCGGCTGTCGGGCGTGTACCTCACCATGCTCACGCTGGCGTTTGCGCAGATCACCTGGGCGCTGTGCTACCAGTGGGACGCCGTTACCGGCGGCAGCAACGGCATTGCCGGCGTGTGGCCCGCACCGTGGCTGGCCAGCCAACAGGCCTATTACCTCTTGACCCTTGCTTTGGTGGCGGCCGGCGTGCTGCTGCTGCGGCGGGTGCTGCTGGCGCCTTTTGGCTATGCGCTGCGCGCGGTGCGCGACTCGGCCCTGCGGGCCGATGCCATCGGCATGGACGGGCGCCGCCTGCAGTGGGCGGCGTTTGTGGTGGCGGGCGTTTTTGCCGGCCTGGCCGGGGCGCTGTATGTGTTTTCCAAGGGCAGCATTTCGCCCGAAGGGCTTTCGGTGGGCAAGTCGGTGGATGGGCTGGTGATGGTGCTGCTGGGCGGCGTGCAGAATCTGGCGGGCCCCTGGGTGGGCGCGGTCACCTTTACCTGGCTGCACGACACCGTGGCCCGCAACACCGATTACTGGCGCGCCGTGCTGGGTGGCACCATGCTGGCGCTGGTGCTGCTGTTTCCGCAGGGGCTGGCAGGGTTTGCACGGCTTCTGGCCCTGCGCTGGCAGGCCCGCAGGAGCGCACCATGAGCGCAGCGCCACCACTGCTGCAGGTGACTGGCCTGCGCAAGGCCTTTGGCGGTGTGCTGGCGGTCGATGGCGTGGATTTTGCGCTGGCGCCCGGCGAGATGCTGGCGCTGATCGGGCCCAACGGCGCGGGCAAGTCCACCACCTTCAACATGGTGGGCGGCCAGCTGCGGCCCGATGCGGGCACCATCGAGCTGGCCGGGGTGGACATTGCCGGCCTGCCGCCGCGCGCCATCTGGCAGCAGGGCGTAGGGCGCACCTTTCAGATCGCTGAAACCTTTGCCTCGCTCACCGTGGTGGAAAACGTGCAGATGGCCCTGCTGTCGGCGGACCGGCGCCTGTTTTCGTTCTGGCCGCGCGCGCAGAACCACCGGCGCGCCGATGCGCTGGCGCTGCTCGATCAGGTGGGCATGGCGGCGCAGGCGCTGCGCCCCTGCAGTGCGCTGGCCTATGGCGACGTGAAGCGGGTGGAGCTGGCCATGGCGCTGTCCCACGCGCCCCGGTTGTTGCTGATGGATGAGCCCACGGCCGGCATGGCCCCGGCGGAGCGCCTGGCGCTGATGGCGCTCACGCAGCAACTGGCGCGCGAGCGGGCGATGGGCGTGCTGTTCACCGAGCACAGCATGGATGTGGTGTTTGCCCATGCCGACCGCGTGATGGTGCTGGCGCGCGGGCGCCTGCTGGCCGAGGGCACGCCGCAGGCCATTCGCGACAACGCCCAGGTGCAGCAGGTGTATCTGGGCAGCGGCAGCATGTTCGGTCATGTGCCCACGGGCGGGAGCGCGCCGTGACGGCCCGCGCATCCGTGGTTGTGCCAACCGCAACGCCCCAGTCCGCCTTGTCGGCCCCTTTGCTGCAGGTGCAGGGGCTGGCCGCCTGGTATGGCGCAGCGCAGGTGCTGTTTGGCGTGGATTTGCAGGTGGGGCGCGGCGAGGTCGTGGCGTTGATGGGCCGCAACGGTGCCGGCAAGTCCACCACGCTCAAGGCCATCGTGGGCCTGGAGGTGCGCCGCGAGATTCAGCAGGGAGGGCAGTTGCGATTTTTGGGGCGCGACATTGCGCGCAGCGCGCCCTACCAGGTGGCGCGCATGGGGCTGGGCTATGTGCCCGAAGAGCGGCGAATCTTCACCGACCTGAGCGTGCTTGAAAACCTGGAAGTGGGGCGCCAGGGCGCGCGCCACTGGCCCGACGGCAGCGCCGCGCCGCACTGGACACCCGAGCGCCTGTTTGCGCTGTTTCCCAATCTGGGCGAAATGCCCCACCGGCCCGGCGGCCGCATGAGTGGCGGCGAGCAGCAGATGCTTACGGTGGCGCGCACCCTCATGGGCCAGCCGCTGCTGGTGCTGCTCGATGAGCCGTCCGAAGGCGTGGCCCCGCTGATCGTCGAGCAGATGGCCCGCACCATTTTGCAACTCAAGGCCCAGGGCGTGAGCGTGCTGCTGTCTGAACAAAACCTCTACTTTGCCGAGGCGGTGGCCGACCGCGCCTATGTGCTGGAAAAAGGCCAGATCCGCCACCACAGCACCATGGCGGCGCTGGTGGCCGACCTGGCTGTGCGGCGCCAGTACCTCGGGGTGTAGCGACCGAATTTTCGGGGTTCTCGGGAAATATGAGTGAAATTGGCCTCTAGCCCTTTATAGTAAAGCGCAGGCAGCTATTAAACATATAGCATTGCCCTGCGGTTTTTGCGGTGTGTACGGGCCAGGCCCGGGGCCGTGCGCGGCGGCCGGGTGTTTCATGCGCCCGGGCTGCGCAGCACGCGCCGGTATTGCACGGCCTCGGCCACATGGGCCACCTGCGTGCTGGTGGCGCCCGCCAGGTCGGCAATGGTGCGCGCCACCTTCAGGGTGCGGTGCGTGCTGCGGGCCGACCAGCCCAGGCGGGCTGCGGCGGTTTGCAGAAACTGCGTGGCAGCGGGCTCCAGGGCGGTGTGGGTGTCGATCTCCTGGCCCTGCAGCGCCTGGTTGGACTTGCCCTGGCGTGCCATGGCCGCCTGGCGGGCGCGGGCCACGCGCTCGCGCACGTCGGCGCTGGCCTCGCCCGCTGGCGCGTCCAGCAGGTCGTTGGCTGGCAAGGCAGGCACCTCCACATGCAGATCGATGCGATCGAGCAGCGGCCCGCTGAGCTTGCCCTGGTAACGCGCCACCTGGTCGGGCGTGCAACGGCAGGCGCGCTGCGCCGACCCCAAAAAGCCACAGGGGCAGGGGTTCATGGCGGCCACCATCTGAAAACACGCCGGAAACTCCGCACGCCGCGCGGCGCGCGCAATGGTGATGCGCCCGGTCTCCAGCGGCTCGCGCAGGGCTTCCAGCGCGGCACGGGGAAACTCTGGCAATTCGTCCAGAAACAGCACCCCGTGGTGGGCCAGTGATATTTCTCCGGGCTGCGGCGGCGAGCCCCCGCCCACCAGCGCCACGGCCGATGCGGTGTGGTGGGGCTGGCTGGTGGGCCGCTGCGCCCACTGCGCGGCGCTAAAGCGGCCTGCCAGGCTGGCCACTGCCGCGCTTTCCAGGGCCTCTTCCATGGTCATGGCTGGCAGCAGCCCGGCAAAGCGCTGGGCCAGCATGGACTTGCCCGAGCCCGGCGGGCCCATCATCAATAGGCTGTGCCCGCCGGCGGCCGCGATTTCAAGTGCGCGTTTGGCAACCACCTGGCCCTTGACATCCGAAAGGTCGGCATAGACCGCTTGCGTGGCCAGCGGTGCGGGCTGCAGCAGGCACCAGCCGTCGTCAGTGGCAGCGCTGTCGTCGATGGGCTCCTGGGCGCCTGCCGGTAAAAAATGCCGCACCACATCCAGCAGGTGGCGCGCGCGATAAACCTGTGCATCGGGCACCAGGGCGGCTTCTTCGGCGCTGCCCGGTGGCAGCACCAGCCGCACCGCCACCTGGTGGGCCCGCAGCGCCAGGCTGGTGGCCAGGGCGCCGCGCACGGGGCGCAATTGGCCAGACAACGACAGCTCGCCAGCGAATTCATGGCCGGCCAGACGGCTGGCGTCGATCTGTCCGCTGGCGGCCAGGATGCCCAGGGCGATGGGCAGGTCAAAGCGCCCCGAGTCCTTGGGCAGATCGGCCGGCGCCAGGTTCACGGTGATGCGCTTGTTGTGCGGAAACTCCAGCCCCGCGTTCTGCAGCGCCGAGCGCACGCGCTCGCGCGCCTCCTTCACCTCCACATCGGCCAGACCGACCAGGGTGAAGCTGGGGAGCCCGTTGGCCAGATGCACCTCGACGGTGACCGAGGGCGCCTGCAGCCCCAGAAGCGCGCGGCTTTGCACCAAAGCAAGACTCATGAGCGGTTTTCTCCCCAGATAGGTGCGGTGGGTGGATGGTTGTTGTCTGACGGCCGTGCTGCGCACCACTCGGGTGCGATGGCGCGGCGCCACCACCAATGTAAGGGCGAATGCAGACCACGGGCGCAGGGCGTGCCGTCGTGGTGTTTTGCGACATGGCACGGACCGTGCTTAACCGGTGTGTACCCACTTTAGACCTACCGGAGGAACCATGACCCGCGCATCCATCAAGTTCTTGAGCGTCGCCTTTATTGCCGCCCTGCCCATGCTGGCCAGTGCCCAGCTCACGGGCAATGTCAGCCTGACCAGCAACTACAAGTTCCGGGGCCAGGACCAGGACACCGGCAAGGTCAGTGCCTTCAAGCCCGCCGTGCAGGGTGGCTTTGACTATGCCTTTGGCGACTCTGGCTGGTATGTCGGCAACTGGAACTCCAGCGTGAACTGGCTGTCTGGCAACTCGCTGGAATCCGATGTCTACGGCGGCTACAAGTTCAAGGCCGGCGGAGCGGACCTGGATGTGGGCGCGCTGGCCTATCTGTATCCCGGCAACACCAGCGGCAACACCACCGAGCTCTATGGCGCCGCCACTTTTGGCCCGCTCACGGCCAAGTATGCGCACACGGTGTCCAAGGACTATTTCGGCTGGGCGGGCGCCAAGTCCGGCTCCGGTCTCAAGGGCCGCAACACCGGCTACCTGAGCTTCGCCGTGGCACAGGAAGTGATGCCCAAGGTCACGCTGAAGGCATCGGTGGGCTTCACCCGCTTTTCCAGCGACATCAAGGATGCAGGCGTGCCCAACTACATGGATTACAGCGTCGGTGGTGTCTATGACTTTGGCGATGGCCTCACGCTGGGCGCTGCCATCGTGGGCGCCAACAAGAAAGACTTTTTTGGCCCCGTCAACAAAACCCGCGTGATCGCCACGCTCACCAAAACCCTGTAATCAACGGAGGGCGCCCTGTCGGTGCCCTCAATCGGAGGAACTCAAAATGAAAATGGTGACAGCCATCATCAAACCCTTCAAGCTCGACGAAGTGCGCGAAGCCCTCTCTGACATCGGGGTGCAGGGCATCACGGTCACCGAGGTCAAGGGCTTCGGCCGCCAGAAGGGCCATACCGAGCTGTACCGCGGCGCGGAGTATGTGGTCGACTTTCTGCCCAAGGTGAAGATCGAGGCCGCCGTGGACGATGAGCTGGTCGACCGCGTGATCGAAGCCATTGAAGGCGCTGCACGCACCGGCAAGATCGGCGACGGCAAGATTTTCGTCAGCCACCTGGAGCAGGTGGTGCGCATTCGCACCGGCGAAACCGGCAAGGAAGCCCTTTAAGCACGGCCCCAAGCCCGCTGCATCCCACAGAGAGTACATGCCATGAAAAAACTGCTTGCCTCCTTCATTCTGGGACTGAGTCTGCTGTCCGCAGGAACCCTGTCCTTGGCCCAGGCACCCGCCCCGGCCGACACCACCATCGCCGCCCCGGTGGCCGATGCCGCTGCGCCAGCCCCTGTGGCTGCACCTGTCGCCGAGGCCCCAGCGCCCGCAGCCGAACCGGTTGCAGCCGCCGAAGCGGCCCCCACGGCACCCGCGCCCAAGCTCGACTCGGGTGACACCGCCTGGATGCTCACGTCCACCATGCTTGTGATCCTGATGGTCATTCCGGGCCTGGCACTGTTCTACGGCGGCCTGGCCCGTTCCAAGAACATGCTGTCGGTGCTGGTGCAGGTGTTCGTGATCTTTGCGCTGATCACCGTGCTGTGGGCCGTTTATGGCTACAGCCTGACGTTCGCCGGCGAGGGCCAGTTCTTCGGAGGGTTTGACAAGATCTTCCTGAAGGGCATCGCGCCAGACACGCTGTCGGGCCTGCTGCCAACCATTCCCGAATATGTGTTCGTGGCCTTCCAGTCCACCTTTGCCGCCATCACCGTGGCGCTGATCGTGGGATCGTTTGCCGAGCGCATCAAGTTCGCCGCCGTGCTGATCTTTGCCGTGCTGTGGTTCACCTTCAGCTACATCCCCATGGCCCACATGGTGTGGGGCGGCGGCCTTCTGGGCAAGGACGGCGCGCTCGACTTCGCTGGTGGCACCGTGGTGCACATCAATGCCGGTATCGCTGGCCTGGTGGGTGCCTACATGGTGGGCAAGCGCATCGGCTTCGGCAAAGAAGCGCTCACGCCCCACAGCCTGACACTGACCATGGTGGGTGCCTCGCTGCTGTGGGTGGGCTGGTTTGGCTTCAATGCCGGCTCGGCAGGTGCTGCCAACGGCGTGGCTGGCCTGGCCTTCATCAACACCATTCTGGCCACGGGTGCTGCCACGCTGTCGTGGCTGGCCGGTGAAGCCCTGCACAAGGGCAAGGCCTCGATGCTGGGTGCTGCCTCGGGTGCCGTGGCGGGTCTGGTGGCGGTCACACCGGCTGCCGGTTTCGTGGGCCCCATGGGTTCCATCGTGCTGGGCCTGATCGCTGGCGTGGTCTGCCTGTGGGGCGTGGGTGGCCTCAAGAAGATGCTGGGTGCCGACGATGCGTTCGATGTGTTTGGCGTGCACGGTCTGGGCGGCATCATCGGTGCCATCCTGACGGCGGTGTTTGCCTCGCAAAGCCTGGGTGGCACGGGCGGTCTGACCCCCGACACCTTCGCCATGGGCGCTCAGCTGTGGATCCAGGTCAAGAGCGTGCTGCTCACCATCGTGTGGTCTGGCGTGGTCTCCTTCGTCGCCTACAAGATCGCCGATCTGCTGGTGGGCCTGCGGGTGCCAGAAGAAGCCGAGCGCGAAGGTCTGGACATCACTTCGCACGGCGAAACGGCGTACAACCGCTGAACGCCCAGCGCTGCGGTGTCTGGTGGCGCCGCAGCGCCGTGCAAGACAGACGAGTTTCTTCAAGGTTTTGGCCCGCCATTTCGGCGGGCCTTTTTTATGGAGCGATGCGTTGGCATCGCTGCCTGCGCCGGCCGGGGCTCCTGTGGATTGCACAGCCCCTGTTCAAAAAATTCATGCGACCCGCCCGGCCTGCCGTGGCGCTGTGCCGCTACCATGCAGACCATGGAATTCGCCCTTCGCCAGATTGTTGACCGTGTCCGCGCTGCTGCCGCCGCGCAAACCCCCCTGCGCATCCGCGGCGGGGGCACCAAGGACTTTCACGGCCTTGCGCTGCACGGCGAGGTGCTGGACACCCGCCCACTCAACGGCATCGTGAGCTATGAGCCCAGTGAACTGGTGGTGACGGCGCGCGCCGGTACGCCGCTGTCCGAGCTGGAGGCCGTGCTGGCCGAAAAAGGCCAGTGCCTGCCGTTCGAGCCACCCCATTTCGGCCCGGGTGCCACGGTGGGGGGCATGGTGGCGGCCGGGCTCAGCGGCCCCGCCCGCGCCAGCGTGGGTGCGGTGCGCGACTACCTGCTGGGTGTGGTGCTGATCAACGGGCGCGCCGAGCTGCTCACGTTTGGTGGCCAGGTGATGAAAAACGTGGCGGGCTACGATGTTTCGCGCCTGATGGCGGGCGCCTGGGGCACGCTGGGCCTGCTCACCGAGGTCAGCCTCAAGGTGTTGCCCGTGGCTCCCGCCGAAGCCACGCTGCGCTTCGAATGCAACCAGGCCGATGCCCTGCGCAAGCTGCACGCCTGGGGTGGCCAGCCATTGCCGCTCAATGCCAGTTGCTGGGTGGAGGACGCGGGTGTGGGCCAGCTCTATGTGCGCCTGCGTGGCGCCGTGGCGGCGGTGGATGCGGCCTGCAAAAGCATGGGCGGCACGCGGCTCGACAACGCCACCGCGGCACCCGACTGGCAGGCCTGCCGGGAGCAGACGCTGCCCTGGTTCGCTGCCCGCCTGGCGCGGCCCGGGCAGGCGCTGTGGCGCCTGTCGCTGCCCGCCACGGCCCCCGTGCTGGCGCTGCCGGGTGGCGTGTCGCCGCTGGTCGAATGGCATGGTGCCCTGCGCTGGGTTCAGGCGCCGCTTGCGCACGGTGATGTGCTGCGCGAAGCAGCCCGGGCAGTGGGTGGGAGTGCTTCACTATTCATAGCTGACGGCGCAGGTGGGGAAAGGGCTGGAGGTCAATTTGATCTGAAATCTGCGGCATTGGAGCAGATCCACGCGCGCCTCAAGCACAGCTTCGACCCGGCCGGTATCTTCAACCCCGGCCGCATGGCGCCGCAGTGGTAAGGAGCGTGCGCGTGCTTGCCATCGCCGTCCGGCACGGGGCGCTTTACCCGTGCAAGGCGCAGCGGCGCGCGGCGCCTCGCCGGTGCTGAACCGGGATCTGAACATGCGGCGCCTGCGGCACCTCACCGGCCACCACCGCACGGGTACCAGCAATCGCGTGCTGGGCCTGTTGCTGGCCTTCAATGCCGGGGCGGTGAATGCGGGCGGTTTTCTGGTGGTGAACCTGTACACCTCGCACATGACGGGCTTTCTTTCCATGCTGGCCGACAACCTCGTGCTGGGCAACACGGTGCTGGTGCTCAGCGCCGTGGGGGCCCTGCTGGCCTTCATCAGCGGGGCGGCCACCACGGCGGTGATGGTGAACTGGGCGCTGCAGCGCAAGTTGCACAGCAGCTATGCACTGCCGCTGGTGGTGGTGGCCCTGCTCATGCTGGTGTTCGGCCTGGTGGGTGCCATCACGCTGGACTGGCGCACGCCTTTTTCCGTGCCCATGACGGTGCTTCTGCTGTCTTTCATCATGGGTCTGCAAAACGCCACGGTGACCAAGATGTCTTCGTCCCAGATCCGCACCACCCACATGACAGGCGTGGTGACCGACCTGGGCATCGAGCTGGGCAAGTTGCTCTACTGGAACCGCACCGGCACCGCGCTGGAAAACCAGGTGCGCTCCAACCATGCCCGGCTGCGTCTGTTTGCGGGGCTGGTGGCGATGTTCCTCATTGGCGGCATTGCCGGGGCGGCCGGCTTCAAGCATGTAGGTTTCGTTTTTGTGGTGCCACTGGCGCTGGTGCTGCTGGCCCTGTCGCTGCCCCCGCTGTGGGCCGACCGGGCGCGCCTGCGCCATCCGCTGCGCAAGGCCGCGCCTGCCCAGTTGCCCCCCGCCCCCTGATTTTTTCTGTTGACCTGTCCAGGCTGCACCCATGCAAACCCAACTCGCCCCTGAATACCGCGCCCGCCCCGATGGCCTGGAGGCCGAAGCCATCGTGCGCAAATGCGTGCACTGCGGTTTCTGCACGGCAACCTGCCCCACCTACCAGCTGCTGGGCGACGAGCTGGATGGCCCGCGCGGCCGCATCTACCTCATCAAACAGGTGCTCGAAGGCCAGGCGCCCACGCGCAAGACGCAGATGCATCTGGACCGGTGCCTCACTTGCCGCAACTGCGAAAGCACCTGCCCCAGCGGCGTGCAGTATGGCCACCTGATCGACATCGGGCGCAAGCTGGTGGACGAAAAAGTGCCCCGTCCCCTGGGCGAAAAGGCCCTGCGCTGGGCGCTGAAAGAGGGCCTGCCATCGCCCCTGTTTTCCCCCGCCATGAAGGTGGGCCAGGCAGTGCGCGGCCTGCTGCCCAAATCCCTCCAGGCCAAGGTGCCCGCGCCGCAAAAGGCAGGGGCCTGGCCCACCCGCGAACATGCGCGCAAGGTGCTCATGCTGGCGGGCTGCGTGCAGCCGGCCATGATGCCCAACATCAACACCGCCACCGCCCGCGTGCTGGACGCCGCGGGCATCCAGACCGTGATCGCGCCCCAGGCGGGCTGCTGCGGTGCCGTCAAGTTCCACCTCAACGACCAGGAAGGCGGCAAGGCCGAGATGCGCGCCAACATCGATGCCTGGTGGCCGCTGGTGGAGGCGGGCGGTGTGGAATCCATTGTCATGAACGCCTCGGGCTGCGGCGTCACCGTCAAGGAATACGGCCACATCCTCAAGGATGACCCGCACTACGCCACCAAAGCCGAGCGCATCAGCGCCCTCACGCGCGACCTGTCGGAGCTGCTGCCCGCGCTGTTGCCCGAGCTGGCGCAAAAACTGGCCGGCCGCGTGCAGCCCCCCGACGTGCTGTTTGCCTACCACCCGCCTTGCACCCTGCAGCATGGCCAGCAACTGCGCGGCGGGGTAGAGACGCACCTGAACCAGCTGGGCTTCAAGCTGCGCGTGGCACGCAACGAATCCCACCTGTGCTGTGGCTCGGCGGGCACCTATTCGGTGCTCAACCCGGACCTGTCGTACCAGCTGCGCGACCGCAAGCTCGGTGTGCTGGGCGAAGCCTTTGGCGAGCAGGCGCCCGACGCCATTCTTTCGGCCAACATCGGCTGCATCACGCATCTGCAAAGTGGCACGGCCACGCCCGTGAGGCACTGGGTGGAAGTACTGGACGAGGCGCTGGCCGCGCCTTGAAATCCTGTCCGGTCTTTTCCCGCGTTGCCAGGATGGGTGATCCGGGCGTTTCGGGGCATGGCCGAGTGGCAGGCGAAGACAATGGCGGCAGAGGTGAAACCCCATGCACGCTGCGACGGAACAACTGGTTCGTATCCCGGTGGACGCTGGCCTTATCGAGGGCGCGCTGGAGTGCCCGCCCGACAGCCAGGGTCTGGTGCTGTTTGCCCACGGCAGCGGCAGCAGCCGCCACAGCCCCCGCAACAACCATGTGGCGCGGGTGCTGCGAGAACGCGGCCTGGCGACCCTGCTGGTCGATCTGCTCACGCCAGAGGAAGACCGTGTCTATGCCACGCGGTTTGACATCCCGCTTCTCACGCAACGCCTGCTGGATGTGACCGATTGGGCCAGGCGCCAGCCCGCAACGGCATTGCTGCCCATGGGGTATTTCGGTGCCAGCACCGGTGCTGCGGCGGCCTTGAGTGCTGCTGCCTCGCAGGGCGCAGGCATACGGGCCGTGGTCTCCCGCGGCGGGCGCCCGGATCTCGCCCCGGCCCGTGATCTTGCGCGGGTGCAGTGCCCCACCCTGCTGCTGGTGGGCGCGTGCGACGAAGAGGTGCTGGCCCTCAACCGGCGCGCCGCCGCGCACATGCCCGGGCCCACCCACCTGACCATCGTTCCCGGTGCCACCCATCTGTTTGAAGAGCCCGGAACGCTGGAGGCCGTGGCCCGCCTGGCGGCCGACTGGTTCGCGCAGCATTTGCCTACGCGCGGGGCACCCTCAGGCGCGCAGTAGCGCGATCACTTCCTCGTCATCCACCTGAGGGAAGTGGCGGTAAAACTGGCCTACCGCCTGAAAATCTTCCGGCGCCTGCAGGCACACCACCTCGTCCGCCATGGGCCGGATTTTCTGCAGGGCATCGGTTGATGCGACAGGGATGGCGCAGACCAGCTTGCCGGGTTGGCGCTGGCGCAGGCTGTGCAGCGCAGCCATCATGGTGGCCCCCGTGGCCAGACCATCGTCCACCACGATGACGACGCGCCCTTGCGGATCGATCGGTGCATGGATCGGTGTGTATTGCACGCGGCGCGAGTGGATGGTGGCCAGCTGCTTCTGCTTTTCTGCAGCGATGTAGTCCTGGTCGGCGCCTACCGCGGCAGCATTGGGGGCGATGTAGGTCCAGCCGCTTTCCGCCACCGAGCCAATCGCCACCTCTGGCTCAAAGGGGGCGCGCAGCTTGCGCACCAGCACCACGTCGAAATCGCCGCCGATCTGCCGGGCCACGATCTTGCCGATGGGCACAGCACCGCGCGGAATGGCCAATACCAAGGGGTGCTGGTCGCGATAGCCTTTCAGGCGGTCGGCCAGCTGATGGGCAGCGTCATCGCGGTCTTTGAACATGGGGCGGCCTCGGGTGGGTTCATTGCGGGCGAGCGGGCTGCACCAGCTCTATCCGGAAATCGGGCTCATACGGCGGCACATGGCACTCGATGATGTCTGGCGGGGCGATGCCAAGCCGGGCGCCCACCACATCGGCGTGCACGGGCAGGCGGGTGGTGACACGGTCCACCAGGCAGGCCACCCGGATGGCCGCTGGCTGCTTGCGCGCCAGATATTCCACCACCCTCAGCAGCGAATGGCCGGTGTACAAGACATCATCGACCACCAGCACCGTAGAGCCGCGCAAATCCAGCGCGGCGTGTTGCGCCTGCTCTGTCAGCAGGGTTTCCGGGTGGAGCAGCGTCAGGTCGTCTGCATAACGCTTGACCTGCAGATCCAGCCGCAACGGCTGAGGCAGCCCATACAGCTCCACCATCCGCGCGGTCAGGCGATCTGCCAGCGGCGCGCCTCGGCGCAGCACACCAATCACGGCCACCGGGTGGGCTCCGTGGAGCAGGCCGTTGGCCTGCCGCGCCATCTCGTCGATGACGGCCACCAACTGCGGCGTGTCGTACAGGACGGTTCGCGTGCCAGAGGGGGCGTTCATGGCGCCCGCCGCAGGATGAGCGGGCCGTTGGCGGCGTTCTTGAGCCATCCCGGCGAGGGCCCGATGCGCCTGCCGAGCGACAGGCTTTGGTGGGGTATCCGTGAAGTCATGGGGCTTCTCCTGGGGGAGAAAAATCGAACACACGAAGCGCGACGTCCACTTTATGGGGCGCCGCAGCGGGCGTCAATCCCGGGGGGCGCCCCGGTTTGCCACCGGGCCTCGCTTCCTGTACCGTCTGCAGTGTGGTCTGCGAAGCTTTGGCCTTGCGCCACACACAGGAGATCTTCATGACGATCCATCAGAACCCGCGCGACAAGCAACCGCCCCACACGGGCAAGGTCGAGAACGACACCAACAAACTGGGCGAGCAGGACCCCACCCAGATCAACCAGGGCAAGCGCACCCCCGAAAGCCGCAGTGACCGCGAGTCGCATGTGGGCGGCAGCAACCAGTCGCAATCGCGGCGAGGGCCAGCGGGGAGTAACAACCGGTAGTACTGACCAACGCCGGGTTGCGCATTAAGTTGAAGGGCAGGACGAGGCACTCTGCGCCTGAGAAGTGCGGTCTCTGGTGCCTTTGATCGGCCGTTACGATGTGACCCCAACATCTTTTGGCGGAGTAGTTATGCGATTTGAGGGGACGCTGACAAAGTGGAACGAAGAGCGTGGCTTCGGCTTCATTACGCCTATCCCGGCAGGGCAAGATATTTTTGTGCACGTCTCGGCGTTTGCGCGGGATGGGAAGCGGCCGCAGCTGCAGGAGGTATTGAGCTTCGAGATCACCATGAACAAGGACGGCAAGAAGCAGGCTGTCGCGGTTCGTCGTGATCGACCCGCTCCCTCTGCGACGGTCGCGCGGGATTGGCGCCGCACCGACACATCCGACGAACCCCGGGCACTGTCCTCACGCATCGTGGTGTTCGTCATCGCCTGCGCGCTGCTCGCTGCTGCTTACTGGCAATACGATCGGCGCACTCAGCGGGCGATGGCCTTTCAGGCCGAAGTTGCTGCACAGGCGCTGGACCAGCCGACGCCCAAACCTTTCGCCACATCGCAACCCCTGGCGTCATCGCTGTTTCGATGCGATGGCCGTCAGCATTGCTCGCAGATGACATCCTGTTCCGAGGCCAAATATTTTCTTCAGAGTTGTCCTGGCGTGAAGATGGATGGCAACAATGATGGTGTTCCCTGCGAGGAACAATGGTGCACCCATCCTCTAGCAAAGTAGGAGGGCTGGAGGGGCGTTTGACGCCCTCCGGCCCAAGGCTGGCATGATCGAGGGTTTTGTTGCCCTCCACCCGCTAGCCATGACCGACCACGTGCCAGACCAAGAACCCACAGTGGCGCCCGCCGCCCCGGTAGCCGCTGCCAACGCCCAGCAGGCGTTGCAGCAGCCCGAGACTGGCGACAGCGCCCCGGCGGCCACTGCCGCAGCCGCCATGGCCACGGATTCCCCGCGCGGGGATCGCCCGTCCCGGGGTGGGCGCGGTGGCCGTAACAGCGGCCGTGATCGCGCGCGCAACGAGGGCCAAGCGCCTGCAGGCCCGCAAGCGCCATCGCGCACGCCCCCGCGCACCCACCCGGCGCTAGAGCAGTTGGCGGGGCTTTATCCCCATCTGTTCGGCGCGGTGTTTTTGCCGCTCAAGCGCGGCATCTTTCAGGACCTGCTGGAAGCCCATCCCGAGCTGTTTGAACGCGATGCGCTCAAGGTGGCGCTGGGCATCCACACCCGGTCCACCCGTTACCTGCAAAGCGTGGCCGCTGGCGAAAAGCGCCACGACCTCGCGGGCCAGCCCGTTGAAGACATGGCGCCCGAGCACGTGCACCATGCGTTGCTGGAGGTGTTTCGCCGCCGCAAGGCCCGTGCGGGCGACGACGTTTTGCCCAAGCTGCGCAAGCGCATGATCCAGGCGTTTGAGGCCTCGGGCCTGACGCGCGAGGCCTATACCGAGCTGGTCACCGGCCGCGATGAGGCGGCCAACGCCATCCTGGAAGAAGCCTTTGCCGAATGGGCAGCCCGCAATGCCAAGGACGAGGCCCTGCTGCGTGCCTTCGAAGCCAGCGGCCAGACGCTGGAGGCCTTTGCCGACATGTACGGCATGGACCCGCGCCAGGCCGGTCAGATGCTGGAGCGCGCGCGCCACCAGCGTCCGCCCGCTGCCACGGCCTGATTGCCGCTTGTTAAGCGCCTGGGGCGGCCAGCGCCGCCTCGATGTCGCCTGCCAGTTTTTTTGGCGCATCTTGCGGGGCATAGCGGCGGATCACGCGGCCGTCCTTGCCCACGAGGAATTTCGTGAAGTTCCACTTGATGGCCTTGCTGCCCAGCAGGCCCGGGGCTTCTGCGGTGAGCCACTGGTACAGGGGCGAGGCGTTGGCGCCATTCACGTCGATCTTGGCCATCATCGGAAAACTCACGCCATAGTTGAGCTGGCAAAAGCTGGCGATTTCGTCGTTGCTGCCCGGGTCCTGGTGGCCGAACTGATTGCACGGAAAACCCAGCACCACCAGCCCCTTGTCGCCATATTGCTTGTGCAGCTCTTCCAGCCCGCCAAACTGGGGCGTGAAGCCGCAGGCACTGGCCGTGTTGACGATCAGCAAAACCTTGCCCTCGAACTGCCGCAGCGGCACGGCGGGGCCGCTCATGGGCTGGGCTTCAAAGTCATACAGGCTGGACATATGGGCAACTCCTTGTGGGCAAGGGGGCATGGTAGCGACTGGTTGCCCGTCGTGCAGGGCGCTGGGCGATTGCCCGTGCGTGCCATCAGGCGCTGGCACTGCGCCGATATTGCAGCGCAGCCAGCAGTGCTGCCAGCATGATCAGCGACCCGCCCAGCAGGGTGCGCGGCTCCAGCGGGGCGGCGGTGAGCAGGGCCGATGACACGCTGGCAAACACCACCTCCGACAGCATCACCAGTGCCGTGGTGCCCGCCGCCAGGCGCGTGGCGCCATATTGCAGGGCGTAGTTGCCCAGCAGAAAGGCCAGTGCCAGCGCCAGGGCCAGCAGGGCGCGGGTCTCGCCGAGCTTGCGGACTATGGTCTCGGCGATGGTGGTGGCGGCACCCGATTCGATCAAGACACCTGCCAGCACACCGGCCGCCAGGATCCGCATCACGGCCGTGGTGATCCCCTGGGCGCCGCCGATCATCAGGGCGACGGTCTGGGTCAGGTCGGCGCCGCCGATCAGGCCACCAGCCAGGGCACCGACGATCATGCCGTAGGCGGGCGGCACCTTCTTCAGAATGATGAGGAAGATGGCGATGGAGAGCGCAGCGAGAGCACCGAGCGCGGATACAGGGATCATGACGGGCACCTTTCAAATGAGTGAGTGGTGGCC
>ERZ1023696.39-NODE-39-length-29544-cov-7.614543_pt1 | contig 29544 bp, 28 predicted proteins | sample MGYA00520859_ERZ1023696 | MGnify/ENA primary metagenome ERZ1023696 (study PRJEB33180, sample SAMEA4046002) | wastewater metagenome | place: Denmark | collected 2016-03-13 | study: EMG produced TPA metagenomics assembly of the PRJEB13832 data set (Local surveillance...
GTGGCCAATTATAAACGTCTTACTGTGCTTATCTACTATAATAATACAATCAAAAACCTAACCGAAAATTTAATAACGTTTCACTGATTTCATCTTCATTAATTCCGATGTAGCGTTTGGTAATCTTTTCGCTGCTGTGACCAAAGATTTCCATCAAGGTGGCCACGTCTTTGGTTTTCTTGTAATAGTGGTACCCGAAGGTTTTACGTAGCGTATGCGTGCCGATATCGTCCCTTTCAAGCAGGGCTGCGACCTTCTGGAACATCTGGTACACCGTATTGACTTCCAAATGGCCGCCTTTGGTGCTGGGAAACAAATAATCTGCCGGTGCCAGGTCTGCGGTGTACGCCTGGATTAGGTCCTGCAGACTACTTAAATACAAAATACGGGTCTTTCCCGTTTTTTTCTCCACGATCCGTGGGTTTTTAGCCGACAGGATGTCTTGTTTCTTCAGTTTGACGATATCGGACATGCGTAACCCACTGTTGATCCCGATCAAAAAGAGGAAAACATCGCGTTCGGCATTCTTGTTGCGCCGCAAACAGAATAAAAAGTCGTTGATTTCTTGCTGCGAACGTAAGGGTTGGACATTATAGGGCATGGAAAAACGCGCTCCTTTCACAAAACGGATACCTGATTTCATGCAGTATACCACGCAATCGGGTATCGGAGGGCCGCATAAAAAAAGAACCCCGGTTTAAAGGGATTCTCGATACACGATTCTATACAATTTCATGTATCTCCGCTAAAGAAAATACCTATATTATTTTTTAGTAATTATGCTATATTTCTTATATCAACTGATTGTTAAAATTAAGAAAGTAGAGGTGTACATATTTGAATTACTATCATCTAGTTACCAGAAAGCCAATGTATATTGGTCAAAAAATTATTTTTGATAAAAGGAATAAAAACAGATTATATTCCTTCTTTTTAGACAATAATTTTAAGAATAAATCAAATGAATCCTTGGATCAGATCATACAACGTTTAGATACCAATCTTAATAATGAAGATCTCTCATTTTTGAATAATTCTATGTCTCACACCTCCAGAGCTATTAGAGAAGTCGTTACTGAAATGATTAGATTAGAGTCTTTTCCAATGCTTCCTTCAAGGTTTGAATGTCTGTATGGTGCTGATAACCTAGATGATTTAATAGCATGGAAAGAACTATTTGAATCTTATAATAGAGTCATTCTTCAAATCGTTAAATTAGAAAATACTGGACCTGTTTTCAAAGGTAATGCTTCTTTATTACCAGACTTAGAAAATAATTCTTTTTTAGAAAAAATTGATCAAGCAAAAGAATACTGGAGCTCTCCTACTGATAGTCATTTATCTGAAGTATTGATTGGTGGAGAAATTACTGTTACTGAAATAGTTGAGGATTTTCAGTAAGTAGTTTTTAAGTTGATTTAAACCTATGTTTTTTTAGTTAAAAGTGACTGAATAAATAAAAAATAACCTTGATCAATCAAGGTTATTGATACTCGACTTTATCTAAAATAGTGTATTATCCTTTTTATTATTATATATGTAGACCATAAGAAAATGTTCTATTAGAATTAAGCTTCTATTTTTATTGTATAATAAACTTATTCCACTTTTGGAGTTTTTACAAAAATAAAAAAAAAAAACGAGGAACTAATCCATTAAGTAGACTCTCTTTTTTTTATAGAACACAAACCATTGTCGCTATTAAAAGTTATTAAAATCGCGTTTCGAAGTTATTAAAACCTATTAAATGTTATGAAATCCTATTAAAAAGAGGGTTTTGAGCGCGTTTTGAGCGGAGTAGGGGACACATCAGGCTTTGCCTGATATCAAGCGGTTTTTGAAGGATTGAGAAAACCAGAGCGGAGTGAACCCCTTATGCTCATGGAAAAATACAAAGAAGTCAGGGATATGCATATTTTTATTTTCTTCTAGAACCCCCTGCGAAGAAAGAAGTTCGCTAATAAAATCTGTACCTGGCTGTGAGCATTCGAAAAATCATAATCAATTTCTTCCAGCTCATATGACAAATAGCGTCCAAATTCCTCATCCTTGCGCGTCTTCTGAAGCTGGCAATAAATAAGAATGATTCTGATTCTTTTTTAAGAACGTCTCTACCTACTTTCAAGTTGTCTTCACAGTAATAGGTTCTTTTTCATATAAAGTAAGAATGAAAGTGAGCACCCTTCGTTAAAAAAATGGATCTGAAAAAAGGGAGATTCTTTCCGCACTTTGAAGTAAATGGAGCCGCAGATTTTTACATCCCTGATCAATCCTTTACCAATTGCTGTTACTTCATTCGAACGCAAACAAGTTATAAATATTCTTTCAACCTATATCGTTAGCTTAATGTTCGCCCGTTGTAAAATATTATGATTTTCATTTTTATATTGGGTGATACGTTCGGTATAGGCTTTCCGACGTCTTGTCAGAAGCCGCAATTGTTGAACTTCTTCGCAAGGGATGTAGGATGGATGGATCAGACCACATCTACCAAGTTGGGCAATCCATTCCGCATCGTTCATGTCTGTCTTCTTTCCAGGAAGATTTTTAATATGTTGCGGATTCGCCAGAATCAACGTCAGATTGCTGTCATAAAAAATATTAAATATTGGAATCCAATATTGCCCAGTACTTTCGAAAAAAACATGCGTTACGTTCTGAGATTGAATCCATGTCAATGCTTCTCGAAGTTTCTTTGTTGTTGTACCAAAGGTACGATGCTGTTTTTTTGGTTTGTTTGTATCTAACGGGCCGTCAAGTATACAACAGACAATAGACTTTTGATGCACATCGATTCCGCAACAGGTTTCAACCATAACTTCCATGGAAATCCCTCCTAAAATAAAATGAGAAGATAACGGATTTCATCGAAATAGATCTGTAATTTTGTTTCCATACTCAAAGGTATATTCGGTTTTTCTCAACAAGATGAAATCATTCAGTTTTCTATACGGGTTCGGCAAAACACCGCTAAAATTGTTGAATTTGTGTTACCTTCAATTCAATTATAAGTGTCAACTTATTTTCTGTCATGGATTTGTTCGCGAAGCGAACTTAGAGTTTTGTTTGAAAATAAATAGCTGAAAAATGCGCAAAAAGGCACTCCCATGCTATAATTTAGATGGAAAAAATTTTTTTAGTTTGCTCTAGCCTGTTGCCGCAGTCCTAGAGCTTTTTTTGCGTCGTAATGTTCGCCAGTGCTCAAGATTTTATAAATTACTCGAATCATTTTATGTGCACAGGCGATGATTGCCTTCATCTTCGAACTTCTACCAGAAATACGGGCGTATAGATTATGGAACGCTTCATCTTTTGATCTTCCCGCAGTGCCTCCGGCCTGGAAAAGGATGGATTTTAAATACTTATTTCCTTGTGTTGTATGGGAAGATTTTTTTATTCCAGCGCTCTCGTAAGATCCTGGGCATACTCCCGCCCACGATGCTAAGTTGCCTTGTGATTTGAAGGCCTCTACATTTGGGCCAATTTCACTCAAAATCACGCAAGCAACGATAGCACTGACTCCAGGAAGTTCAATAAGGAGATTATACTCTCGCTCAAATCTCTCCAAAACATATTGCTTGATTACAACTGTAATTTCTTCTACTTGATTTACCGAATGACGATAATGTTCCAAAGATTGCCCTAGAAGGAATCGATCTTCAAAAGATAATTTACCGTCCATCGCTTCAACCAACTCAGCTGCAGTAGCTTTGACTTTCCCGTGAATTTTAGGAAGAATCGTTTGTTCTGTAATTACTTCTCCATCAATGAACATTTCGAGTAACGTTATTCCAGTAATGCCATAGATGTCCGAAAGATAACTCGTTAGCTTAATGTTCGCCCGTTGTAAAATATTATGAATTTCATTTTTACATTGGGTGATACGTTCGGTATAGGCTTTCCGACGCCTTGTCAGAAGCCGCAATTGTTGAACTTCTTCGCAAGGGATGTAGGATGGATCGATCAGACCACATCTACCAAGTTGAGCAATCCATTCCGCATCGTTCATGTCTGTCTTCTTTCCAGGAAGATTTTTAATATGTTGCGGATTCGCCAGAATCAACGTCAGATTGCTGTCATAAAAAATATTAAATATTGGAATCCAATATTGCCCAGTACTTTCGAAAAAAACATGCGTTACGTTCTGAGATTGAATCCATGTCAATGCTTCTCGAAGTTTCTTTGTTGTTGTACCAAAGGTACGATGCTGTTTTTTTGGTTTGTTTGTATCTAACGGGCCGTCAAGTATACAACAGACAATAGACTTTTGATGCACATCGATTCCGCAACAGGTTTCAACCATAACTTCCATGGAAATCCCTCCTAAAATAAAATGAGAAGATAACGGATTTCATCGAAATAGATCTGTAATTTTGTTTCCATACTCAAAGGTATATTCGGTTTTTCTCAACAAGATGAAATCATTCAGTTTTCTATACGGGTTCGGCAAAACACCGCTAAAATTGTTGAATTTGTGTTACCTTCAATTCAATTATAAGTGTCAACTTATTTTCTGTCATGGATTTGTTCGCGAAGCGAACTTAGAGTTTTCTATGCAAAGTTCAGAAACCTTACTTGTAGTGCCAATTTGAAATTGTTTTAATATTGTCCCTGAAGCTTTGGCGCGCGTCGCTTGCCCTTCCCTCCGGGAATACAGTGAATCAAAAAGCGTAATTCACTGTATTCCCGGAGGATTTGAAGAAAATTCTGATTAACTCGCAAATATTTTCTTCATCATTCCCATGCTGCAGGTCGCGTTCATCGCTGGTATTCCAGCCTGTCTAGCGGGTGTCCTCTCTCTGCCAGAATGTTTCTTTAACGCATTTCTGACTGCGAATTTCAGTTTTACCGCTAAACTTTCCGGAACGGTGCGTACTGGCTCCGTTAACGCTTTTTCTAGGGTTCCCATCTTCTTACCTTCAATGATGGAGACCATCGCCCGAGCGCCATCATGGCTCCAGTATTTCCCATTACCTTTCATTCGGTAGCTGTAAGGTCGATGATTACTTTCACAGCTTCCAATTCCCCGGATTCCTTTGCAGGATTCGATTTCTCTTAACGGACGAAGATACGCCCAGTTTCTTTCTAGGTAGGCTGCCAAAAGTCGTAACTCCTCTTTTTGATCTTTCTCCTGTTCTAGCGAGATTTTACTTTCAATCGTATCCAACACAATCGCAATCGAATCCCAATCATAGGACCATAGGGCCTTTTTCAGCGGCAGTTCCATCTCTGGACACCAAGAAAGACGGCTCTTAATCTTTTTGTGAACGTGATAGCGATCCACCTGATGGATATGTTCCTTACACACACCAATTGCCATGGCACAGTCCTCTGCCCGATAACCTGAGCCACCATCGGTGTTCGAAATGACTACCGTATTTTTGAGATCGTAATGACTCCCTAAATAAATCGCTGCTTTCTCCCATGCATCTTTCGCTGATTTCAACGATGAAACAAATATCGGATTTTTCAGTTTCTTTCTTTTCCCGCTTGTTGTGACGCCTTCTGCTATTTGGACTCGGTGGATCTCTTCTTTTCTTTTCCCCTTGCCTTTAATGACGATCCCATCGCCTTCTACCAAGAGAAAAGGTACTTCTTTCTGTTCTTCGGGTAAGGCCACTTCGTATTCTTCTAAGTTTTGTTTCTCCCACTGCGCTTGCTTTTCTCCTACCGATTTCACAATATTGCCCACTGTTCCATGGCTCATGCTGAACGAAGTCAGTTTAGTGACGGCTTCGGCCACACCGCGGTAGACGCTGCCAGTCACAAGTTCGGCCACTTGCTTTTGTAAAAGGGTAGAGTAGCGCTCGCTTTTATTGAAGCCACAGATGTTATCCAGTGGGAAAAAGCTCTTTTCACCTTTCTTCTTTAAACGTCTACGCATAAACTCGACTGTACCGAATGTGAAAGTAATCGTGCGTGAATCCCTGTTGGCGATACGCCATCCTTCCGCTTTAAACGGAACGTACAACTCGCTATCCAAGGCCTCTAAGGCCTCCTTCATGAGTTGACTTACAAGATCTGAGAAATAAGCCTGAAGCGTAGTTTCTGCATCAAGCACATGACTTGAATCCTTTATTATGTGGTGAATTTCTGCTATAATTTTTTCCATGAAGACCTTCCTCTACACTAAATTGGCTACCAACCTTTAGTTGTATTGTAAGGTCTTCTTTTGGACTATTTCAACAAAAGAATAGTTTTGCATAGAAAAATTATACACTTAGAGCTTGCCCTCAACTTTCCTCCGGTGAGAGCTCTTCTCAACGGAGGTGGGGTTCCGGTAATTTGCTCTGCTCCTGTGAGCGAATGTTGGCCGGAGCTGGGCGTGAAATCGAGGGCTGTCCTCCGTCGAGCGACGGTTCGTCGGAGGTGCAGACTTTGCGCTCGCCTCAGCTCCGGCGAGGAAAGCCCCACCGGGGTTGGACTCGCTCAAAATATCCGGCGCTGCATGAACCTTCCGCGGCCAAGCAAAAGCCCCCGCTAGCGAGGGCTTGATGCCTTCGCCCGCGAAGGCCGCTAATCCGTTCTCTTAGTATGTTGCTTCGATGGCTTGGACCTGGTCGTAAAGGTATTGGTTCGTCGGAGCAGGCAATCCGTATTTTTTTGCTCTTTTCAGTATGGTGCCTGCAAACAACTCGACCTCTGAAGGCCGTTTCGCAATGCCATCCTGTCGCATCGATGGCATTCCCAACGGTGTCAGTCCGTCGATGATCGTCAAATCGTTCTCCAGATCGGTTTCCGTCAGGTTGACACCTTCCTTCTGGGCGATCGGCAAGACTTCGCGCATGGCGGCGATCATCAGGTCGCGGATTGGTCCCTCTTTGTGGATGTCGCGGAAAGTGCCTTCCTTCACCATCAGCACTTGATTCACGCCGACATTCAGCATGAATTTCGCCCACATGCGGTGGAGGATATCCGCTTCAACAACGTGCGGCAAACCTGTTTCTTCGAAGAACGCTGCCACCGCATCCAAACGCGTCTGTTTTTCGGGAGCATCGATGCCGATGCGCAGTTCGCCGATATGGACAGACTTCACATCGTTGCCGGTGCGCAGTGCGTCCATCCCTTGGGCTACGCAGTGGACGATCTTCTCACCGCCAAAAGCCGCGCCGATGACTTCTTCGCTGGAAATGCCGTTCAGGACCGAAATGATCGTCGTATCCGGACCGACTTGGTTGCGGGCTGTTTCGATCGCGTCATCCAATTGGGTTCCTTTTACGGCTAAAATGACAAGGTCTGCAGGTTCCAGACTGGCATCTTTTTCGTCGACGTATTGGAAATCACAGGGCTCCCCGTTGAAGGAAATGCCTTGTTCCTGATAGCGCGCCATCCGCTCTTTGTTGACGACGATGCGCACGCGATCCTTTCCGATGGCTTTCGTGAAATGGTTTCCGTATAGGATTCCTAAAGCGCCCAATCCGATGATGGCTACAGTTTCAATCTTCATTCTCTCACGCCTCTTTCCGAAAAAAATCTTAAAAAAATTTCTCTATTCAGCTGGTTTGTATTTGCGCAGCTGTTCGATCAGATACGGCAAGTCCGTCTCGAATTGGACGCCATAGTGCAGTTCGCGTCCGCTTTTCAACGTGCGCTCGATCACCTTGTTGTTGTAGTGGACGGCCGTTTCGGTGGCTACGGTCAGTGGGAGGTTTTGGAAAAGCAAACCGCCAACCACACTTGTGAACAAGTCTCCTGCGCCGTCATAGTGGCCGGGAAAATGTTTCGCGAAGGTATACTGCGCTTCAGGTTCGTCTTGGCTGATGCAGACGGCCCCTACTTTTTCCATTTCGAGGGAGACCCCCGTCAAGACGACGCTCTTCGGATTCAGCACCCGCAAATCAGCCAATAATTCCGCAACATCGGCTTCCTTATATGGCTTCTTCAACATTTGGCGTTTGGTCAAAAAGCAGGCTTCGGTCACGTTTGGCGTGATCACGGTCGCTTCATTGCAGAGTGCCGCCATTTCATCCACATATTCCAGCGTGAATCCCGGATAGAGCACGCCTTGATCGCCCATCGCCGGATCAAGAATGATGTGGGCATCTTCGGCCGCAAATGTATGAATAATATCGCGTACGATGTTGATTTGCTGGCGCGAACCCAGATAGCCGATCAGGATGCCATCAAACTTGATGCCCAAAGACTGCCAATGCTGCAGGATGCCTCCCATTTCCTGGGTCAGATCCAAAAAGGTATAGCCTTCAAATTCTTTACCCGTATGGGTGGACAACAGTGCTGTCGGCAGGATGCTCACCCAATTGTCCAGGCAGCTCACTACAGGCACCGCCACGTTCATCGAAATGCGACAACTGGCGGAAATATCTTGGATAATCAATACCCTCGGTTGACTCAAATGCTTCACCCCTTCACTTTAAAAACTCAATTATTCCCATTCTATCATCTTTTCATTGGATTTTCTGATTTTTCCATCATTTTGGAAATTATTGTGAAAACGATGAGAAAAAGAGTGCAAACTTCTGCATAAGGGCTATAATAAAAAATAATGCTTGGAGGAGAGTTGCATGAAGACCGAAAAAAATAGTACTTACAGATTGGTTATTTTGGCCTTATTTATAGCATTTACCGTCGTCATGACCTTATTGTTCAGCATCCCGATCCCTTTCGGCTACGTTAACTTGGGAGACATGGTGCTCCTATTGGCCGGTCTGTCCTTCGGAAGCAGCGCGGGCTTTATCGTCGGTTCACTCGGCAGCATGTTGGCTGACCTGTTCGCCGGTTATGCCTTCTATGCGCCGATTACCTTTGTCGTGAAAGGTTTGGAAGGATTCTTTGCCGGCTGGTTGTTCCAGAAAATGGATCACAAGAAGCCGTTGGTTGCCACGGTGATCGCCGGTGTGTGGATGGCGATCGGATACGCCATCGGGGACACGATCCTATTCAGTTTTGGTGCCGCGATTGCTTCCTTCCCGTTGAACATCGCGCAGGGCCTCGTGGGGGCATTTCTGTCCACACTCTTGTACCGTTGGTTGAATCCTTATATTGCGAAGAAATTGAAATAACGAATGTGCGCCCACTCCGTATGGTTAGCGGAGTGGGCGTTCTTTGTGCATCTATGCTGCTCAAAACAGCAGCGCAGCCAACAGCGGGATCGTGAACACCGACAGCAACGTCGAAATGAAGACGTAGCGCGTTGAAAAGGCTGTGTTGCCACCGTACTGCATCGACAATGCCACAGCCATCGCCGGGCCAGGCATGGCCGAAATGATGACGAGAATCCCCAGCATAGTCGGATTCGTCAGGATGCCCTTCGTAGCCCACCAGAGGAACAACGGAATCACGATCATGCGGTAGAACGCAAACAGATAGATTTTCCATTCCTTGAAGGCACCTAGGATATCGATGTCGGCCAATGACGCGCCGATGATGATCATCGCCAATGGGGACGTGATATTCCCGATGCTGGTGGCGGTGTCCATCACCAACGCCGGCAATTTAACGTCGAACAGGAACACGAACACCGCGAACAGCGAAGCGAGGTTGCCGGGATTCAGGAGAATCGCTTTCCAGCTCGCCCGCGACTTTTTCGAGCCTTTCGCAATCAGGAAGACTCCCAAAGAGTAGATCAACAGGTTGTTCGGGATGCCGTAGAGCGAGGCATAAAAAAGGGTGCCGGTGCCGAAAATAGCCTGCACGACCGGCAATCCCATGAAACCATTGTTCGTGAAGATGGTCAGGAACTCGATGATCCCTTCCGTTTCCTTATCCGCGCGGAACAGTTTCGGACTGAACTTGGCCAATCCGACCGTGAAAAGATACATCAGGGTAGCGGTCAACAAGACGAAGAGCGTGTCCGACTTCGTACCTACCTCGCCTGCACCTTCCACCGATGCGATCACAAGCGCCGGCACCGTGACATAGGTGATCAATGCTGCAAAATTGGCGTTCGCGTGCTTGTCGAAAACTTTCATGACCGTCGCGAGATAGCCTACAAACATGATCATCACCAGCATGATCATCCTACTAAATACAACACTAACATCCAAAATTCTTGTTCCTCCTCTGCCGACCATCCATTTATATATCCAAATTCTAACACAGTTCTGCGTTGAAATTTTATTTTCCATTACGTTTCAGGATTCTTCCTGTGCCGTACAGGGCATAACAATCGGTATCTGCCGCACAGAATGTTAGAATAGAAGCAACCATATAACGAATGCTTCTGTCACATTTCGTCCTGAAAGGTGGATTACTATGCAAAAAAAATTGACGATCCTTCAGATCAACGACACCCACAGCTACTTGGAGTTGCACAACGAACTGTTCTATGAAAAAGACAAATTAGCGTTCCGCAAGGCTGGGGGGTATGCTCGTCTCCAAAGCCTGATCAAAGATTTCCGCAGCAAAAATCCGACACTCGTTTTCGATAACGGCGACACGATCCATGGCACCTACGAAGCGATCGCTACGAAAGGCTGGCACATGCTGCCCGTCCTGAACGAAGTCGGCTTTGATGCCATGACATTCCACTGGGATACAGGCTTCGGTCCGGACAATCTGAAACAAATCGGAAAGCAATTGGATTACCCGATTCTCGCAATCAATGCCTATGAAAAGGAAAGCGGCAAGTTGGCGTTCGAGCCCTACAAAATTCTGTCCGTCGGCGAACTTTCGATCGGTGTGATCGGTATCGCTTGCAACATTATCGACAAAACGATGCCGCCCCATTTCAGTGAAGGGCTTTCCTTCACTTTGGGCCGTGAGGAGCTGCCCCGCTATGTAGCGGAACTGAAGGAAAAAGAGGTCAATCTGATCATCGTCCTGTCCCATCTTGGTTTCCCGCAGGACCTGAAATTGATGAGCGAAGTCGAAGGCGTGGCGATCTGCTTGAGCGGTCACACTCATAATCGGCAGGAGCACATCGTCCATGTCGGCGAAACGGCAGTCATCCAATCCGGCTCGCACGGATCTTTCCTTGGCGCACTCGAAATGACTCTTGAAGACGGAGTGATTCAATCCATCGAGCACCAACTTATTCCGGTGACGGAGGATATCCCGGAAGACTCCGAAATGAAATTGTTGGTCGAGGATGCCCTCTCCCCATATCGCGAGAAATTGGAGCTGAAAGTCGGTGAGACCAAAAAAGTGCTGCACCGCGGCTGGAGCGTCGAAACGACGATGGATAATTTCCTTTTGGATGCCATACTGTACCACACGAAAACGGATTTGGCCTTCTCCAATGGCTGGCGCTATGGGGTACCGATCCTGAAGGGCCCGGTGACGCTGAGGGAGTTGTATCAGATTATCCCGATGGACCCGCCTATTTCCACCGCCATCCTGACCGGTTCGGAAATAGTCACTCTGCTTGAAGAGAATCTCGAGAGCACCTACGCAGCGGACCCATTTAATCAGATGGGTGGCTACTTGAAGAGGGCGATGGGCTTGCATGCTTATCTGAAACTGGAAAATCCAAAAGGAACCCGTGTCCAAAAACTTTTCATCGCGGGCGAAGAAGTCATCCCGGATAAAGAATACAACGTCAGCTATGTGACCAACCAGGGCGTTCCGAAGAAATTCGGAAAAGAACACAAGAATCTGGAAAAGCATGCAGTCGAAGCCATGATGGATTATTTGGCCGAGATGGGTCCTTACGAAAAAGAACTGCGCGGAACCTATCAGATCGTCTGACCTATTTATGCAAAAAAAGTGGCCCGGCCCGCATATGCGAGGTTGGACCACTTTTTGTTTGCATTCATTCTATTTGATCATCGAAAATTTAGCTTCGAGGATATCCTTTGTGACGGCCCCGATGATGCGCTCGTAGATTTTGCCGTCCGATCCGATCAGATAAGAGGTAGGCAGCGACTGGACTTGGTACTGATTGAATACTTCCTCCGTGCCGTAAAGATTCAGGAAGCTGATTTCATTTTCCTCCAAAAACAAAGCCGCGTTGTCGGGATGGCTTTCCGAAGTCGTGACGTTCACGCCGAGCACCACCGTATCTTCCTGCTCCTCCGAAAATGCCTGCAGATGAGGCATCTCGGCCTTGCAAGGCGGACACCAGCTGGCCCAGAAATTCAAGAAGACCTTTTTCCCTCTGTAATCGGAAAGTTTCACCGCATTGCCATCCATATCCTGCAATTCAAAATCGTACGCGATCTGTCCGATGTTGATGCCTGTTTGGGCTTTCACCGCTTCGGATGCTGCCGTTTCATGGGAAACCGTCCCCGTTTCGCTCGTTTCAGTACCCGCAAAGTAGCTTTTCCAGAAATCGAACAGGACCCACAAAAAAGCGGCCCCCAATAAAAACCAGATTATTTTCTTCTGCACAAACAAATCCCCCTAACCGAGGCGCTCAAAAGGCGTCCCTTCCAATAAATTCAAGATAGCGATCGATAAAGCTTCAAGCCTTCCAGTAAGCAACAACAAGCCGAACAGGATCATCAGCCACCCGCCGATTTTCATGAACCTTTCGCTGTACTTCAAAATGGATTTGAGCCTTCCGATGAAAAAGGAAACCAGCAGGAATGGCACCGAAAAACCCAGCACGTACATCAGAAGATACAGCACCGGTGGCGACCCCATCGCATTCCCCAGCAGCAGGATCGATGAAAAGATTGGACCGATACAAGGAGTCCAGCCGGCAGCGAAGCCCAGTCCGATCAAAAATGTCGAAAGGAAGCTGACGCCTTTCGTCATCTTCAGCTTCCGGTGGTCCCCCAACAGAAGCGGAATCTTCAGATAGCCGACTGTCGTCAAGCCCATCAGGATGATGAGCAGTCCAGATAGACGCTGCAGCAAGACGCTCACCGGACCGGTCAGCACGGAACTGAAAAGATTGCCGAGATAGCTCACGCCCAATCCCAAAGTGAAGTATACAGCCGATACCCCCAAGAGAAAGACGAGCGAGTGCAGCATAATGTTGCGCCTGACGGAAAGTGAGGTATCCTCTTTTATCTGCTTCACATTCAGGCCGGTGATATAGGAAATGTACAATGGCAACAGCGGCAGCGTGCACGGCGACAGGAAGGACAAGGCGCCCGCCGCGAAGGCCACCCATGTGGTCAAATCTGTTTCGATGGCACTTTCCCCCTAACCAAGACGATAAGAATAAAAGCAGACACAGCCGCAAGGATGAGCTCCGGCGTCACAACCAAACCAAAATAAAGGACACTTTTCCCGTTCATCAGAGCAAAATGAACGATTGCGCCGATCAGCAGCATAACCGCCAGCCGACTGTTGCGCATGGCGATGAACGTGACCGCAAGCAACAACAGCAGGCCCAATCCGGCCAGCCCGATCGAGGTCGGATTCTCATATAGGCTGTAATAGAACAAATGGTTGATCGAAAACAGCAGCAGGAGCAACTGTAAAAGAGCGTCCAGCAACGAGCGATCCGCCAACAATTTCGGCAACTGTTTCCAAAGATTGTACGTTCCGGTGATGATCACAGCCGCAAATACGGCCTCTTTCGTCAAAAGCAAAGCCTGGTAAGGTGCGCGCATCACTTCGGAAAAATGAAGCAAGGCATTGCTGCCGAACGCAAGAGCCAACAGTCGGAACAGCTCGTCGCTCAGCTTGGAAAGTAGCTTCGCTCTTCGTGTTTTTTCGAGGGTGGTCAGTAACCACCAGCTTCCCGATCCGGCCAAGAGCAGCAGGACGGGGATGACCACCGGATTTGATAAGATGTTAATAATAGGATGACCCCTTTCCTGTATTTTTATTGGTCAGAAATCATTCTGACCGATGAGTAGTTCAAGCATAGCATGGATTTTTTCCCCGAGCATCAAATATGCTCCCGGGGGTATTCTCATGTGCCTGTATTGACTCAGAAATACCCGTCTTTTCCGGCCACAACAACACCAAAAAAAAACAGCCCCGGCGGATTCTGCTTATGGACTGCAGATTCCGCCGGGGCTATTCAGATTCAAATTCACATTTTTCTTACGTCATAAATTTCCGGATCAACGCGTTCCAACAGGCCGGCTTCCTTCCCGGAAACAGTCAGGTAGAGCTCGTGCATCGCCCGGGTGCAGATTGTGTAGAGAATCTGCATTTCATTTTGGGCAGCTTTTGCCGGATAGTGGCAAATCGCAAAAACGACATCGAATTCCAGACCTTTAGCCAAACGGGCCGGCATGATCAATACCGGGTGATGGCTGTTGTCGGTATCATGCTGCACCAGTTTGAAATCAATGCCGGCAACCGACAATTCCTGGCTGATGCGTTCCGCATCTTCCGCATTGCGGCTGATGAAAGCCACGCGCATGCCGGCAGCGACGCTCGCATCCACCTTCTGTTTGATGTAGTCCATATCGAGCCCGCCATCGTCGATCAGCAGCACTTCCGGTTTCTTGCCGGAACGGATATAGGTCCCTTCCGGTTTTTCACCTTCGATGAAGCTTTCCGAGAAACGGACGATTTCATTCGTCGAACGGTAACTGGTCAGCAAACGGTAAGAACGGAACGTACTTTCGGAAAAAATGGTCCGAAGATCATCAAAGGAAAGACGTCTGTTCAGGATATTCTGATTCAAGTCGCCGCTCAGGATGAAGCGTGCGCTCGGGTAGGCATGCTGCAGCATCTGCAGTTGGAAAGGTGAAAAATCCTGCACCTCATCCAGGCAGATGTATTGATATTTCATGTCGCTGGATGGTCCCTTCAGCAACAAACGCAGACTATAGTAGGCATCCAGATCTTCAAGCAGCACGCTCTTCTCTGCCATGTGTGCCGCAACCACAGCGATGTGGGTGCGCCATTCATCCTCATCCAAGCCGAAAGCATCCAATGAAAGCAATTTAGGAACGGCTCTCAGGAAATGGATGTATTGGTTCTTATAACGGATAAAGGCCAGCGCTTCGATCCTCGCGACGATCGGTTCGAAAGCGTCCTCCAGGATATCAGCCGTCATGGCCTCTTCCATCGCTTTTTGGTTGTGGGTCTCTTTCTCGTAACGGTACAGATCCAGATCGGACATGGCAATCATTTCTTTTTCGACCCATGGCTTGCCTTTTTGCGATTGTTGGATGCGTTCCACGCGCTGCAGCAAATGTCTTTTGAGAATATCCAATTTGCTGGCCAATGAACCTTGGCTTTCGATGCTATAGAAAGCCGACTCGATCTCCTTCTCCGAAAGGATGATGTCACCGCGGAAACGAATATCCGAGAATTTCAGGTAGCGTTTCTTCAGGAGCGCGCCGTATTTCTGCAACGCTTCATAAAAAGCCAAGCTGCCCTTCAGTACCGTGACCTTGGCTAAGCTGTCCTCTTGATCGGCGCGCAAAGAAAATCCGGTCACCTTCCGCTCCATGAATTCGCTGAAGGTTGTATTTCCGACATTCAGTTCACCCAATGCAGGCAACACTTGGGAAACATATTCCTGGAATATTTTGTTCGGGGAAAACAGGACGACTTCTTCCGACTTCAATTGGTCTCGGAAAGCATACAGTAGATAGGCGATTTTCTGCATCAGGACAACTGTTTTTCCTGATCCGGCAACCCCTTCTATCAGCGTGACGGCCGCTTTGGTTTCCCTGACGATCTGGTTCTGTTCTTTCTGCAAAGTGGATACGACCGTGCCCATCTGATAGGATGAAGGTCCTTCCAACACTTCCAGCAAATAAGGATCGCCCATGACATTGTCCGTGTCCATCATGCGGATGATTTCCGCCTGTCTGATCAAAAATTGTCGTTTCAGGTCAACGCCGTATGTCATCGGTTGATCCGCTATCATCAGCTTCACTTTTTCGCCTTTGCTGCCTTCATAATAAAGCGATGCAATGGGTGACCGCCAGTCGACGATCAGGTTCTCATCTTTTTCGAACAAAGATCCGATCCCGATATAGATGGTTTCATTGCCGTACTCATCGTGATAGTCGATACGACCAAAGTAAGGCTCATCCTGCATTTTTTCCAATACTGCGACACGCTCATTGCTGTTCTGTAATTCATTGTTGCGAATCATCAGTTCCTGTTCGAAGGCCCGCAGTTCCGCCGACGATTCCCAGACGCTCTCTGAGGATCCTTGGCTGATTTTGATCTCTTTGGATTCCTTTAATTGCTGTCTTTGCTTTTCACTTTTTTCTTCTACTTGCTCGGCCAATCGCGTTTTTTCGTCGTTGATGACTTTAATGACGCGATGGACACGTTCCTGTTCTTTCGTTAGATCTTTATGCAACCAAACAACACCTCTTTCTTAACAAAACTCATGGACTATTCGGTCTACTTCACTAAATGCGACAATTAACAGTATACCATCGCACAGGGATTCTGGCTATTTATTCCCCGCGTCTTGATAGAAACGATTTAAATCAAAAAGCAGCCGGAAGGAAGGGCCTTTTGCAGCTCTTCCTTCCGGCTCATTTTGTTGTGCTGATTACCTTTTTGCAGGTCCTCGCGCATTTGTGTCTATCCATTGAGGCTGTTTTCGATCGCAGTGTATCCTCCCAGGATATTGATGATTTTTTTGAATCCCCGCTCCTCCAAGGCGCCGATGGCAACTGCCGAACGGACACCGGATTGACAATGGACGTAAAGAGGTTCATCCCTTTTAAACGGCAACGGGGCCTCCAAAAGTTTTCCGAGGAGCACGCGTTTGGCGTCGGAAAGATGCCCTTCATTCCATTCGCTCTGCGAGCGCACATCCAATATCTGCAGATCCTTTTCTTGGCGCAAAGCGATGAAGGCTGCTGCGGTGATCGTTTCAGTCATCTTACCGCCAGCGATTTGCCCGGCATCCAGATAGCCTCTGACTTGGTCGAACCCGATCAGCTGCAGTTGACGGGTAGCTGTTTCAGCATCTTCTTTGGTTCCGATGAGCGTCACTTGCCCGTCGTAATCCAGGAACCACCCCACATAAGTCAAAAACTTTTTGTTCAACGGAATATTCAGCGTTCTTTCGATATGGCCGGCTTGATATATCTCTTTCGCGCGCAGATCGATCATCCTATCATTCGGCCCAGCCTGTTGCAGCGGGAAAATCGGATACGGTACATAGGCGCCGCTGTCCCGTTTGTTGATTTTCTTCATTTGTGCAAAGTAGCTGGGCGGCTCAGGCTGGTCCTGCGTCAACGCCTCGATAAAGCTCGTTTCTTCATCATATTGGAAAGCCCAGTTGTTGTATTTTTCGTAGCCCAAAGTGGTCATCGGAACGGCTCCCAGCGACTTTCCGCAGGCGCTGCCGGCGCCATGTCCCGGCCAAATCTGCAGATGGTCCGGATAGTCAGCCATTTTCTGCAAGGAACGGAACATCGCTTTTGCTCCGATTTCAGTGGTCCCTTGCATATGCGCAGCTTCTTCCAGCAAGTCCGGCCGTCCAACGTCGCCCACAAAGATGAAGTCGCCGGTGAACACTCCCATTGGAATGTCCGAACCGCCGCCGATGTCCGTCAATACAAATGACACGCTCTCTGGCGTATGTCCCGGCGTGTGCAACACTTCCAGTTTGACTTTCCCTACAGAAATGATGTCCCCATCCTGCAGCAGCACACTACCTTCAGGCAAATTCTGATAGCGCCAGTCATCCCCGCCCAAGTCCGATACATACAGTTTGGCACCTAAGCGCCTTCCGCTTTCCTGAAGACCGGATGCATAATCGGCATGGATATGCGTTTCCGTGGCTGCAGTGATGACCAATCCTTCATCCTCGGCTGCCTGGATATAATCATCCAAGGCCCGCAGGGGGTCGATAATAATGGCTTCTCCCGTTTTTTGACACCCCACTAAATAGGAAAATTGCGCTATGTGCGGATCAAAAAATGATTTAAAAAACATGCATAAACTCCTCCTTCATCTGCTCAAACTAGCGACAAAATTGATGGTCGTGGCAATGATGGCTGTCCCGAAAATGAAGGACAACAGGGCGTGCCCCAGCGCAGCCTTACGAAATTCCGGTGTCGTAAAAGTCGTGTCGGAGACCTGATAAGTCATCCCGATTGTGAACGCCAGATAAGCGAAATCCCAAAAATTAGGTTTCTCGGTCCCTTCAAAAACCACGCCGCCGTTCACATCGCGATAATACAGTTCCGCATACCGTAACATATAGAGTCCATGCACCGTCGTCCAGGAGAGTACGATGCTGAACAGGCCAAATCCGATTGTCTCGAAACTGCGTTCTTGGGTGGTCAACATCAACGCGACAGCCCCGATACTGATCAAACATGCCAACAGGACAAAAAAATCGATCGTCGAATATTGGATATCCTCTTCTTGCGCAATCCGTTCCGTTTCCGTCCCATCATGAGGATGAAAATCCTTCCACAGCAAATACAATAAAATGATTGCGGCACTGTCCCAACCGATCAAAGGGGTCAATTCCCAACGTAACAGGAAACCGGCTGTCAAGCCGATACTGGTACCGATCGCTCCAGCAATCAGAAAGCGCGTCCTCTTTTTGCGCATATCCCTTCCTGCTTTCGTTTGATCGGCAAATAGATGGTTTCTTTTCATCATGGCAGCCCCCCTGATTTTCGGCCTCATAGTTCTTTCAGATGGTGATTTCGATTACATTCTTTTCTGGATCAAGGAACATGCTTTCGTAGTAGCCATCCCCCGTCACGCGCGGTTGGCTTTTGCATGTGTACCCCGCTTTGATGAGCCTGTCGGTGAAAAAGTCGACGTTCTGCTTGCTGCCGACGGAGACAGCCAGATGCGCCCAGCCCAGCATATCAAAAGGATAGCGTTCCGTGACATTCATCCTCTTCATAAGTTCCAAACGGGCTCCTTCACGGAAGGTAATGAAGTAAGATTGGAAGTCTTTTTCAGGATTCCGATATAATTTATTAGCCTTTCCGTCAAAAAAACGAACATAAAAATCGCGCATCAGCTCCAAATCATCCACCCAGACTGCAACATGTTCTATCTTCATAAGTTTTCACGTCCTCTCAAATCCTTGCCGGTGCGCTGGAGACAAACTCTGCGCGGATGGCCTGCAACAAAACATCCCGGAATCCCTTTCTGGACTTCCCTCGAAAGCGTTCCCTCAACCTGATTTTATCACATTGCTGGCGCATATGCTTTCCCGGAGCATCCGGATGCACTGTCACCGAATGTGTCTTTTTTGCCATTTTTTTCAAAGCATTTTCTCAGCATCCACTCAGAATATGATTGACAGACTGATTTGTATTTGATAGTGTGGAGTTAACAAAATACGATTCGATGTGATGAAGAGGTCGCGGTTAACAATCAGTAAGGGGTTCCCTGAAAGGTGTTGCTGCCGAAATACTCTGTATTGGGGCCAAGGTTGAATAAATCTGGCACTGTCGGACAAAGCCGCCCAGCTTTGTTCGGTGAGCTTCTCACGTTGGGGCAAATTGGTGGAATTCACTATCTGGATGCAATGTTTCAGCTTAAGCAGCCTGTTTTGAACGACTATGAGACCATTTGCTCATAGTCGTTTTTTGTCTATTCATAAATAAAACACAGAATTCAGGAGGAAGATAAGCATGGCTATTTTTGAAGGCTCAGGCGTCGCTATTGTTACGCCGTTTAAAGATACGGAGAACCAAGAAATCAACTACGAGGTATTGGAAGAACTGATCGAGTTCCAGATTGCGAACGGAACCGACTCGATCATTATCGCAGGAACAACCGGAGAGGCTTCCACGCTGACGGATGAGGAACAGCTGGATCTGATCCGCTTCACTGTCGAAAAAGTCAATGGCCGCGTACCCGTCATCGGCGGTGCCGGAAGCAACGATACGCGCCACGGCGTCGGATTGACGCGCGCTGTCGAAGCAACGGGTGTGGATGCAATCCTCAGCGTCACCCCTTACTACAACAAAACATCGCAAAAAGGCTTGATTGAACATTACAAAGCTATCGCCAACAGCGTGAAAGTGCCGATCGTCCTTTACAATGTGCCTGGCCGTACCGGTCAGAATATTACCCCAGAATCTTTGGTGGAGTTGGCGAAAATCGACAACATCGTTTCGTTGAAGGATGCTACCGGCAACTTCGGCCAGGCAGTGGACAACCTGCGTCTTTTGGGCGATCGTTTGGACATCTACTCGGGTAACGATGACACGATCATCCCGCTGATGAGCTTGGGCGCAAAAGGCGTCATCTCCGTCCTTGCCAATATCGCACCGAAAGCTACAGCCGAAATGACCCACGCTTGGCTAGATGGCGACATCAAAAAAGCTGCAGCAATGCAGGCCGAGTACAAAGAACTGATCGACTGCCTGTTCGTGGAGCCGAATCCGATTCCAGTCAAAGCAGGAATGCAATTGTTGGGCTTCAATGTCGGACCGATGCGTCTGCCTTTGACGGATGCCGATCAAGCAGTCATCGACCGTTTGGCCGCAGCCATGAAAAAAGTTGGTTTGATCTAGAACAACCCAAAAACCCCTTCCGGAATAATTTTTATTTCCGAAAGGGGTTTTGTATTTGTCAGAAAAGATGCAGCAGATATTTATTTACCAATAAAATAATCAGTACAAGAAGCATAACAATGACAAAACCGATGGCTCGCTTCACATAGAACTCCCTCAACTTCATGGAAATCCCCTTCCATGACCGCTCTGGAAAAATCTTTTATTTTATGACTACAAGCTTTTTGAAATGGGCCTTCGGAAAGGCACTGATGCCGATGCCGTTCGCATCCCCCAGCTTGATTGTGCCTCCGGTGAACAGCGGACCGCCCTCATAGGATTCGATTTTGTAGAACGACGGCCCAATGAGGTCGACCATCGTGATGCAGTTTTTAGCGGCTGCCAGATGGGCCGCTGCACTGACCGAAATCTTGCTTTCCAGCATGCAACCGATCATACAATCCACCCCGTAGGTTTCCGCCACGGTGCAGATTTTGAGGGCCTCGTGAATGCCTCCGGTTTTCATCAGTTTGATGTTGATGAGGTCGGCTGATTGTGTCTGGATTATATGGAGGGCATCCTTCATGGAAAAAATACTCTCGTCGGCCACTATCGGTGTTTGGACATGTTGCTTCACAAATTTCAGGCCGGCCAGATCGTGCGCCTTCACCGGCTGTTCCACCAGCTCGGTCTGCATGTCCTTATCCTCCAGCAGACTGATGATGCGGACCGCATCCTGGGGACTCCAGCCTTGATTTGCCTCGACCCGGATACGGATGCCCGGTCCGACGGCCTTGCGGATAGCCAGCAAACTATCCACATCTTTGAGCCTTTGCTTACCGACATTCACATTCAGGATGCTGAAGCCGTCCTGAACGGCCTGCATACTGTCGCGCAGCATCTCATCGATGGGATTGTCGCTGATGGTGTAGGCAGTCTCGATTTTCCGTTTCGCTCCGCCCAGTACTTTGTACAAAGGTTGGCCGAGCGTTTTGGCATATAAGTCGTAGACAGCCATGTCAACGGCAGCTTTAGCCGATGTGTTGTTGACGATGCTGGCATGCAGCCTTTGCATGATGGTATCCAGGTCGAAAATTTCCATCCCGATGATGCTCGGAGCGATATATTGCATGATGGCCTCGCGGATGGAAGCCTTTGTTTCGCCGGTGATCAAGGCTGTCGGTGGTGCCTCCCCATAGCCTGCAGTACCGCTGTCCGTCACGATGCGGATCAGGATGTTATTCACGGCATCAACCGTGCGCGACGCTGTTTTGAATGGCGTCCGCAGCGGGATGGCCACTTCCCCAATTTCAATTCTGTCGATTTTCATCATCAAACCCCCTCTCTTCACCGGCACGCTTTCTAATCCGGGATAAGGCAGCGGCTTTTTCAGCTGATTTTGTTCCACCACCCGTTTGTATCTATTTTACCAAGAAAACGCTTAGGCACCAAACGGGAGGCCGTAGTCTGCTGGCTTCTCGATGAAGCACGATAAATAACGTCCAAGCGGCCAGCAGCGTTACACTGGTCGCTTGGACGTTATTTTTTTCTGCTTACAGGGCTACGGCGGAAATTCGGCTATCATTTTTGCTCGTGTTCTCCGGCCAAGAGGAGCTTCGCCGGAGGAAAACTTGGTTTCGGGTTGCCTCCTCAGGTGAAGATTGCTTCACCTGAGTTCAGGAGCCCCATTTAAGCGTCTCCTCCGGCCGCATCAGAACTCACCGGAGAAAAACAGCTGAATCCAGTTCGGTTTCTTTCGGCCAGCTTCGCTTGCGCCAGCTGGCCTCCCGCATTCATTATCCTTGTTTTTTCTTTTGCTGCCTGCTCGTCAGGCGCACGACCAAGTTGCGCGGCGCCAGCTTCGACGAGAAGAGCGCTCCCTTCAGCAACATCGTCGGAACGATGATTTTCTTGCGTTTATACATTTTATCCAAGGCATAATTGACGCAGTATTCAGAAGTGATGCCCTTCAGATTGAACTTCACATCAGCTACTTTATTGAACTCTGTGTCTACCGGCCCCGGACATAACGAACCGACGTAAACGTTGCTCTTCTTCTCTTCCAATTCTTCAGCGATTGCAGAGGTGAAACTTGTTACGTAGGCTTTGGTTGCGTAATAAGTTGCCATGTAAGGCCCCGCTGGCATCAGTCCGGCAACCGAAGCAACATTCAGAATATAACCTTCATTTTTTGCGATCATATCCGGCAGAAATTTCTTGGTCAGAATATGAACCGCCTTGATGTTGACATCGATCATCTCCAGTTCCTTGTCCAGGCTGGTCGTCGTGAACGCGCCGAAATCGCCGAAACCGGCACAATTGATCAGCATGGAAATATTTTTGCCCTTCGTTTCTTCGTACAGACGGTAGCATTCCTCCGCCTTAGCCAAGTCCGCTGTGATGATTTCACTTTTGGTCGACAAATGTTTGGCGATTTCCAAAAGTCGATCCTCACGCCTCGCAACCAGAATCAGATCGTATCCTTGTTGGCTCAGCTTCTTAGCGAACTCCTGACCGATACCGGAGCTTGCGCCAGTGATGAGCGCTAGTTTATTTGTCATTATTTGTCCCTCGCGTTTCGTCAAAATGATAGTTGTATTTAGCGTATCGTATTTGCTTCATCAGAGCAATATTTAAGTGCATCTGCTAAATGTTTTCACTATATTGATAGAAACTATTTGAAATGATTACCGTAATATATAGGTAAACAGAAATGAAGGAGTGGTATTTTGCGCCATCATAACGATTCTTATTTCACTGGGACACTATTGGAGTATTTGGGTATGATGCTGGTAATTTTTCTCTCGGGAGTTTTCTCTCTCGGGCTGGCTGCACCTTGGGCTTTCTGTTACCGGGAAAGATGGGTCGCCAGGCATACCTACATCGAAGGTCGCCAATTGCATTTTGTAGGAAAATCCTTTGATCTGTGGCTTTTCTTGCTGAAATGGACTCTTTTTTCAGTCCTGACTTTGGGCCTCTACTCTTTTGTTGTGCCGATCCGTTTCCAGCAGTGGCGCATCAAAAATACTTATGTTTACGGCTATTGGGACGAATACTACGCGACGGAATAACAACTTCATCCAAACAAAAAACCCCAAACACGGGGTTTTTTCGTTATCTTAAACATGCATCCGTTTTTCCAGCTCGCGCCATATCTCTCCGCCGTGATAAAGCAGGATGATGACTAGAGTGACTGCGCTCATCATGACCGACAGGCTTGAAGGCAATGGGGTCGTGACCCAATCTAACGTCAGGAAAAGCGCCGGCAGCAGCCCCAGCAAGGCGGCTGTCAAAAGGTAAAGCACATAGTCCCTCACGCCCAAGTTGACAAGTCGCACTGCGATATATAGGGATATGATGGCAAAACTGCAGATGATCGGTACGGCATACGTGGTCGACCACCCGCTCCATCCTGACAAATAATCCAAATAAATGCACAGGAGCGACAGCGAGACGATCAGATAAACGATGCCCTTTGCGATGTTCCGCCTTTTCCGGATCAGGATCAAGACGGAAAGCCACATGCTCATGATCCCGAACAGGGCGAGCTGAAGATTCTCCATCCGTCCGATCCAGATCAATTCGATCAGCAGAAAGGCGATGATCAGAACGAAGGAAATCAAGGTCAAATATTTCCAGACTATTTCCTTATTGAACCGCAGCGGAATCTTCGGATAGGGATCCGGCAGCACCGGATCGGCGGCTTCATCCAATGTCGTTTGGCACAAGGGGCATTGATCCCATTCTCCCTTGATGGTCGCGTTGCAGTGATGGCAATATCTCATTCTAACTCACCTTCCAAATCTTTACTTGTGACCTTATTCGCTGCGACAGTTACGTCTATGCCTGCGTGGGTCAAAATCCGGACAAATTGCTCCTCGATCGTGGATTCGACAAATGGTGAGGTGAAACTGACGGTCAGCTGGTCTCCATGGCTGATGGCGCAAAATTGCGGACGGACCGCTGAAGTGTGGAAATACATTTTTTCGATGTAGCCGTCGATCGGATCAGGAAACGTGACCTTTCCTAGATTAGAGATCGCAATCGTCAAATTCCGGTTGCTGACGTAATTGACCAGCTTCAGAACAAGGTCTTTGATAGGTCGGAAGACCACCCGCGTGAAGGGGCTGTACTCGAAGGCAATCAATGTCCTCAGCTTGTCCTCCAAGCTTTCCGGTGTAATCTGTTGCTGGAACTGCTCCTTCAGGGTTTGGGCTATTGCGCCAATATCATCCGTATTGTCCTGTTCATTTGTGGTATAGATCAGGCGAGTTGTGCTGAAAAAATTCCTGGCAGAATTGGACGGGAAGAACTGCCTTAAATTGACCGGAACAGAAACAGCCATAGCCGATCCGGGTTTAAAATCGGGACTGGCTCTGCGTACAGCCAGCATAAATACTGCAGTCAGATACAAGGTCAGCGATGTTTGCTGCTCCCGGGCCAAAGCAAGCACATCCTTGACCGGCAGCTCCAATTCGACGACATGTGGCCGGTTGTCAGGCGTCTTTTTGCCGCGGAACTGGTGCACCGGCCGCTTCTGCTTATTTTCCTCAGGCAAGGCGCTCTTTTGCGATGGGCTCTTTCCAGCTAATTGACTGACTTTCGCGAAGGAACGGATGGCGGATTGTGCCGCGTCAGTAAAGTTCTGTTTCTTATTCTTGCGGAAATAGTGCGCAAAACTGTCCTCCAGTTGATGGTTCAAGCGGTCATGCGCCGCGGCACTCAGGCCTTCAAAAGCCTCGGGGTGCCGCAGCATGATATACGCCTTCAACAGATCCTCGAAAAACCAGAGCGCACCGGTTCCGTCCGACAAGGCATGGAACAATTCCAAATGAACCCGATTTTGGTTGTAGAAGACTCGAAATAACAGTTCCTTCCGATCAAAATGATAAATTTGCGCGCAAGGAGGTAACGTGTCGGCCGTCACCTTTGGCTTCAGATCGCTTTCTTCCAGATAATACCAGAAAAATCCACGCCGCAGTACACTGTGGTACAGCACATAGTTCTCATAGACTTCATCAAGTGCCCGCTGCAGCAACAACGGATCCACCGCATCGGTCAATTCCGCACTCATGCGGAAGACCTTCGTATCACTGTTCGTCATGGCCGCTAAAAATATGTTGGAGGCATTATCCAAACGTACCCACTTTTTTCGGTTCACTGCTGCCCCTCCTTTCTTCCTTCTTTTCTATAGAACGAGCTTCTTGGCTTATGCATTAAGAAACGCATTGATGACTTCGTAGGCTTCTTCAACCGATTCGGCCGTCTTCGGATAGGTGATGAAGCCATGGACGATACCGTTCACGCGATGAACCTGCACCTTGTTGCCGGCTTTCTGCAACGCTTCCGCGTAGGCTTCGCCCTCATCCCGCAACGGATCGAATTCGGCTGTGATCACCAACGTTTCCGGCTGATTTGACAAATTTTCAGCCATTAAAGGTGCGACATACTCATTTTTACGAAGTTCAGGATCAGGCTGGTATAGCGCCATATATTCTTCCATTTTTTTGGCAGTCAGTCCGTAATCCTGTCCATTCGTACGGATCGATTCGAAAGGGGAAGCTTCCGAATGATCCCAATAGGTGACCGGATACAACAAAATCTGTTTGATTGGCGTCGCTTGACCTCTATCACGGAGCAGCAAAGACACGGCTGCGGCCAAATTCCCACCGGCTGAATCGCCGATCAGAATCAAATCTTTTTCATCCGATAAGCCGCTCATTTCCAGATGCTTCAGCAATACTTCCGCTACCCGGTAACAATCATAGAGGCCTGCCGGATACGGATGCTCCGGCGCCAAACGATAATCGACAGAGTAGACCGTTCTACCGGTCAGATCCGCCATATTGATGCAGGCATTCGTATAGGTTTCGATGTCACCGATGACCCACCCACCGCCATGGAAAAAGAGCAAGGGTTCTTTATACAGATGCTCTTTCGGATAGAAGACACGCACGGGAATATCATGGGAACGGTCCTCCGAATAGATTTTGTGATCCATAATGATATAACCCTTTTTTGGTTTGGGAGCCAAAATCTGCTGCACTTTGCGGACGCGGGCATAATCTTCCTGCATGTTGATTTTTGGTGACGACATCAACTTGAGCATCAATTTAAACAATGGATTCATTCAATTTTCCTTCCTCTGACAGCGTTGGCTGTTCTGGTATCTTTGCTTTATTATAGCACAGGATGAGCTAGTCCCATCACAGTTGGACCCTTCGTGAAGGCTGCAGGTGTGATGGATATACCACTCTTTCGGCTTGCAAATTCCGCCTAAATTGTTATACTTGTTATATAACGAACGATCACGGGAGTGGTTTTGTTGAACCCAATCGTAAACCTAACCTGGAGATATAAAACTAAGCGAAAAAAAAGAAAGAAGGCGAGTTTTTATGTCAGCTGATTTGCAGCCATACTTCCCTATCCTGATCCCTTTAGTCGTGATCCAGATCATCCTGTTGATCACGGCCCTGCTCCACCTGAACAAGCATCCCCATGTAAAAATAGGCAATAAAAATCTTTGGATCTTCGTCATCATTTTCCTGAACATCATCGGTCCGGTCCTGTATTTTTTGATTGGAAGGGGCGATGAGTGATGGACATCCTCACGATTGCCGGATTGGGGAAAGCCTTCGGGAGCCAAAGCGTGCTCGATGACCTGTCCTTCTCCGTCCCTGAAGGCTCGATCTACGGTTTCATCGGCAAGAACGGCTCCGGGAAGACGACCACCATGAAGATCGTTTTGGGCTTGCTGCCGGCAGATACCGGCGAAATTTCTGTTTGCGGCGAAAAAGTGCATTACGGTGACACCCGGACGAACCGCTTCATCGGCTACCTGCCGGATGTACCCGAATTCTACGGTTTCATGACCGCAAAGGAATATCTGCGGTTGTGCGGCGACGTCACAGGCATGCCGTCCGCGCTTATTCAAACCAAATCCGAGGAACTGTTGGAACTGGTCGGACTGGCGGATGTGAAAAAACGCATCGCCACGTTTTCCCGCGGCATGAAACAGCGCTTGGGGATCGCCCAGGCTTTGCTGAACGAACCCAGGCTCTTGATTTGTGACGAACCGACTTCCGCCCTGGATCCGATTGGCCGTAGGGAAATATTGGATATCCTGCTGAAAGTGAAAAAACGGACAACCGTAATCTTTTCGACCCATGTCCTGAACGATGTGGAAGCAATCTGCGATCAGGTAGGCATCCTTGACGGAGGAAAAATTGTCCTGACAGGCTCGGTATCCGAACTGAAAAACACTTACTCCAGACATTCCTGCACGGTGACCTTCCGGACACAGGCGGATGCTGATTTATTCCGGACAAGTGCACGGATTAACGTCGTAGGGAGCCCCGTTTCTGAAAAACATGCTTCTGTCACCATCCAATCTGAAGATCCGGAACAGACCATGGCGTTGATCATACGGATTTTGAGCGAAACTGGGTTGGTTCCGCTCCGAGTGGAAACGGTCGAACCCAAACTAGAAGATATCTTCCTGGAGGTGATCCGATGAGAGCGTACCTTGCCTTCACAAAAAAGGAACTGATTGAATATACACGAAACTTTAAGATGTTCCTTGCGATTACTTTGTTTGCGTTGTTGGGCATCATGAACCCGTTGACGGCCAAATTTATGCCCGAACTGTTAGGAAATTTCATGCCAGAAGGGATTACGATCCTCATTACGGAACCGACGAATCTCGATTCCTGGCTCCAATTCTTCAAGAACGGCACCCAGATTGGTCTGTTCATCATCGTCATCCTTTTGAGCGGTATGATGGCAAAAGAATACGAAAAAGGCACGCTCATTAATATGGTCACAAAAGGACTGCCGCGCTGGACCATCCTGTTTTCAAAATTTACAGGTGCATTGTTGCTTTGGACCATAAGCTACTGGCTCTGCTTTTTCATCACTTTGGGATACACGCTGTATTACTTTCCTGAAGGTACCACCGAAAACTTGACACTTTCGGTCATCAGCCTCTACCTGTTCGGTATATTGCTTATTGCTGTTTTGCTGCTGGGGTCTGTCCTGTTCAAAAATGCCTATGGACCGCTGTTGTTGATCGGGGCGTTCCTGTTGGTGCTGTTCTTGTGGAATCTGTTCCCGGAAGCAGCCGAGTGGAACCCGTTGGTGTTGGTCTCGCGCAACATGGATATGCTGCAAGGGACACTGCTGCTTGAGGACCTTCTGAATCCGCTGCTGATTACGGGATTGATAATTGCTTCAAGCCTCTTTACCGCAGGGAAACTTTTCAGTAAGACTACTTTATGAAAGTAAAAAAACGCGCCAGCCAGCCCTTTTCCGGCTGATGGCGCGTTTTTTGATGTTTTCGGTATCCGATCAGTCGACAGATGTTTGAACTCTCGGGTATTTCCGTCACCGGCCTAGGCTCTCGCCCGACAGCGGACCGATCCTCAGCGCATTTTCCCCAACAGCAAATACAGGAAATAAGGCGCTCCGATAAGAGAAACGACGATACCCGTCGGAAAAGCGGTATCCATCACTGTGCGGCCGATCGCATCGGCAATCAACAGGATGCTGCTCCCGACCAAGAGCGCGATCCAACTGAAGCGTTCATGCCGTTTGCCGACCAACTTTTTGGCGATGTGCGGGGACATCAGGCCGATGAAGCCGATGTTGCCGGTCAACGAGATTGCCGCTGAGGCGATGGCGACCGCACAAAGCAGCAGAATCAATTTTTCGTTCCGGAGCTTCAATCCCAAGGCAATAGCTGCCTCCTCACCCAGCGCGAGAATGTTAAGCGTCGGGGCCTTCAGGAAGAGGACACCCATCGCCAACAGCCAACCAGGCAGGATTGTGAACACGAACGGCCAAGTCGATCCCCAGATGTTTCCCGACATCCAGGCGGCGATGAAACTGACGTCGGTCCGGTCAGAGGAGGACATCAGCAGGATGATCAACCCCGAAAAGGCGGAGGAGATACCCGCTCCGATGACCACCAGCTGCATCGCATGCTGTTTATGGCTGCGGCTGTAACTGAGCAGGTAAACCGTGGAGGCAGCCACCAGCGCACTGATGAAAGCGACAAGCGGCAGGACCGCCGAAAACTGCAGCATGCCTTCGCCCGCAAACAGATAGAAGATCGTCACGCCGAGACCGGCACCGGAATTGATGCCCAGGAGACCCGAGTCGGCCAGGTCGTTGTTGCTCAAGGTCTGCAGGATGATACCGGCACCTGCCAAGCAGGCGCCGGCCATCGTCAACACCAAAGCCCGGGGCAAGCGGATCTGGTAAAAGACGTAGTTTTCTT
>ERZ1023696.40-NODE-40-length-28894-cov-6.958425_pt1 | contig 28894 bp, 22 predicted proteins | sample MGYA00520859_ERZ1023696 | MGnify/ENA primary metagenome ERZ1023696 (study PRJEB33180, sample SAMEA4046002) | wastewater metagenome | place: Denmark | collected 2016-03-13 | study: EMG produced TPA metagenomics assembly of the PRJEB13832 data set (Local surveillance...
TTTTAAAGGAGAAGACGACATACGAGATCCTCTCTGGTCACGTGGGCTCGGAAATGTGTATAAGAGACGGGCCCCCACCAGCCCGCCGCCAGCGCCAGCACGGCGCCCGCCAGGGCCCCCGCCAGCGGCACCCAAAGTGCGGCGGTCCAGGCGAAATCGAACACATAGCGCGCCAAGGCCCAGCCCACAGCCACGGCCACGCAGCTGGCCAGAAAGCCCGCGAGCAACCCCACGCCTACCAGCTCGGAGCGCTGCACCTGGCGCAACAGGCTGGCACGGGCCCCCATGGCACGCATGATGGCGAACTCGCGCGCGCGCTCTTCGCGCGTGGCCGTGACGGCCGCGAACAACACCACCAGCCCGGCCGCCAGCGTGAAGGCAAACAAAAATTCGACCGCCTGGATCACCTGCTCCAGCACGCGCTGCACCTGGGCAATGGTGGCGCCCATGTCCACGTTGGTGATGTTGGGAAACTGGCGCACCAGCGCGTTGTCAAACCCCGCCTTGTCGGGCGCCCGATAAGCGGCCAGGTAGGTCACGGGCACATCCTTGAGGCTGGCCACGGGATACATCACGAAGAAATTGGCGCGCATGGAACCCCAGTCCACCTTGCGCAGGCTGGTGATGCGGGCCTCGTTCTGCACACCGCCCATGTCGAACTGCAGGCGGTCGCCCAGCTGCAGGCCCAGGGTTTGCGCAATGCCTTCTTCCACGCTGATGGCCCCTTCTTCGCCCGGCGTCCATTGGCCAGCAACCACCTGGTTGTGGCCGGGCGCTTCGACCGCGTTGGAGAGATTGAACTCGCGATCCACCAGGCGCTTGGCGCGGTCTTCGGCATAGCTGTCCGGCCCCACGGGTTGGCCGTTCACGGCCAGCAGGCGGCCGCGAATCATCGGGTACCAGTCGTAGCGGGCCACGCCAGCGTCTTGAAGCACCTGCTGAAAGGCCTCGGCCTGGTCGGGCATGACGTTGATGACAAAGCGGTTGGGCGCATCCGGCGGGGTGGCCTGGCGCCAGCTGGAAATCAGGTCGGTGCGCAGCAGCACCAGCAGCACCAGCGCCAGCAGCCCCACGGCCAGGCTGCTGACCTGCACCACGGCATAGGCCGGGCGGGCCGATATCTGCCGCGTGGCCAGCACCAGCCAGCGCGGTGCGGTGGACTCGTTGACGCTCTTGCGCAGCAGTTTCACCGCGCCCCAGCTCAGCAGCGCAAACAGCGCCACGGCTGCAGCAAAGCCACCCACGGCAATCAGACCCAGCGCCAGGTCGCTGCTCACGGCCAGCAGCAGTGCTGCAAAACCGGCCACGCCCACCGCCAGCACCACCAGCGACACGGGTTTGAGCCCCCCCATGTCGCGACGGATCACGCGCAGCGGCGGCACCTGGGCCAGTTGCAGCACCGGCGGCAGCCCAAAGGCCAGCAGCAGCGTAAGGCCCATGCCCAGGCCAAATGCCACGGGCCACAGGCTGGGCGCGGGCAGTGCCGACTCCACCAGCCCCGCCAGCAGCAGCACAAACACGTTGTGCACCAGGTAGCCAAGCGCCACACCCATCGCACTGGCAAACAAACCGATCAGCGCGAACTCGGTGGTGTAGGCGCCCGCGATGGCGCGCTGGCTCTGGCCCAGCACACGCAGCATGGCCGAGGCATCCAGGTGGTCGGCCGCAAAGCCGCGCGCTGCCAGCGCCACGGCCACGGCCGACAGCAATGCCGCCAGCAGGGCCACCAGATTGAGGAATTTCTGGGCGCGGTCCAGCGTCTGGCGCATCTCGGGGCGGCCGCTTTCAAGCGACTCAACCCGCACGCCGTGCACTTCGGGCTTTGTCGCCTCGATGGCAGCCCATTCGCTGAAAGCCTTGACGGCTGCAGGCGAACCGGCCACGGCAAAGCGGTAGGTCAGGCGGCTGGCGGGTTGCACCAGGCCGGTGGCGGGCACATCGGCCTGGTTGAGCATGGCGCGCGGCGCAAAGCTCATGAAACCGGCGCCCCGGTCGGGCTCCACCACGATGATGCGTGCAATGCGCAACTGGGCATCGCCCAGCAGCAACATGTCGCCCATCGACAGCCCCAGCGCTTCCAGCAAGGGGGCGTCCACCCACACCTCGCCCGGCGCAGGAATATCGCGCGTGACCTGCGCCACGGCATCGGGCGAATCGGCCACCTGCAGGCTGCCGCGCAAGGGATAGCCCGGCTCCACGCTCTTGAGGGCCACGAGCTTGGTGGCACCGCCTTGCACATCGCTGGCCCGGCCCATGGTGGGAAAGCCCATGGTCGTCACGGTCTGCAGGCCGAGCGCCCGCGCACGCTCGGCAAAGGCGGGGGGCGTGGGGTTGTCGCTGGCCACCACGGCGTCGCCGCCCAGCAACTGCAGGGCGTCGCGTTGAAGCCCACCCTGCAGCCGGTCCGCAAAAAAACCCACCGACGTCAGTGCCGCGACCGCAAGGGTGACAGCCACCATGAGCAGGCGCAACTCACCCGCACGCAGGTCACGGACCAGGGTGCGCAGCCCCAGGCGAAAAAAGGACAGATTCATGGGTGCGAACCTTAGCGCAATTGCGCCCCCGAAGCGGGTTTAGGGGCTTGCCCAAGCCATCGTAGGTGGGCCGCGCCGCGCCGCCAGGTCCATGCAGCATGGTTGTAATGCGAGACGCCCGTTAGCCTACAGCGACAGGTGCGACAGGCGGAACCACCGCCAGTTCGGGCTGCAGCAGCAAGCGGTCGGCGCCGCTGTAACAAACGAAGCGACGGTTGGTTGCACGGCCAATGGCGCACAGGCCAAGTTGCTGCGCCACGGCGTGGCCCATCTGCGTCATGCCGCTGCGCGACACCACGATGGGAACGCCCATCTGGGCCGATTTGATGACCATCTCGCTGGTCAACCGCCCCGTGGTGTAGAAGACTTTGTCGCTTCCGGCCATTTCACCGGCCTGCATCCACATCCAGCCGGCAATGGTGTCGATGGCGTTGTGTCGGCCCACGTCTTCTACAAAGATGAGCAACTCTTCACCGCAAAACAGCGCACAGCCATGCACTGAGCCGGCAGACTTGTAAGTGCTTTCCTTGATGCGGATGGCATTGACGATGCCATAAAGCTGCGCCTGGGTGAGCTGCGCTGCGGGCAGATCGATGCGATCCACCTCGTCCATCAGTCCGCCAAAAACGCTGCCCTGGCCGCAGCCCGTGGTCACCACCTTGCTGGCAGTGCGTTCTTCGATGCGCGCGATGCCGTGGCGCGTCTTGACCGCTGCCGCATGGACTTCCCAATCGACGGTGATGGATTCGATGTCCTGTACCGATTGCACCAGCCGCTGGTTGCGCAGATAGCCCAGCACCAGCAATTCGGGCTGCGCACCCAGGGTCATCAGGGTGACAAGCTCGCGTTTGTCCACGTAGATGGTGAGCGGCCGCTCTGCGGGAATCTGCACCTGCTCCCGCTCGCCCCGTTCATTGACAACCTCCACACTCTGGGTGAGAGGCGCCTGGGCTTGCGTAAGACGCGGCAGCGTTGGCACAACAGAAGCAGGGTGCGAGGAACGTTTCATGGTGCCAATATACGCGGCAGCCGCTCATGCGGCATGGCGCGGGGACTGTCGATGACGGGCTGCACTGGTGCTGCGACGATCTGCGCACTGTCCGCAGGGCGTCGGCCCGGTCCTGCTACAAAAAAGCCGCGCCCACAAAGTGGACACGGCTTTCATCCAGGCAATGGCTGCCTTCAGGACTTGGGCGCAGACGCGGCTGCCGCAGCAGGCACCAGCGTGCTGGGCGGGCTGCTGGCGGTGCCTGGTGGCGAATGCGCGCCCGCTGCCTCAGCGGGCTTGGCTGCTGGGGGCGTGTAGGCAAAGGGGCCGGGATCGGTGCAACCCGAACCCACCGCAGCGGCTGGCTTGGCCGATGGTTTCGTGTTGCGGTAGTGGGCGGCCACGCGATCTTGCGACAGACACAGCTTGTAATTGTCAACCTTGCCAGCCCAGGCGGCCTTGGCGGCTGCTTCGGCAGCCTTGGCAGCTGCCTCGGGCGAAGGTGCGGGTAGCTTGGCAGATGCCAGCGTGCAAACACTGGCTGCGCACAGCGCCAGCAACGAGGAACGGGAAAAATGCGTCATGGTGCGAAACCTCATACCTGCGCGGGACGACCCGCAGATGGTGTTGCGGCAGCATCGGCCGCCGGGTGGCTGGCGCTGCGTTGCCGTGGAATCTTGCCCGCCTGGACATCGTCATACCAAAGTTCATGGTGCTCACGGGCCCAGCCTTCGCTGACGTAGCCGGTTTTCATGGCCTTGTAGGCACCACGCATGCCGACGGTTCCCATGTAGATGTGACCGCAGATCAAGGCCATCATCCAGATCGCCAGCACGGCATGGATCATGTGTGCGACCTGCATGTCGCCACGCACATCGCCAAAGCCGGGAATCAACTTGTCCAGCACCAGGCCCGTGGCCACCACGACGATGCCGGGAATGGTGATGCCCCACCAGAACAATCCCTTTTCGCCCGCGTTGAAACGGTGCGACGGCACCTGATGATCGCCACTGCCGAGCAGGCCGCCGCCTTTGCTCAGCCAGACAAAATCGGCGCGGTTGGCAATGTTGTCCTTCACAAAAGTGACAATGATGACCAGCAGCGAGACGGCAAACAAGGGGCCCATGAAGTTATGCACGTTCTTGAGCGCGTAGGCCAGCCAGCCAAACAGCGTGCTGCCCATGACAGGCAGCAAAAAGAACTTGCCAAACGCCATCACGATGCCCGAAATAGCCAGGGCAATGAATGCACCGGCGTTCGCCCAGTGCGCGGCGCGCTCAAACGGTGTGAAACGCTCGATCTTGCGGCCCGATTCAGGGTGCTCATGCCCCAGAGAACCCTTGGTGAAATAGAAAATCGCCAAGGCAAGCAGCACAATGCCCAGCAAGGCCGCGCCATAAGGAATGATCCACTGGTTGCGCACCTGGCGCCAACCCTCGCCAGCGTTGGTGAAACGCGCGCCTGGGTACTGCACCATCGGCTGAATCAGGTTGCCAGCCTCGGGCGCCTGGCTCAAGGGCAGGCTGCTGTAGCCGGTAACGCCCTGCCCCACCTGGCGCCACATCGGCGCGTTGTTGCCCGGCTGCACCTTACCGCGCTCGCCGTTGGTCTGCTCAGCGTATTGGGGGTCGGCGCTGGCGTCGGGCTTCACCTGAAAGATGTTCTGGCTCTGAATCCCTGCCACTGCAGGCGCAGCGGAAGGTGCGGGAGCCACGTCAGGGGCCGCAGGCGTCTGAGCGTTCACGGTGCCCAACGCCGATGCCATTCCCAACAACAAGGCACACACGATGTGTTTCATAACGGGCCTCGCTTTATTGGGTGCGGGTGTATTCGTTCTGGCCGTATTGCTGGCGCGCCTTCAGATGCTGCTCCCAGCCCGCCTTGTCGCCTGCTTTCCAGCCCGGCTGGGTGAAATTGCTACCCGTGCCCGCGAAGGGTGCAGCGTCTTGCTTGACGCCACCACCGGTCTGCGGTTTTTCGGTGCAGGCGCTCAGGCCGGCAAGGGCCAATACCGCCGTCAGGGTGATGGAAATACGTTTCATGGCTTGGCTCCTGCAGGTGGCTGGGCACCCTGTTGTGTGCCATAGGCGGTGCCCCAGCCCCACACTTCGGCCCCTTTGCCGCGCTGAACGACACGGTTGCGGAAAATGTCGGCAACCACATCACCATCACCCGCCAGCAGGGCCTTGGTCGAGCACATCTCGGCGCAGGCAGGCAACTTGCCTTCAGCCAACCGGTTGCGCCCGTACTTTTCAAACTCTGCCTGGCTGCCATTGGCCTCGGGGCCACCGGCGCAGAAGGTGCACTTGTCCATCTTGCCGCGCACGCCGAACGTGCCTTGCGACGGGAACTGGGGTGCGCCAAACGGGCAAGCGTAGCTGCAATAGCCGCAGCCGATGCAGACATCCTTGTCATGCAGCACCACGCCTTCGTCCGTGCGGTAAAAGCAGTTCACGGGGCAGACTGCCATGCAGGGCGCGTCGCTGCAGTGCATGCAGGCCACCGAGATCGATTTTTCGCCGGGAACACCGTCGTTGAGGGTGACCACGCGGCGGCGGTTCACGCCCCACGGCACCTCGTGCTCGTTCTTGCAGGCGGTAACGCAGCCGTTGCATTCGATGCAGCGCTCTGCATCGCAGATGAATTTCATTCGTGCCATTGTTCTGTCTCCTGGTCAGCGCGGTGCGCTCAAGCCCGTTCCACGTTGCAGATCGTGGTCTTGGTTTCCTGCATCATGGTCACGCTGTCGTATCCATAGGTAGTGGCGGTGTTCACAGCCTCGCCCCGCACGATGGGGGCGGCCCCCTTCGGGTAGTGCGCCAGCATGTCGGCACCCTGCCAGCGGCCAGAGAAGTGGAAAGGCATCCAGACCGTGTCCGGTGCAACCCGTTCGGTGACCAGCGCCTGCACATTCAGGCGGGCGCCCGTGGGAGAGCTCAGCCACACGCGCTCGCCGTTGCGAATGCCTCGGTCGGCAGCCGTCTTGGGGTTGATTTCCACAAACGCCTCTTGCTGCAACTCGGCCAGCCAGGGGTTGGAGCGGGTTTCTTCGCCGCCACCTTCGTATTCGACCAGACGGCCGGAACTCATGATGAGCGGGAATTTTTCGTAGACCTTGTCGGCCACATTCTTGTCCTGCAGGCTCTTGTAGAGCGTGGGCAGGCGCCAGAAAGCCTTCTTGTCGTCGTGCGTGGGGTACTTGGCCACCAGATCGGGACGCGTGCCATAGATGGGCTCGCGGTGCTGGGGAATCGCATCGGGGAAGTTCCACACCACGGCCCGCGCCTTGGCGTTGCCAAAGGGATGGCAACCATGGTTCTTCATGACCACGCGGATGATGCCACCCGAGGAATCGGTCTTCCAGTTCTTGCCTTCGGCCGCCGTCTTCTCGGCGTCGGTCAGCTCGTCCCACCAACCCAGCTTCTTGACCAGCACATGGTCAAACTCGGGGTAGCCGGTGGTGATGTCTGCGCCCAGTGAGTGCGATCCATCTTCGGCCAGCAGATTCATGCCATCCTTTTCCACACCAAAGTTGGCGCGGAAATTACCACCGCCGTCCATGACGTGGCGCGAGGTGTCGTACAGATTGGCAGTGCCTGGGTGCTTGAGCTCGGGCGTGCCATAACAAGGCCAGGGCAGCCCAAAATAATCGCCGGCAAAGTCGTACCCGGTTTCCTTGTCCTTGCCGCCTTTGGCCTTGAGGGTTTTCACGTCGAACACATGCATGTTCTTCATGTGGGCCTTCAGGCGCTCGGGGCTCTGGCCGGTGTAGCCGATGGTCCAGACACTGCGGTTGATTTCACGCAGGATGTCCTCGGGTACGGGCTCATCCATGCCCTTGACCTTCTGCATCTTGTAGTTCTTGGACAACTCGTTGGCAAAGCCGAGTTTCTCTGCGAACTGGTGCATGATCATGTGATCGCTGCGGCTCTCCCACAAGGGCTCGATCACCTTTTCGCGCCACTGCAGCGAGCGGTTGGATGCCGTGCAAGAACCGCTGGTTTCAAACTGCGTGGCAGCTGGCAGCAGGTACACCGCGCGGTCCGGGTTCAGATCTTCGGGGTTGCCGGGCATGGCCGCCATGGCTGCGGTAGCCGACGGATAGGGGTCGACCACCACCAGCAGATCGAGCTTGTCCATGGCCCGCTTCATTTCCAGACCACGGGTCTGGGAATTGGGGGCATGGCCCCAGTAGAAGACGCCGCGCAGGTTGGAATCCTGGTCAATCAGCTCGTTCTTCTCCAGCACGCCGTCAATCCAGCGCGACACCGTGATGCCGTTCTTGCTCATCATCGCAGGCGAGGCGTAACGGCCCTTGATCCACTCGAAATCCACACCCCAGGCTTTGGCAAAGTGCTTCCAGGAGCCCTCGGCCAAGCCGTAGTAGCCGGGCAGAGAATCAGGGTTCGGGCCCACGTCGGTCGCGCCCTGCACGTTGTCGTGACCACGGAAAATATTGGTGCCACCCCCGCTCTTGCCCACATTGCCCAGAGCAAGTTGCAGGATGCACGAGGCGCGCACCATCGCATTGCCGATGGAATGCTGCGTCTGGCCCATGCACCAGACAATGGTGCCGGGGCTGTTGTCGTGCAGCATCTTGGCGACCTTGAACATCTGGTCTTCCTTGACGCCGCAAGCCTCTTCGACCTTGTCGGGGGTCCACTTGGCCAGCACTTCCTCACGCACCTTGTCCATGCCATAGACACGGTCGTTGATGTATTTTTTGTCTTCCCAGCCGTTTTTGAAGATGTGGTGCAGCAGACCAAACAGGAAAGGAATGTCGGTGCCGGAACGAATGCGCACGTATTCGTCCGCCTTGGCGGCGGTGCGGGTGAAGCGCGGGTCCACCACGATCATCTTGCAGCCGGTTTCCTTGGCATGCAGCATGTGCAACATGCTCACCGGGTGGGCCTCGGCCGCGTTGGAGCCAATGTACAGGGCGACCTTGCTGTTTTGCATGTCGTTGTACGAGTTGGTCATGGCGCCGTAGCCCCAGGTGTTGGCAACGCCGGCCACCGTGGTGGAGTGACAGATGCGGGCCTGGTGGTCGCAGTTGTTGGTGCCCCAGAAGCTCACAAACTTGCGCAGCAGGTAAGCCTGCTCGTTGTTGTGCTTGGAAGACCCGATGAAGTAGACGCTGTCGGGACCGCTGGCCTTGCGCAACTCCTGCATCTTGTTGGTGATTTCTGTCAGGGCCGTATCCCAGCTGATGCGCTCGTATTTGCCGTTCACCAGCTTCATCGGATAACGCAGTCGGTATTCGCCGTGGCCGTGCTCACGCAGGGCCGCACCCTTGGCGCAGTGAGCACCCAGGTTGATGGGGGAATCGAACACGGGCTCCTGGCGTACCCACACGCCGTTTTCCACCACGGCATCCACCGCGCAGCCCACCGAACAGTGGGTGCAAATGGTGCGACGCACTTCCAGCTTGCTGTCGCCGATGGCGACCTTGGCGCCTTCGGCAGCGTTGGACTTTTTGACCAGAGTGAGCTGCGTTGCAGCAATACCCACCCCCACGCCCAGACCAGAACGGCGCAGGAAAGAACGGCGGTCCATCGTGGGCAGCGCCTGCGAAAGGCCCCGGCGCAGGCTGTGCACAAACGGCGAAACGGGTGCGGAGGTGCCCTGGTGGGCGTGCGAAGACTTCTTGGTTAGCAACATGGCGTGCCCCGCTGTCAGAGTTGGGTGGTTTTGTAGTACTGCTTGACGTGGTCCGACACGTAGTAGCCGCCACCTTTTTCAGGGGCCACACGAGCGACCTCGGCCACTACGGCATCGGCCGGGGCCATGCGGGGCAACGTGGCCACAGCTGCTGCAGCGGCGCCCACCGTGGCGGCGCCGGCAAAGAACTTACGACGGGAAGAAGAAGGCTGGCGATCCGGCATGCATGTCTCCAGTGGCTGGCAGTTATGAACGTATTTGCATACAGTCTATGTCAGTGTGTAAATCCCTGCACTTGGTTGAAACGCCTGCGACCGATGGAGCCGCGAGGCAAACAACACCTGGAGGGATACCCACCATCAGTCGAGCATGTCGAAGCCCTGCGCTTCCACCGCCACAAAAGCCCGCGTGAATTGGGCCAGCGCGGCATAAAAGTGGGCTGCGGGCTGCCCCTGCAGGGCATCGCACAACTGCAAAATCCAAGGCTGCAGATGTGTCGCAAAAAAGTTGCGTTGCGCCGTCAGGTTGCAGACAGCCACGTCGTCACCCGCAATCAGGTAACGCATCACTTCGCACAGATAGGCCACATGGTCTTCGGTTTCCGGCATCGCTTCGCCACGCGCCAGGCCCAGCGCCGCAAGGTCGCTGCGCAATCGCACCAGCGGCTTTTCGTTCAAAAATCCGCTCAGGTAATGCGAGCCATACAGAAACACTTCTGGCTTGCCCACGCCACCGAACAGGCGGTCAAATTCTGCGGCAATGGCCTCGTCGTCCTGGGCCCGCGCAGCCCCCACCAGTTGCTGCCAGGGTTCCTGCAAAAAACCGCCTGCCGCGGGGGCTTCGGTGACCGCCACGCGCAGTGCCGCCAGGGTGTCAGGGGTAGGCCTGGCGTAGTACAGCTGCGCCAGCAGCCCATACAGCTCGGCGCGCGCGGTTTCTTCGTCCAGCGCCGAACTGCCGGCCAGATTCAGGGAGAGGGAATCGCTCACAGGTCGGTCACTTTCGTTTCGCTTTGGGAGGAATACAGGTCGATGACGCGGCAATCGCTGCACATCTTGAGCCGTTCCAGTGCCTCGCCCTGGAACATGGCGTGGCCCGACAACTTGCCCAGCATGGCCTCAATGGCCTTCACGGTGCCGAAGGGTTTGCTGCAACGCACACAGGCCCAGGGCTTGGCTTCGTTGAGCACGCGCAACTGGCTGCGCTCGGGCGTGAGCAGCAGCCGCGGCTGCAGCGCAATGGCGTCTTCGGGACAGGTGGTGGCGCACAGACCGCACTGCACGCAGTTTTGCTCGATAAAACGCAACTGTGGCAGCTGCGGGTTATCTTGCAGTGCACTGGCCGGGCAAGCGCTCACGCAGCTCAGGCACAGCGTGCAGCGGTCTTTGTTGACCGTGATGGTGCCCAGCGGTGCGCCCGCCGCAGGCAGCGCAATGGCTTCGGGCCGCTGGGCCGCGGGCATTGGGGCTTGGGCAATCAGGTGGTCGAGTGCCAGCTCCAGCGTGCTGCGCTTTTCTTGCGCCACGGCAAAACGCGCAGCCGCCGACAGCACCGTCTGGCGGGTGTGCGACAGGGCCTGCAGACCCGCATCCAGATCGGTGGGATTGCGCGCGCGCAACAGTTTCAGGTGCGTGCCTGCATAGCCCAGACCATTGAGGATGGCCTGGGCCACCGCCATCTGCGCCTCCAGGCCGTCCAGGTATTGGGGTGCCTCCTCGCTGGTGACCAGCACCACGATCTGCGAGGCGCCAAAGGCCACGGCACTGAGCCACAGGTCGACCCCCGTGCTGGCCGTGTGCCACAACGCCACCGGCAGCACATGCGCCGGAACCCCGTGGGCAATCTTGAGCTGCGCCGCCCGGCCCAGCTCTTCCACCAAAGCCTGGCCACACTCCTGGCTGTGCAGCAGCAACACGGCATCCTTGCCACCGGCCGCCGTGTAAGTGGACAACAGGGTCTTGAGCTTCAGGCCCTGATCGGTGGCACCGGGGTAGGCATAGGTCAGCGCGCCCGTGGGGCACACGGTGGTGCAGGCGCCGCAACCCACGCACAGGTTGGGGTTCACCTTGATCTGTTGGCGGCTCTTGTCGCTGGTAATGGCTTCGGCCGAGCAGATGTCCACGCAGGCATTGCAACCCACGGTTTCGTTGCGGCTGTGGGCGCAGAGCTTTTGCTTGTAGGCAAAGAACTTGGGCTTTTCGAACTCGCCCACCAGCTCGCGCAGGCGCAGCAGCGTGCCCATTTCACGCCCGTCCCAGCGGAAATAGCCTTGGGGCAGCGCGTGCTGCAAAAAGGTGGGGGTGGCGTCTGCCGGGCGCAGATCGAGCACCAGATCGAAGCGCTCCTGGTGCGCCGCGGCCTCGCGGGTGAAATCGATGGCTCCCGCCACCTGGCACACCTTGACGCAGGCGCGGTGCGACTGGCAGGCGGACAGGTCGATCTGGTAGTCGAGCCCGATGGCGTTTTCGGGGCAGGCGGCCACGCAGGCGTTGCAGCGTGTGCACAGATCCAGGTCAATCGGGTTGTCGGCCGCCCACTGCAGCTCAAAGGCTCCCAGCCAGCCCGCGAGGCCCGTGATGCGCCCGCCCAGCACCGGAAAACGCCGTGCCTGCGCCCCGCCCGCGTTGCCGGGGCCCTGGGTGAACAGCGTGACATCCAGCACATCGGACACCAGCGCGGCCGCCTGCTCTGCTGCATCCAGCGCGCCGATGATGAGCAGCCGCCCAGCGCTCTTGAACGTGACGGTAGGCACCGGGGCGGGTTCAGGCAGATGGGCGGCGGCCAGCAGCGCCGCAATCTTGGGGCTGGCCTTGCCGGCGTCGCGGCTCCAGCCACCCATTTCGCGGATGTTTACGAAACGGATAGGAGAAAGCGCGCCTTCGGTCTGCTGCCCCAGGTCGGCAAACAGCCGCTGTTCCTGCGTGCAGGCCACCACAACGGTTTCACCGCTCTGGATGGCACGCTGGAATGCGCCGGCATCACGCCGGCACAGGGTGGAATGAAGGGTCAGGTTTTCATGCAGTGCCTCGCCCAGCGCTTTCGCGTTGAGGGGCATCGTCTGGTTGCAGTCGCAGATCAGCGTGGTCATGTGGTTCTTGGCTGGCAGGCAGGGCCGGTTCGCCGGGGTGCGAACGCATGGCCGTCACCGGCGTGCTGGGTAATTCAGTGCAGTCCCCCGACTGTGCCACGCCTTCGCTGACGCTGGCGTCAGCATCATCCCCAGTCTGACCGTCTCCAGGGGCCATTGCCGGCACCTGGGCCACGGGCGCGGACTCTTGCGTTTTTTTCTCGTCGTCAAAAAAGCCCAGAAACTGGGCGCTGGCCATCTGGCGCAGCATGGATGCGGGCAAGGGGTCGGGAATGGAATAGTCCCCGATATAGATGTCGAGCCCATCCATCACGTTGTAATGCGGGTCGGCAAACAACTTCTTCATGGCCGCGTTGCGCACTTCGGGTGCCACACCACGGGCCACGAAGGGCTTGAAATCCGAATCGGCGGTGAGCGCCTGTGCGTCGGCCAGCGTGGGTGGCGGCGGCTCGGCCGCTACCGGTGCAGCCGTTGCCGGCACCGGTGCGGCCTGCGCGTTCACCGCCTGCGGGCGGCTGCCCGGTGCCGCATCCGGCTCCGGCGGCACAGGGGCGGGCGCGGGTTCCTGCAGCGGTTTGCCCTCGCGCACGTCCCGCTTGCGCTGCGACCAGCGGCCCAGGAACCCGTCAGCCATGGCTTCCTCCTGCGCTACCACCACCACCGCCGCCACCCCGCATTTTTTCGGTAGACACCGACGCGGGGTTGCCAAAACGGTCCTGCAGCGACCTAAAACTGTCGGGCCGCTTGCGGCGCTTGGGCTCGGGCTGGTAATGGGCGTCTACAAAGGCGCGCAGGCCTTCCAGCACTTCGGGGGCGGCTGGCACCTGTTCCACGGACTCCTGCGCATCGAGCCAGCGGCCGGCGTCGTGGTAGCTCAGGCTCACCGCCACGGGGCGCGCCAGCGGTGTGTTGGTGCCGGTGTCCTCATCCATGCGCCACATCACAAACCAGCAGGGCGCGGGCGACGCCAGGTTCAGGTGATAGCCCTCGGCATCGTCGCGAAACAACTCTACGGCAAAACCGGGGAACAGCCACAGCTCTTCACGCTCATCCTGCCGCAGCCGCCGGGGCTCGGTGCCAAATGCAGGCTCATGGGGCACCACATCGGCCAGTGACCAGCGCCAGGGCTGCCAGCGGTTGTCAATGCGTTCGCGGCGCATCAGAACGGCGACTTCAGAAGTAGGACGGGGGGTGGACATGGCCTGACTTTACCCCGGCGCAATGCCCCATGGGCCACCCGCGGGCAAAGCCCTCGTCTGCGTCATTGCGCTGATGGTGGCAGCACGGTGATGGCCACGGCGCAATATTTGAACTCGGGGATCTTGCCAAACGGATCGAGCGCCGCGTTGGTCAGCAGATTGGCCGCAGCCTCCACATACGCGAAGGGCATGAAGACCGTGCCACGCGGCGTGCCGTCGTCGCGGCGCACGCGCACCTGCAGCATGCCGCGGCGCGAGCGAATGCCCACCAGCGCACCGGGCTGCACGCCCAGCCGGGCCAGTTCGTCGCCATGCAGCGATGCGGTGGCCATGGGCTCAATGGCGTCGAGCACGGTGCTGCGCCGCGTCATGCTGCCGGTGTGCCAGTGCTCCAGCTGGCGGCCGGTGATGAGCACCAGCGGAAACTCGGCATCGGGCTTCTCTGCCGCCGGCGTCCCACTGGCAGGCACCAGCGTGAGGCGGCCCGTGGGCGTAGGAAATTTCTCGGTAAAGACGATGGGCTGGCCCGGGTCGTCTTCGGTGAGGCAGGGGTAAGTCACGCTCGAATCGCGCTCCAGCCGGTTCCAGGTGATGCCCTCGATGCTCGCGTGCATGGCCTGGCGCATTTCGTCGTACACGGCGGCCACGCCCGACTCTTCACCTTCGTAGTTCCAGTTCAGGCCCACCCCGCCACCGGGCCGCCCCAAGGCGGGGTCGGCCCCCTCGGCGGGCAGTGGCGACATGGAGTGCGGAGCGTGGGGGCCAACCCGCGCGGCGATCTGCTGAATGATCCACAGATCAGGCCGCGCATCGCCCGGCGGGTTCAACGCGCGGCGGCCCATCTGCACCATGCGGTCGGTGTTGCTGGCCGTGCCGGTCTTTTCGGGCCAGGCGCTCGCGGGCAGCACCACGTCGGCCAGCCAGGCGGTTTCGGTCAAAAAGATGTCCTGCACCACCAGGTGCGATAGGCTGGCCAACGCGTGGCGCGCGTGGTTCAGGTCGGGGTCGCTCATCGCGGGGTTCTCGCCCATGATGTACATGCCGCGCACCTTGTGCGGGTCGCTGTCAGGCGCCAGCGCCTTGTGCATGATTTCGACCACCGTGTAGCCGGGCGCGTCATCGAGCTTGGTGCCCCAGAAGCCTTCAAACCACGCATGCGCCCCGGCGTTGTCCACGCGCTGGTAGTTGGGGAACATCATCGGGATGAGCCCCGCGTCGCTCGCGCCCTGCACGTTGTTCTGGCCACGCAGCGGGTGCAGGCCCGAGCCGGGCTTGCCGATCTGGCCGGTGACGGCGCACAGCGCGATCAGGCAGCGCGCGTTGTCGGTGCCGTGGATGTGCTGGCTCACGCCCATGCCCCAGAGGATCATCGAGGCCTTGGCCTGCGCAAACGCACGCGCCACCTCGCGCAGCGTCTCGGCCGGGATGCCGCACACCGGGGCCATGGCCTCGGGGCTGCAGCCCATCACGTTGGCCTTGAGCGCCTCGAAATTGTTGGTGCGATCGCGGATAAATGCCTCATCCACCAGGCCTTCGTCGATCACCGTGTGGATCAGTGCGTTGAGCAGGGCCACGTCGGTGTCGGCATTGAACTGCAGCGTGCGCCAGGCGTGGGTTCGCAAGTCGGTGATGCGGGGGTCGGCCAGCACGATCTTCGCGCCGCGTTTGGCAGCGTTTTTCATCCACGTCGCCGCCACGGGGTGGTTGGCCGTGGGGTTGGAGCCGATCACGAAGATCAGCTCGGCATGCTCCACGTCGTTCACCGGGTTGCTCACCGCGCCCGAGCCCACGCCTTCGAGCAGCGCGGCCACGCTGGAGGCGTGGCACAGCCGCGTGCAGTGGTCCACGTTGTTGCTGCCAAAGCCGGTGCGCACGAGTTTCTGGAACAAGTAGGCCTCTTCGTTGCTGCCCTTGGCCGAGCCAAAGCCCGCCAGCGCCTTGGGGCCGTGCGTGTCGCGCAGTGACTTCAGCGTGCCGGCGGCCAGATCGAGCGCCTCGTCCCAGCTGGCCTCGCGGAACACCGCCCGCCAGTCGGCACCGTAGGGCTGCACCTCTTTCGGCACGCCGGGCTTGCGGATCAGCGGCACCGTCAGGCGGTCGGGGTGGTGGGCGTAGTCGAAACCAAAGCGCCCCTTCACGCACAGGCGGCCATGGTTGGCCGGGCCGTCGCGGCCTTCGACGCTGATGATCTTTTCATCGCGCACGTTGTAGGTGATGAGGCAGCCCACGCCACAGAACGGGCAGACCGAATCGACCTTGCGGTCCACCTTTTGGGAGCCGATGTGCGTCTTGGGGCTGAGCGCGCCCGTGGGGCAGGCCTGCACGCATTCGCCGCAGGCCACGCAGATGCTTGTCGCCATGGGGTCGTCGAGGTCGAAGACGATCTTGCTGTCGGCACCACGCAGCGCGTAGCCGATCACGTCGTTGACCTGCTCTTCACGGCAGGCGCGCACGCAGCGGTTGCACTGGATGCAGGCGTCCAGGTTCACCGCCATGGCGGGGTGGCTCAGATCGGGCGCGGGCTGCTGGCGGCGCAGGGCTTTCAGCGCGGGCCGCACTGCCACGCCCAGGCGGGTGGCCCATTCGCTCAGCTCACCGTGTTGGCCTGTCGATTCTGGAGTTTTAGAGTCAAATTGGCCTCTAGCGCTTTCTGGATAAGCGCTACCAGCTATTAATTCAGGAGTGTTTTTCTGTTCGTCGTTCCACCGGTAACCCATATCGGGCATGTCCGACAGCAGCATCTCCACCACCATTTGCTGGCTCTTGCGGGCGCGCGGGCTGGCCGCCTGCACCTTCATGCCCGGCGTCGGGGCACGGCAGCAGCTGGGTGCCAGCGTGCGCTCGCCCGCGATCTCGACCACGCAGGCGCGGCAGTTGCCATCGGGGCGCAGGCCGTCGCTGTAGCACAGGTGCGGGATCTCCACGCCGTGGCGCTGCGCGGCTTTCAAAATGGTTTCGCCGGGGTGGGCTGTGACGGGCTGGCCATCCAGCTCAAAAGCCACGCCGGGCTCGACGGGTGTGGCGCAAGAGGTCAACACCGCGCTCATGACTTCGCCCCTCCAGGCAGTTGCTCGGCCAGCGGGCTGTTGCGCGGCTTGGGCAGGTCGCCCGGCCAGGGCCCGGCACCCACTTCGTGCGCAAAGTATTTGTGGATGCAGCGGATGGGGTTGGGCGCGGCCTGCCCCAACCCGCAAATGGATGCATCGGCCATCACCTGCGCCAGGTCGTCCAGCAAGTCAGCATCCCACTGCGGTGCCTGCATCAGTTGCGCCGCCTTGGCCGTGCCCACGCGGCAGGGCGTGCACTGGCCGCAGCTTTCGTGTTCAAAAAACCGCATCACGTTCAGCGCCGCATCGCGCGCCCGATCGTGCTGGCTGAGCACGATGACGGCGGCCGAGCCGATGAAGCAACCATAGGGCTGCAGGGTGTCAAAGTCGAGCGGGATGTTGGCCAGGCTGGCAGGCAGGATGCCGCCCGAGGCACCGCCCGGCAGGTAGGCGTAGAGCTGGTGGCCGTCCGCCATGCCGCCGCAGAATTCGTCGATGAGTTCCTGCACGGTGATGCCCGCAGGCGCCAGCTTGACGCCAGGGTGCTTCACGCGCCCGCTCACGCTGAAACTGCGCAGCCCTTTGCGGCCGTGGCGGCCAAAGCTGGCAAACCAATCCGGGCCGCGCTCGACGATGTCGCGCACCCAGTACAAGGTCTCGAAGTTGTGCTCCAGCGTGGGGCGGCCAAACAGGCCTACCTGTGCAATGTAGGGCGGGCGCATGCGGGGCTCACCACGTTTGCCTTCGATGCTTTCGATCATGGCCGACTCCTCGCCGCAGATGTAGGCGCCCGCGCCCCGGCGCAGCTCGATGTGCGGCAGGGGGCATGGTGGCTCGGCGCGCAGGTGATCCAGCGCCGTCTGCAGCAGTGCGCGGCAGCCGTGGTATTCGTCGCGCAGGTAGATGTAGACGGACTCGGTGCCCACCACCTGGGCCGCGATGAGCACGCCTTCCAGAAAACGGTGTGGGTCGCGCTCCAGATAGGTGCGGTCCTTGAAGGTTCCAGGCTCGCCCTCGTCAATGTTCACGGCCATCACGGCCGTGCCGCCAAACGCCCCCGTGTCGCTTGGGGCGGCCTGGGGCTCGGCAAGAGCGGCTTGCTCCCGAACAATGCGCCACTTGCGCCCTGCCGGAAACCCCGCACCGCCCAGGCCGCGCAGGCCCGAGTTCTCCATGGCGGTCAGCACGGCCTCGGCATCCATCTCGCCATTGACCAACGCTGCGGCCGTCTGGTAGCCGCCGTGGGCGCGGTAGGTGGCGAGGTCGGTGTGGGCGGGGCTGACCCCGTCCGGCTGCACCGGCACACTTTGCCCGGCCAGCGTCGCAACATCAAAATTGATAGCTACTAGCGCTTTTGGATGAAGCGCCAGAGCCCGATTTGGCTTTAAATTGACGGCGTCCAGCACGGCATCGACCGTGGCGTGCGGCACCGGGCACTGGTGCACCACAGCCACCGGCGCCTGCTCGCAGCGGCCCACGCAGGGCACAGCCTGTACCTGCACATCGCCCAGCCCTCCACCCAGGTTCATCGCACGCAGGCGCTCGGGCAACGCAGCCAACAGTTCGCGTGCACCGGCCAGGCTGCAGCTGAGGCTGTCGCACACGCGCAGCACCAGGCGCGGGGCCACAGCGTCGTCGCCACGCACGATGTCGAAGTGGTGATAGAAGCTGGCCACCTCGTATACCTCGGCCATGGGCAGATTCATCTGCCGGGCCAGCGCCACCAGGTGCCGGTCGTGCAGCACGCCAAAGTGGTCGTTCAGGCGGTGCAGATACTCAATGAGCAGGTCGCGCCGCAAGCCTGTGGCCGGGCGCGGGCCCAGCAACTGCGCCACCTCGGCCATGGCGGCGTCTTCGGGCTGGCGGCCCTTGAGGTGGCTTTTGCGGCGGATGCGCTCGCGCATGTCATCAACGGACACGGCGGCCACGGTGGGGGCTTCGGGGGTGGATTTCATGGGGCCATCAAGCGAAAAGCGTCAACCGCAGGCAGTGTGGCGGCCGCTTGCAGCCGCGTCAATGCCGCGCCCCCACCGCACGGAGCCGCCACTGCCACCGCCCGATCCGCCCGGCGCTCAGGTGTTCTTGCTGATCGAGATGGTGGGGAACTTGCTCGAAAAATCTTTCGCCTGCCGGGCGATCTTCACCGCCACCTCGCGCGCCACCTTCTTGTAGATCTGCGCCACCTCGCCATCCGGGTCGGCCACCACGGTGGGTTTGCCGCTGTCGGCCTGCAGGCGGATGCTCATGTCCAGCGGCAGCGCGCCCAGGTAATCCATGCCGTAGTCGGCCGCCATTTTCTTGCCGCCATCGGCGCCAAAGATGTGCTCCACCTGTCCGCAGTTGCTGCACACATGCACCGCCATGTTTTCGACAATGCCCAGGATGGGCACGCCCACCTTTTCAAACATCTTGATGCCTTTTTTGGCGTCGAGCAGCGCGATGTCCTGGGGCGTGGTCACGATCACGGCGCCGGTCATGGGCACACGCTGGCTCAACGTGAGCTGGATGTCGCCCGTGCCGGGCGGCATGTCGATGATGAGGTAATCGAGGTCTTTCCAGTTGGTCTGGCGCAGCAGTTGCTCCAGCGCCTGGGTGGCCATGGGGCCGCGCCAGATCATGGCCTCGTCCTGGTCCACCAAAAAACCGATGGACATGACCTGCACGCCGTAGTTCTCCAGCGGCTCCATGGTCTTGCCGTCGTCGCTTTCGGGGCGGCGGTTGATGCCCATCATCATGGGCTGGCTGGGGCCATAGATGTCGGCGTCCAGCACACCCACGCTGGCGCCTTCGGCCGCCAGGGCCAGCGCCAGGTTGGCTGCGGTGGTGCTTTTGCCAACACCGCCCTTGCCCGATGCCACGGCAATGATGTTCTTGACCTGCGCAAGCAGTTGCACGCCGCGCTGCACGGCGTGGGCCACTACCTTGGTGGTGATGTTGACCGAGACGTTCTCCACGCCCGCCACTCCCTTGGCGGCGGCCACCAGGCTGCGGCGCAGCTCGGGCAGCAGGCTCTTGGCCGGGTAACCCAGCTCGACATCAAAGGCTACATCGCCGCCATGAATCTGCACATTGCGCAAGGCGCGGGTGCTGACGAAATCCTGGCCCGTGTGGGGGTCCTGCACGCTGGTGAGCGCGGCCAAAAGGCCTTGTTCGGTGACTGCCATTCAAATAACTCCTGTGGGGCGGGTAGTCTATCCAAGCGACTCAACCCCATGCGTTGCAGGACAATGCCTGCGCCCGCCAGCCGCCCACCACCCCGACAACAAAAGGACTTCCGTGAAATTCAAGATGCCGCCCAACTCCCTGTTTGCCGTGCTGCTGCGCTCGCCCTGGTGGATCAGCTTTGCGCTGGTGGGCCTGATCGCGCTGGTGGCCTTTGCCCTGCTGCCCGCGCAATATGCGGTGGTGGGGGCGCTGGGCGGCCTGCCGATCTTTGTGGTGGGCTGCATGGCGGCGTGGCGGCAGCTGCACGCGCCCAGCCCGGCGCGTGTGGCGCAAGCCCTGCAGGCGGCGCAGACCATGCCCTGGCGCGGCTTTGCCGACACCCTGGACGCCGCGTGGCGCCAGGGCGGTTTTGAGGTGCAGCAACTCGACGGCGGTGCCGCCGATTTCTGCCTGACCAAGAGCGGCAGCACCACGCTGGCCAGCGCGCGCCGCTGGAAAGCCGCCACCCATGGCGTGGAGCCGCTGCGCGAGCTGCGCGCCGCCATGGAGCAACGCGGCGCCACTGCGGGGCTGTATGTGCTGGCCCAGGGCAGCCTCAGTGACAACGCCCGGCTGTATGCGCGCGACAACAGCATCACCATCGTGCAGGACAACGCACTGGCTGCCCTGCTGCTGGCCAAGTCCTGACGCGGCGACAGCACCCACCCAAAAAAGCTGCACCGCGCCATGCCATCGCCCACCCAAGCGCCCAAAAACTCCCAACCTCCATCGCCCCGCACGGGCCTGCTGCTTACCGGGGGCGGGGCGCGGGCCGCCTACCAGATGGGCGTGCTGGAGGCCATTGCCGACCTGCGCCAGGCGTGCGGCGCGGGTCGCGAGCCCAACCCGTTTCCCATCATCACGGGCACGTCGGCGGGGGCCATCAACGCCGCCGCGCTGGCCTGCGGCGCTGATGATTTCGACCGCACCGTGCGCCGCATCGCCCGCGTATGGCGCCAGTTCCATGCGCACCAGGTGTATGGCGCCGACTCGCTCTCGGTGATGCGCAGCGGTGCGCGCTGGCTCACGCTGGTGTCGCTGGGCTGGGCCCTGGCGCGCTGGCGCCGCCTGCGCCCGCGCTCGCTGCTGGACAACGCGCCGCTCGAAAAACTGCTGGCCAAGATGGTGCCGCTCATGCGCCTGCCCCGGCTGATACAAAAGGGCCATCTCACGGCCCTGGCGGTGACGGCATCGAGCTACAGCTCGGGCGAGCATGTCACCTTTTATGAATCGGCCCAGGCTGTGCAGCCCTGGGTGCGCTCGCAGCGCAAGGCGGCGCGCGACCGCATCACGCACGAGCACCTGCTGGCCTCTTCGGCCATTCCCTTTGTGTTTCCGGCCAAGGGCATCACCATCGACGGCCACACCGAATACTTTGGCGACGGCTCCATGCGCCAGTCGGCCCCCATTGCGGCCGCGATCCACCTGGGGGCCGAGCGCGTGCTGGTCATCGGCGCGGGCCGCATGCACGAGCCCCGGGGCGACAGCACCGCTCCACCCTCGCCCAGCTACCCGTCGCTGGCGCAGATTGCCGGGCACGCGCTGTCCAACATCTTTCTGGATGCGCTGTCGGTCGATGTGGAGCGCGTGCAGCGCATCAACCAGACCCTGTCGCTCATTCCTGAAGAAAAGCGCACCCACAGCGCGCTGCGGCCTGTCGAGCTGCTCGTCATCGCCCCCTCGCAGCGGCTCGATGCCATCGCGGCCCGCCATGTGGGCGACCTGCCCGGCCCCGTGCGCACCATGCTGGGCGCCCTGGGCGTCACCTCGAACATGGCCGACGTGCGCGGCGCGGCACTGGCCAGTTACCTGCTGTTCGAACAGGGCTACACCCAGGAGCTGATGGCCCTGGGCCGGGCCGACACCCTGGCCCGGCGCGCCGACGTGTGCCGCTTCTTTGGCTGGAAAGACACCGGCGCCGCGCTGCGCACCCGCCTTCCCACCTGACACGGCGTGAAAGAACCCGCCAGCACCACGGGACTTGAAACGCCTAAAATCGCGGGTTCCGCCTGAGAAAGCCGCTTTTCATGACGTCATCCGCACGCAAACTCTTCGTCACCACCGCCCTGCCCTACGCCAACGGCAACTTCCACATCGGCCACATCATGGAATACATCCAGGCCGATATCTGGGTGCGCACGCAGCGGCTGCTGGGCAACGCGGTGAACTTCGTCGGCGCCGACGACACCCACGGCGCGCCCATCATGATCGCGGCCGAGAAGGCCGGCAAGACGCCGCAGCAGTTCGTGGCCGACATCGCCGCCGGGCGCAAGCAGTACCTCGATGGCTTTCACATCGAGTTCGACAACTGGCACAGCACCGACGCGCCCGAGAACCACGAGCTGGCCCAGGACATCTACCGCGGCCTCAAGGCCAACGGCCTGATCGAAACCCGCACCATCGAGCAGTTCTTCGACCCCGAGAAGAACATGTTCCTGCCCGACCGCTTCATCAAGGGCGAGTGCCCCAAGTGCCACGCCAAGGACCAGTACGGCGACAACTGCGAGGTCTGCGGCGCCGTGTACGCGCCTACCGACCTCATCAACCCCTACTCCGCACTCTCGGGCGCCAAGCCGCTGCTCAAAAGCTCGGAGCATTTCTTCTTCAAGCTGTCGGACCCGCGTTGCGTGGCCTTTTTGGAAGACTGGACGCAAAACGGCCGCCTGCAGCCCGAGGTGGCCAACAAGGTGCGCGAATGGTTCACCGTGCGCACCAACCCCGACGGCAGCACCAGCGAGGGCCTGGGCGACTGGGACATCTCGCGCGACGCGCCCTACTTCGGCATCGAGATCCCCGACGCGCCGGGCAAATACTTTTATGTGTGGCTCGACGCCCCCATTGGCTACCTGGCCTCGTTGAAAAACCTGCTGACCAAGCGCGGTGAAGATTACGAGGCCTACATGGCCGACCCGGCGCTGGAGCAGTACCACTTCATCGGCAAGGACATCGTCACCTTCCACACTCTGTTCTGGCCCGCCACGCTGAAGTTCAGTGGCCGCAAGGTGCCCGATTCGGTGTTCGTGCACGGCTTCCTCACGGTGAACAACGGCGAGAAGATGAGCAAGAGCCGGGGCACCGGCCTCGATCCGCTCAAGTACCTGGGCCTCTCGATGAACGCCGAGTGGCTGCGCTACTACCTGGCCACCAAGCTCAGCAGCCGCAACGAAGACATCGACTTCAACGCCGATGACTTCATGGCCCGCGTCAACAGCGATTTGATTGGCAAATACATCAACATCGCCAGCCGCGCGGCCGGGTTCATCAGCAAGCGCTTTGGCGGCGCGCTCGGCGAAGTCTCGGCCGACGGCGACGCGCTGCTGGACCACCTGCGCACCGTGGCGCCGTCGGTCATCGAGCTGCTGGCCGAGCGCGAATATGGCAAAGCCCTGCGCGAGACCATGCTGCTGGCCGACCGCGTGAACGCCTATGTAGACCAGAACAAGCCCTGGGAGCTGGCCAAGCAAGACGGCATGGAAGCCCGCCTGCACGACGTGTGCACCACCTGCATCGAAGCCTTCCGCGTGCTCACCATCCTGCTCAAGCCCGTGCTGCCAGCGCTGGCCGCGCAGGTCGAGGCCTTTTTGAAGGTCGAGCCCTTCACCTTCGCCAGCGCGCAGGTGATGCTGGGCCAGGGCCATGTGATCGGCGAATACAAGCACCTGATGCAGCGCGTGGACATCAAGCAGCTTGAAGCATTGTTTGAGCCTCCAGCCCAGTCAGATCAAGCGCAGGCAGCTACTGAAACAGTAGCACCCGGCGGCGAAGAACTGGCCCCCGCCATCACCATCGACGACTTCACCAAGATCGACCTGCGCATCGCGCTGATCGTGAACTGCGAAGCCGTGGAAGGCTCGACCAAGCTGCTGCGCCTGACGCTGGATGTGGGCGAGGGCAAAACCCGCAACGTGTTCAGCGGCATCGCCAGCGCCTACCAACCCGCCGACCTGATTGGCAAGCACACCGTGATGGTGGCCAACCTCGCGCCGCGCAAGATGAAGTTTGGCGTGTCCGAGGGCATGGTGCTGGCCGCCAGCCATGGTGACGAGAAGGCGAACCCAGGGATTTTTGTGCTGAACCCTTGGCCTGGTGCAACGCCAGGCATGCGGGTGCGCTGAAAGCGACCCGGCCCATGCGCTGTCTGGCCTGTGCTCTGGCGGGCGCCTTGCTGCTGCCGCAGTTGCTGGCCGGCTGCACGGTGGTGGCGGTGACCGCCACGGCCGTTAGCGTCACGGCCACCGCCGTGGGCTTGGCGGCGGATGCTGCCGTGGGCACTGCCAAGGTGGTGGGCAAGGGCGTGGGAATGGCCGTCGATGCCCTGTCCAGTGACGGGACAGCGGCGGACAGCAGCGGCATCCAGATCAGGGAGTCCATCCGCCCGGCGCCCGCAGAGCAATCCGCACCGCCCGCTCTGCCGGGCACACTGCCCCAGTCCAACCCGCCCCCGCTCACTCTCCGGTATAGCGCCCCGGCCGGTGGCTGATCCACAAAAAGCCGCTCATCACCAGCACCGCCAGCACCGAATACGCCACGCGCTCCACCGGCACGATGAAAAGTGCCAACAGCACCACAGTGCCGTCGATCATCATCTGCACCTTGCCTGCACGCATGCCGTAACGGGCTTGCAGGTACAGCGATATCACCGTGGCACCCCCCAGGCTGGAGCGGTGGCGCGCCAAAAACAGGCAGCCCGTGCCCAGCAGCAACCCGCCCAGCAGCGAGGCGAACAGCGGGTTCAGGTAGTCCACATGCATGACGTGCGGGAAGAGCTCCGTCAGCAGTGACAGCAGGGCCACGCAGACAAAAGTCTTGATGGTGAACTCGCGGCCCATGCGCGTCCATGCAAACCAGTAGAACGGCAGGTTGACAACAAAGAAGAGTTTGCCAAACGAGATGCCCGTGACGTAGTGCAGCAAAAACGCCACACCCGCCGTGCCCCCCACCAGCAACCCCGCCTGGTTGAACAGCATGAGTGCCATGGCCACAAACAGGGTGCCGGCAAACAGTGCCTGCGCATCTTCAAACGTGCCGTGGCGCAGGGAGGATGGCGGGGCGGAGGCGTCAGACATGGGTGGATTCATGGGATGGAGGCAAGCAAGCAACGCGCCAGACGGCGGGGCGGCTGACCGCTGCGCCAACCGATCCCGCCGCACGATTTTCGATCATATCGGCCTGCAGCGCTTACCAATCAAGCGCTATAAGCTATTAAAAAAATAGCGACAGGATCGACGGCAGGCGATCGGGGTGCGGCCGCTACGGTTGCACTTTGTCACCGGCTCACTACACTGGCGCACCGGCTTGGGCCTTCGTTCTTTACCCACTCCCTCTCCATCCATGCGTTTCTCGTTTGCCTTCCGCCCCCGTCTGCTGGATGCCCTGCGCGGCTACAGCCGCAACCGCTGGCTCGCCGATGTGGGCGCAGGTGTCACGGTGGGCATCGTCGCGCTGCCGCTGGCCATGGCGTTTGCCATCGCCAGCGGCCTCAAGCCCGAGGCGGGGTTGTGGACGGCCATCATCGGCGGCTTCCTCATTGCGCTGCTGGGCGGCACCAATGTGCAGATTGGCGGGCCGGCCGGGGCGTTCATCGTCATCGTCTACGGCATCGTCGAGCGTTATGGCGTGGCCAACCTGCTGATTTCTACGGCCTGTGCGGGGGTGCTGCTGTTCCTGCTCGGGATGTTCAAGCTGGGCAGCCTGGTGCGCTTCGTGCCGGTGAGCATCGTCATCGGCTTCACCAACGGCATTGCGGTGCTGATCGCGCTGTCGCAGGTGAAGGACTGGCTGGGGCTGTCCATCGACAAGATGCCGGGCAACTTTTTCTCGCAGGTTCATGTGCTGGGCCAGCACATCGGCACGCTGAACCCCTATGCGCTGGGGCTGGGCGGGCTGTGCCTGGGCGGCCTGTTCCTGTGGCCGCGCCTGTTCATGCACGGCTCGCCGGTGCTGCGCATTGCCGAGGGCCACACCGTGCGCTCTTTTGCACGCGTGCCTGCGCCCGTGGTGGCCCTGATCACCCTGACCGCGCTGGCCTATGTGATGGACTACCCAGTGGAGACGATTGGCTCGCGCTTTGGCGGCATTCCGCAGCAGGCGCCAGCGTTTGCGTTGCCCGATTTTTCGTGGGACACCGTGCGCCTGCTGGTCACGCCCACCGTCACCATTGCGCTACTGGGCGCCATCGAGTCGCTGCTGTGTGCGCGCGTAGCCGACCAGCTGGCCACCAACCCGCACCACAAGAAGCACGACCCCAACCAGGAGCTCATGGCCCAGGGCGTTGCCAATTTCATCGTGCCGTTCTTTGGGGGCATGCCCGCTACCGGCACCATTGCGCGCACCGTGACCAACCTGCGCGCGGGCGCCACCAGCCCCATCGCCGGCATCGTGCACGCTGCCACGCTGGCGCTCATCGTGCTGCTGGCCGCGCCGCTGGCCCTGCACATCCCGCTGGCGGTGCTGGCGGGCATCCTGCTTTATGTGGCCTGGAACATGGGCGAGTGGCACGAGTTTGTGCGCCTCAAGCATTTCAGCAACCACTACCGGCTGCTCATGCTGGGCACGTTCTTCCTGACCGTGGTGTTTGACCTCACGGTGGCGGTGGAGGTGGGGCTGGGGCTGGCCTGCGTGCTGTTTGTGCGGCGCATGAGCGCACTGTTCCGCGCCGAGCCCGAGTTGCCCCGCGCCACCACGGCCACGGCCCCTGCCGCTGACCAAGGGGAATTGGCACCAGGAGCCTGTCGGACTTGGAGCGTCGAAAGCGAAAATCGGCCCCAGCGAGGACAGTTTTTGCCGGATTTGCGGCCCCATAGCGGGGCTATGGGGCAAAAAGACGGTGAAAAATGGACCGCTGCGGCCGATTTGCAGCCGACGATTTCCACGTCCGACAGGCTCCTAGCGGCAGGCCCCCGCCCCCGCCTGGCCTGGCGCCTGCACGGTGCGCTGTTTTTTGGGGCTGCCGCCAAGATCGACCCCATTGTGCAGGCCGTGGAGGCTGGCCCCGAAGGCCCCGAAGTGGTACTGAACGCGCGCGACCTGTTTGCCCTGGACACGACGGGCCTGGAAGGCCTGGAGCAGATTCTGAAAGCCGTGGGCCAACGCGGCGGCGTGCTGTGCGTGCAGGATGCCCAAGAGCAGCCGCGCTCGCTGATGGAGCGTTCCGGCTTCAACGCCCGGCTGGCAGCGCAGAACGCAGTCCAGCACCGCAAAAGCTCCTAAAAAGAGAGCTGCTTGCGCTTATGCAGCAAGCGTTTCAGCCGTTTTTTACTATCAATCGTTGGCACAGGGCGCAGCGTCCCCACTGCCTTGCATGGCACGCGCCTGCCAGTCCCCGGGCGCACACCCTGTCCAGCGCCGAAACGCCCGGTTGAACGCGCTGGCCTCCGAAAACCCCAGCCTGCGCGCGATGACGACGAACGGTTGCGCACCGTCTGCCACGGCCCGGCACGCCAGCGCCCGGCGCGCACTGTCCAGCAAATCCGAATAGTGCACGCCCTCGGCCGTGAGCCGCCGGGCAAACGCCCGCTCGGTCAGGCCGAACTGGCGCGCAGCCTGCGCACGCTCGGTCACGCCCCTGTCGATGGCACCCGCCAGCCATTGCTCCACGCGCGAGCTCAGGCCCTGGGGCACCGACAACGCCGCCAGCTGGGCCGAGGCGTGGGCGCGGTGCAGGCCGGAGAGCGCCGCATCGGCCTGCGGCAAGGGCGCATCCAGCACGGCATTGGCCAGCAGCAGGCCGTTGAAAGCCTGCTCGAACTCCACCTCGGTCTCGAACACCGCGGCGTAGCCGGGCAGCGGCCCCAGTTGCCGGTGGGTGAACTGCACTCGCAGCGGCTGCACGGCGTGGCCCGAAACCCAGTGGCTGAAGCTCACCGTGGCCGCCAGCACGGCCTCGACCTGGTGCGCACTGAAAGCCAGCTCGCCCTGCTGCGGGTGGTACACCACCCAGCTCTGGTGCTCGCCGGCCAGGATCTGGAAGCGCCCGCCATCGCTGATGAGCCGCTGGTATTGCTGCAGCAGGCCGATGGCATTGCGCAGCGTGGACGACGACAGCAAGATGAAACCGACCACATTGAAGCTGCCTGGCCCCACCGTGCGCCCGGCGTTCAGGCCGAAAGCCGGGTCGCCCGTCAGCTCGGCGGCCGCACGCCACAGGCGTGTGATGTCGTCGATGGGCCAGCGCGGCGCGTCCAGGCAACCGCTTGCCAGGCCCGCGCGTGCCAGCAGCCGCCCGCGCGCCAGGCCCTGGCGCTCGGCAGCCGCCACGACGGTATTGACCCAGCTCATCGCAACGCTGGGCGCCAGTAAATGGCTCACGCCCTGTTCATGGGGAACACATGGCTTCAACACCGTCATGCCCGTCGTCGCCCTGAGGAAAGGTCACGATCGGGCTCCAAAGTCAACATGCATGGTCTCCAAGGTCAAGGCTGGAGCGATCATAAAACGCTATCGTCTGGCGCACAAAGAACCTTACAGAGAACCGCACAGGTTCCACAAACAGGAGACAAACCATGGCAGCACAGCACCATGATGTGGTGATCGTTGGCGGCGGGCTGGCCGGCATCGTCACCGCGCTCGAAGCCCTGCGCGCGGGCCAGTCCGTGGCGCTGGTGGACCGCGATGCCCCCGAGCGCCTGGGAGGCCTCGCCCTGTGGGCGTTTGGCGGCATGGCGCTGGTGGGCACGGCGCTGCAGGCACGCATGAAGATCCCCGACTCGCCCGAGGCCGCGCTGCGCGACTGGGTGCGATTTGGCGAGATGGACCCGGCCGACACCTATCCGCAGCAGTGGGCGCGCTACTACGTCGAGCATTCGCGCGCCGAGGTGTACGACTGGCTTCTGGGCGAGGGCGTCAAATTCATGCCTGCGGTCAACTGGATCGAGCGCGGGCGGCATGGCGAGGGCAACAGCGTGCCGCGCTACCACATCATCTGGGGCACGGCACGCGAGCTCACGCGCCGCATGATCGCCGCGATGCGCCAGGCCGACACGGGCGGGCGGCTCACCGTGCTGCACCGCCACCGCGCCAGTGCGCTGGATTTGCAGCAAGGCCGCACGTCCGGCGTGCTGGCGGTGAACGAGGACACCGGTGCCGAGGTACGGCTGACGGCTGCTGTGGTGGTGCTGGCCGTGGGCGGCATCAACGGCGGCCACGCGCAAACCCGCGCCAACTGGCCCACCAAC
>ERZ1023696.41-NODE-41-length-28810-cov-5.295506_pt1 | contig 28810 bp, 29 predicted proteins | sample MGYA00520859_ERZ1023696 | MGnify/ENA primary metagenome ERZ1023696 (study PRJEB33180, sample SAMEA4046002) | wastewater metagenome | place: Denmark | collected 2016-03-13 | study: EMG produced TPA metagenomics assembly of the PRJEB13832 data set (Local surveillance...
AAACCATTTTGACGGGGAAGTACGCTATGAACGCAATCCCCAAACTATACAATCATGCCATCAAACCAAAAAGAACGGGACTGCCTCAATTTTTGAGACAGTCCCGTTCCGCTTTTCCTCATTAGTGTTCGTTCGGGTCGTTTTTTGCATCTTCATGGGTCGGGTGGACGGTTCCGGGCACATGGTCAGGGCCTGCATAAATCGTATACAGTTTGAGTGGTTTGTCGCCTGTGTTGGTGATGTTGTGCCATTTGTCGGCAGGGACAAAGACAGCGTCATCGTCGGAAACTTTCTGTTTGAAGTACAGATCGTCCTCTGAGTCGCCCATCACGCACACGCCGTCGCCCTCTTCGATGCGGATGAACTGGTCGATGCCATGGTGTACCTCCAGCCCGATGTCATCGTTCGGTTGGATCGTCATTACCGTCACTTGTAATTTTTCGCCGGTCCAGATCGTTGTCCGGTAATTCTCGTTCTGCAGGGTTGCGTCCTCGATGTTCACCACGTAAGGTTTCTTGCCATGATCTTTAAAATCGATACTCATTTGAACTCCTCCTAATTTAAATTAAGTATTATATTGTAATAACTATAAACTAAGTATAACAAAGTGAGTCGGATTTGCAAACGATATGCTTTAGCTGTGACTGAGTGCCCATCTGTTTCTATTGTAACGCTTATAAAGCGCTTTCTCAAGGAAACGATGCCATTGGGTAAGTTTATTTGTGATATAATTGATGATATAACTTTAAACATGGAGGTGCGCATGTGTCAATCGATTGGGGAGAAGTGATCACTTGGAGCAATGCCTTTGATATAGTGGATATCCTGTTGGTATGGTATCTGGTCTACAAGTTGATCATGATTTTAAAAGGTACACGTTCCATTCAATTGCTGAAAGGAATCGGGATTATTGTGCTGATCAAACTGGCTGCGGTCACGCTTCAGTTGCAGACTATAGATTGGATCATGAATCGCGTCATCCAGTGGGGTGTCGTGGCGGTCATTGTCGTTTTTCAGCCGGAAATCCGAAAAGGATTGGAGCATTTGGGAAAGACTGGATTCAGAAAGAAAGCCAAACGTTCAATCAATACGAGTGAACGTTTGGTGATGGAACTGGATAAAGCGGTCCAATACATGGCAAAGCGAAAAATTGGAGCTTTGATCTCCATCGAGCAGCAGGACCTGTTGGACGAGTACGCTGCCACGGGGATAAGAATCGGTGGGGAAGTGACTAATCAGCTGCTCATCAATATTTTTATTCCCAATACGCCTCTTCATGACGGAGCAGTCATTATTCAGGATTACAAAATCGCAACCGCAGCCAGTTATCTGCCCTTGTCGGAGAGTTCTTTCATCCCGAAAGAGTTGGGAACAAGGCATCGTGCCGCAATCGGACTTGGTGAAGTCAGTGATGCCATCACCATCATCGTTTCGGAAGAAACAGGTGGTGTCAGTATAGCCCATAAGACAAGCCTGCTGCGCGAAATGAGCCGAGATGATTTTGTCGCCTATCTGACAGACCAACTCGTTGTGGAGGAAGAGGAAGAAAAAACTACCAATTTCATACAAGATTTCTTTGACAATACGAAATGGGGTGGTTCTGAATGAGAAAACAGCAGGATGATAAGTTTCTGGAAAACAAGTGGGTCGTCAGAGGCCTGTCTTTCTTGATCTCCTTATTGTTGTTCACCTATGTCTACTCAGAAAACTACGGCTGGTCCACGAGCACCAGCAATAGTTCCATCAGCACCAGCAAGCGGGAAACCATTTCGAATGTCCCGATCCAGGTGAATATCGATACAGACGAATATTTTATTTCGGGATTGCCGGAAACGGTGGTTTTGACATTGAATGGGCCGGAGAGCGTGCTCGTGCAGACGATTTCGGCCGCGGATTACCGCATCGTGACGGAGAATCTGGATGAATTGGGGCCAGGGACGCATACGATTCAATTGACGGCCGAGAATCTATCGAATGAAATCGATTATGCGATTACGCCATCACGAGTGAATGTCGTCATTGAAGAGCGGGTTGCCATCGAGAGCCCGGTGGAAGTCCGCTTCGATGAATCTTTGGTAGATCCTAAATATTTGGCAGGCGTTCCGGAACTGAGTGTGGATACTGTAACGTTGACTGGTCCGGCTTCGACCATCAGCCGTGTGGATAGTGTTTATGTGACAGTCGCAGCTGAAAATGGCTTGACAAACACCGTGAATATGAATACTGTAGTACAAGTAGTGGATGCAAGTGGGAATAAGTTGAATGTTTCCGTCGATCCGCAGGAAATTTCCGTCCGCATTCCGATTTCACTGTACGGGAAAAAAGTTCCGTTGGTCATCCAACAGATCGGGGTTCCGCTTGAAGGTAAAGTCTATACGATTGACGTAGATGGAGAAGCCAGTGTGACCTTGACGGGCGATAAGTCTATTCTTGCTGATATTGATGAGGTATTTCTGCCGGTCAGTGTCACAGGCGTAGAGAGCAACACCACCCAAACACTCACGATTCCGGTAGTGAATGACACTTTGACGGCCACACCGACAACAATCAAGGTAAACATCCGTGTGTCGAATGCTGCCGAGACCCCAGCTGATTCGGAGACGACCGCTGATGAAGGAGAGTCCTCCTCTTCCGCCGACGAAAGCAGTGCTGTCGCATCTTCGGCTTCAGATAATCCGAAAAGCGAAGAGGGTCAGTCGGATAGTAGTTCATAAATTAAAAATCAAACGAATCCATGCAAAGAAAATAAATGAAAAATCTAAAGGAGATTATAAGTAATGGGTAAATATTTTGGAACAGACGGTGTCAGAGGCGTTGCGAACAGCGAATTGACGCCGGAATTAGCTTTCAAATTAGGCCGTTTTGGAGGATATGTTCTAAGACAGCACGCTAAAGATATCGCACATCCGCTTGTGTTGGTTGCGCGTGATACGAGAATTTCCGGTCAATTGTTGGAATATGCATTGGTTTCCGGCTTGTTGTCAGTCGGTATCGAAGTATTGCAATTGGGAGTCATCCCGACACCGGGCGTGGCTTACCTGACACGCATTCAAGGTGCCGTTGCAGGGGTCATGATTTCTGCTTCGCATAATCCTGCAGGCGATAACGGTATTAAATTCTTCGGATCGGATGGCTTCAAACTGTCGGACGAACAGGAATACGAGATCGAAGCCTATTTGGACCAAGAAGGAGATGATTTGCCGAGACCTTCCGCAGACGGATTGGGCACGGTGGATGAATATCCGGAAGGCGTCCTGAAATACGCACAATACCTGCAGACGACCATTCCGGATGATCTTTCCGGCATCACAGTCTGCTTGGATGCGGCAAACGGGGCAGCTTCGCCTGTCGTCAACCGTCTGTTCGCAGACTTGGAAACAGACTTTTATACAATGGGTGCAAATCCGGACGGCATCAACATCAACAAAGGCGTCGGTTCGACTCATCCGGATGTCCTAGGTAAATTTGTCGTTGAGAAAAAAGCGGATGTCGGCTTGGCATTTGATGGCGACGCCGATCGCTGTATCGCTGTAGATGAGAATGGACGCATTATCGACGGCGACCGCATCATGTTCATCTGCGGTAAATATTTGAAAGAGCGCAACAAATTGAATCAAAACACAATCGTCTCGACAGTCATGAGCAACCTGGGTTTCCATTTGGCTGTGGAAGCTGAAGGCATGACGGCCTTGAAGACGCAAGTCGGCGACCGTTATGTTGTGGAAGAGATGCGCAAAAATGGTTACAATTTGGGCGGCGAGCAATCCGGACACGTTGTCTTCCTGGATATGAACACGACTGGGGATGGTCTTTTGACGGGTATTCAATTGTTGAACGTCATGAAACAGACCGGTAAAAAACTTTCTGAATTAGCTGATGAAGTGACGCTTTACCCACAAGAATTGGTGAACGTACGCGTTTCCGAAAAAGACGGCGTAATGGAGATTCCGGCTGTGAAAGCTGTCATCGAAGAAGTTGAATCCGAAATGGCAGGCAAAGGACGCATTTTGGTGCGCCCAAGCGGAACAGAACCGTTGTTGCGCGTTATGGCTGAAGCTGAAACGGATGAAAAATGCCATGACTACGTTATGCGCATCGTAAATGTCGTAAAAGCCGAAATCGGCATCTAAGAGATAGAGCCTGTAAACGATTTTATGGTCGTGGAACACTGCAGAGGTGGTGTTCCACGGCATTTTTTGTTTTGTGATCAGTGGTGAAGTATAGCTCCCATGAGTGGTTTGAAGCCATCCTTCAGAACAATGATTGCAAATATACACAATCATAAGTTTATGGTTATAATGTAAGCGAAACCAATGCGTAACGAAATCGACAGGTTAATGATAGGTAGGTGCAATCATGATAAAACCAAAACGATTCTATGTGCAAGCAGATCTTTTCGAATTACCGAAAACAAGGCGGGTCGGTCATTATCTCAGCGGAATGATCATGCCGAACGTGAGTGTCTTCATCACGTGGGGAATCATTACCACACTAATCCAATATCTTCGGGGACCGCTCCAAAGCTCTTTTCTTGAAATGGATCGCCTCATGATTCAGTTTCTCTTCCCTGTGCTGATCGCTTATACCGGGGGACGATTAATCGAAAATCGCGCCGGAGTAGTGGCGGCTGTCGCAGTGATCGGAATGCTCACGGAATCAGAAGATCCGCAAATACTGGGGGCCATGGTCATCGGCCCGTTGATCGGCTGGATTGTGTTTCTGTTCGACAAATATGTGTTGCCGAAAGTAAAGCCAGGTTATGAAATGCTTGTCCGTAATTTTTCGGCGGGAATCCTAGGCATGCTGTTCGGCTATTTGAGCCTTGTATTTATCGGCCCAATCATTGCGGGCATCACGAATCAGATTGGATTTTTTGTAGGCTGGCTGATCCAGCGGAATCTGCTGTTGTTCACGAATCTTTTTATAGAACCGTTGAAGGTATTGTTCTTGAACAATACGCTCAACCATGGCATCCTTACGCCGCTGGGGATTGAACAGGCAGGGGATGCGGGGACCTCGATTTTGTTCTTGATCGAGACCAATCCCGGACCGGGTCTGGGGGTTTTGTTGGCGTTCATCCTGTTCAGCCGAAAGGAACTGAAGGCCACAGCCAGTGGTGCTTTCATGATCCATCTGTTCGGCGGGATCCACGAGATTTACTTCCCGTTTGTTTTGTTGAATCCGCTGCTGTTTGCAGCCGTCATTTTGGGCGGGATGAGTGGCACTTTGATTTTCGAAATGTTTCAAGTGGGACTGAAAGTTCCGGCTTCGCCGGGATCGATCGTGGTGATTTTGGCGAATGCACCGCAAGAGATGTTACTGGGGGTTGCGAGTGGCATTGCAGGAAGCACACTGGTAAGTTTTATAATCGCTGCCCTCGTGATCAGGAAAGACCAGACAAAAAAAGAAATTTCAGAAAAGGTGACGAAAGTGACAGAAATCCGGACAATTTTATTCGCATGCGATGCAGGAATGGGTTCAAGTGCGATGGGAGCCAGCCTGATGCGCCAGCAATTGCAAGCGAGCGGGATTTCGATCCCGGTGGACTACACGTCGATTTATCGCGTGAACGATGATCCCCATCTTTTGCTCATTACCCAAAATGAGTTGAAGCACTTGGCCGAAATCCAAGCCCCACACGCACAACTTGTTACAATCGGAAATTTTTTGGACCAGGAAGAGTACACGAAAGTTATCACGATGCTGACTGATGAACAAGAAAATGAAATGATTCCGGAAGCAATTGGAAAAAAACTGCCGTACCAGAAAGTCATCTTTTTGTACGCGGATGGCGTGCGTGGTTCACAGACGATGGCCGTACAAGCGTTTCGGAATCTGGCGGAAAAGCAAAATATCGGAGTTGATGTCGAAAAGCAGCCATTGGAACAGTTGATTGCGGACCAACATAATTTGTATATCGTCACGGAGGCCTTTGCTGCTGAGAACGAGCTACCAAAGGGGCCGTTGCTGGTCGTCGAACATCTTATCGCAACGAATAAATACGAGAAACTATTAAGGGGAGATTTGTCAGATGTTTCTAACTCCTAGAGAGACCCTCATTCTAAAAGAATTGCTGCATTCCGCCTCACCGGTTACCGTGGAACGCTTGATGAGCCTGCTGAAAGTCAGCAAGCGAACGGTCTACCGTGAGTTGGCAAATCTCGAGCTTTCTTTGGAATCCATCGGCGCAAAGCTGGAGAAAGAAAGCCGGGGCCGCTTTCGCTTGCTTGCGGAGGATGCCGCAAAAGCAAAAATCCTTTCCATTGTGTCTGAGGATGAACCTTCCGAATTATCCGCCACGGAGCGCCAGCATGCCATTTTGCTGCAGCTGTTGAACAGTGACGAGCCGATCAGCATGCAGACGTTTTTGGACGAATACTTGATCAGCAACACCACGTTTTTTGCCGATATCAAACAGTTGGAGCTACGTTTGGCGCGTCTGCCCTTAACGATCGCGAGAAACCGCGGCTATGAACTGGTAGGCAGCGAAAAGTATCGCCGACTTCTGTTGGCCAATATTCTGGGAATCGAGATCAATGAGTACCACTTCTTTCACTTTTCTGAATTGGAAGATAAAGAAAGTTTCTTTATGCAATTCGTCAATCAGGAGCAGCTGCTTTTTGCTCAAAAATTAGTGCGGGAAATCGTCGAGCCCCGCTTTTCCGACTTGAGTGATCGGAAGCTGGAGTTTTTGATTTTGATGCTGACGATTTCCATGGATCGCGTCCCGCGAGGCCGCCAACTGGTGGAAGAGTCCTATGCGGGACAAATCAACAAGGAACTTTTGGATCTGTCGAAGCAGATTTTTGCTAAAATCGCAGCCCATACGAAGCAATTGTATGCGGTCAGCGAAGTCGTTTTCTTCGCTAATCTGTTGGGCGATTTCTTCAGTGACTTGGATAATGATTTTTTTAACGAAAGCTTCGATCCGCGTTTGGCGTACCAGGTGAAGCAATTGATCGAGAACGTCAGTCAGGATGCCGAAGTCAATTTCTTTGAAGACAGCAATCTTTATAAAATGCTTTTGACGCATCTTTCCGCGGCGTTGAGCCGCGCCATCCTGAATCAAGGGAGCCTGAACAATCCCATCCTGGAGCGGATCATGGGGCAATACTCGGAAGTTGCGGGTGCGATCCGCAAAGCCTTGCCGAAGGTGTTCCCGCAGCAGGAATTTTCGGAAGAGGAGATTGCCTATATGGTGCTGCATTTCGCCAATTCCCTCGAACGCAGCCCGAAAGTCATCGCGGTGGATATTGCCGGCATTTCCCCGAGCGGCTTGGCCTCTACGCGGATGCTGGAAATGCGTTTGCGGAAACATTTTCCTTTCATCAATGAAATCGTCTTTTTCCGGATAGCCGACCTCGGAAAACTGAATCTGGAAGAGAAGTTTGACTTGACCATCTCCACTTCCTTGTTGCCGGGGTACAGCGGGAAATACTTATTGATTTCCCCGTTGCTCCTGGAGGACGAGATCAAGCAACTTAAAGAAGCGTTCCGCGCAATCGATCATACGACGCGGCATGTTCAAGCCATGGCGAAGTCCAGTCTGCCCGACAATGATGACTATCAGGAAGTCATGACATTTATCGATGAAATCAACCAGTTGCTGAAATACTTCTTCGTCAAGACGCTGGAAAACAGCGCCAGCATTTCCGAAACCGTCGCTTTGGCAGTGGAAAATATTTCAACTGAAATCATTGCGGACCCGGTAAAAGTCCGGGATAAATTGATGAACCGCTATCAGCAAGCGCCGATCGGGATTCCAAACACCCATTTTGCTTTGTTCCACGCCTCGCATGCCGCGGTTCTTCAGCCTTGTTTCTGTGTCTTTGATCTGCAGACACCCCTGGAAATAATCGGCATGGACAAAGAACCGATGACTTTGACGCGGATGCTGGTCATGCTGGCGCCCGATCCGATCGAAGAGAATGTCGCTAAGATGCTGGGGAAAATCAGTGGAGCGATCATCATGAACGATTTAGGGATGGAGATTTTCAATTCCGGTAATGAAGCAATCATCTACCAATTGTTGTCGGCGCTCCTGATCGAAGAAGTCAAGAAGTAAAGAATTGAGGAATCCGTATGATTACAATCAAAGATGAGCATATATTGTTGGACCAAACCTACAACAACGCCGAAGCCGCAATCGTTGCCGCCGGTGAATTCCTGGTGGGGCACGGATTGGTGTCGCCGCCTTACATCGATTCGATGCTGGCGCGCCAACGTAAAGTGAGTGTCTATGTCGGCAATTTTGTCGCCTTGCCTCACGGGGATGGCGAGGGACAGCCCTATATTGAAAAAGAAGGTATCTGCTTGATTCAGGTGCCCGACGGCGTCAACTTCGGCAGTAGCAAGGAGCCGCAAATCGCGACTATCCTATTTGTGGTGGCATTGAAGGAAAAACAATTGGAAGCTTTGCAGGACATCGCTTTTTTCTGCTCGGATATCGAAAACGTGATGGCGTTGAGCGATGCCAAAGATCTGCGGGCGATCCAGAATATTCTCCAAAACAGTTAACAGGAACAAGTAAATATCAGTGCAAAAAGCAAGCAACATCCCCTCCGGTGGAATGTTGCTTGCTTTTTTTGTGCGCCTGCTGACAGGAGAAGAAGGAAGGAATGAGGAATGAGGGCGCAGCTCCGGTAAAGAGTCCGTTCCCCGGAGAAGAGTGAAACAGATCTCAGCAACGATGCGCTCCGGATACATGTATCAAGTCCTGGCACAAATAAACGTGCCAAAGCACGACTATAAACCAATTGAGGAAGCGCATACAATAAAGACATCAAAAGAAACAGTTTGAAGGGAGAAACAAAAAATGGAACAGACACAACAAGCCTCGCTGAAGGCAAAGGTTCAAAAGTTAGGCAGTACGCTCTCAAGCATGGTGATGCCGAATATAGGGGCGCTGATCGCCTGGGGAGTTTTGACGGCATTATTCATCCCGGATGGCTATTTGCCGAATGAATCCTTCGCTTCGATGGTCGGCCCGATGCTTACGTATCTCATTCCTTTGTTGGTCGGTTACACGGGAGGTAAAGTGATTGCAGGCGAACGTGGTGCGGTTGTCGGCGCCATCGCCACAATGGGCGTGATTGTAGGGACGGAGATCCCGATGATCATGGGTGCCATGATCATGGGACCGTTGGGCGGTTTCACGATCAAGAAATTTGATGCGATGTTTCAGAACAAAATCAAGACCGGTTTTGAAATGCTGGTCAACAATTTCTCGGCAGGCTTGATCGGATTCGCTTTGGCACTACTCGGGTTCCAGGCGATCGGACCGGTGGTTGACCGTTTGACACAAGCAATGGCAGCCGGGGTTGAAACGATCCTGAACGCACAATTGATTCCCTTAACAAATATCTTCATCGAACCAGCAAAAATTCTTTTCCTGAACAATGCAATCAACCACGGCATTTTGACACCGTTAGGAACGGAACAAGTCAGCGAAACAGGACGTTCGATCCTCTTCCTGCTTGAAGCAAATCCTGGCCCTGGTTTGGGCGTGTTGTTGGCTTTCACTCTATTCGGCAAAGGCTCAGCGAAATCAACAGCACCGGGCGCGATGATCATCCACTTCTTGGGTGGGATCCACGAAATCTATTTCCCTTACGTCATGATGAAACCGCTGTTATTCCTGGCAGTCATCTCGGGCGGCGTTTCCGGCAGCTTTGTGTTCCAACTTTTAGGCGCTGGTTTGCGGGCTCCGGCTTCACCTGGTTCGATCATTGCGATTTTGGCTATGACACCGATGGGTTCTTACTTGCCAGTCATTTTAGGGGTCGTCGCCGGTGCGGCAGCATCATTTGCGGTAGCAACGGTCATTTTGAAGGCAGACTCCAAAGAAGCAGCCGATAATTTTGAAGAAAGCGTCAAAGCGACCCAAGCCGCAAAATTAAGCGCAAAAGGCTCAGCTGGACAAACAAGTCTGACAAATATGTCGGGCATCCAACACATCATTTTTGCTTGCGATGCAGGGATGGGTTCAAGCGCAATGGGCGCTTCTATCCTGCGCAAAAAAATAACTGCAGCCGGGTTACCCCAAGACGTCACCAACCGCGCCATCAATAATCTGACGGATGCAGCCAATACGTTGATCGTCACCCAGGAAGAACTGAAGAATCGTGCCCAACAGAAAGCACCGAATGCAACTTTTGTAGCGATCGAGAATTTCCTGAACTCGCCAAAATACGATGAAATCGTAGCTACGCTGTCCGGAACCGATCTAAAAGAAACAGCCGTTGCACCTGCAGCATCACGCCTTGACGTTGACTTGGCGAACATCAATGAAATCGTCTTGGTCCATGATGACCGCAAAGGCTCCGCCACGATGGGACAAAAAGTAGTGGAACGGATTTTGGAGAGGGAAGCGCTGGATATACCTTTAAGAAAAATGCACATTGACGAGCTGAAGGCATCTCCGCAAACATTGGTGATCAGCAAAAACAGTCTGACGCAAGCGGCCCAGCAAAAAGTTCCTGCAGCGGTTCATCTGTCAGTGGACAGTTTGATCACGACATCGAAATACGAGAGCGTCGTCGCCAACTTGAAGCAAATAGCGTAAAGAGAGGAAGAATAAGATGAATAATTTAGATAAAGAAATGATCGTTTTGAATAAAGCGTTCGCTTCAAAAGAAGAAGCTATTCGTTTCTGCGGCCAAAAATTAGTGGACGCAGGCTGTGTGGATTCGGATTATGTGGAGGCTATGGTGCAACGCGATCGGATGTTGTCAGTGTATATGGGGAATTTCATCGCGATTCCCCATGGTACCGATGCAGCCAAAGAGCACGTGAAAAAATCAGGCATTTGTGTGGTGCAAGTGCCTGACGGGGTCGATTTCGGCGACGAGCAGGAAGAAAAAGTGGCAACCGTTTTGTTCGGCATCGCAGGAGTCGGCGATGACCACTTGGAATTGATCCAAAAAATCGCGCTGTATTGCAGCGACGTGGATAACGTCGTTACTTTGGCGGACGCTTTGACAAAAGATGAGATCACTGGCAGCTTAGCCATTGCATAAGGAGAGATGAAAATGAAAGCAGTACATTTTGGTGCCGGAAATATCGGCCGCGGCTTTATCGGGGAAATTTTGAATCACAACGGGTATGCAATCACTTTTGTGGATGTGAACGATACAATCATCGAAGCTTTAAAAACACGTGGCGGCTATACGATCGAGCTGGCGGACGAGTCACGCAAACAGATCCAGATCGAGAACGTCACTGGTCTCAATAATGCCAAAGAAGCAGAAAAAGTTGTGGAAGCGATCGTTGAAGCGGATCTCCTCACGACTGCCATCGGACCGAATATTCTGCCCAGAATCGCGCAATTGATTGCAGAAGGGATCAAGGCACGTGCAGTCCGGAACATCCAACAGCCCATCGACATCATCGCCTGTGAAAACATGATCGGCGGATCGACATTCCTGGCGGGTGAAGTCAAGAAATATTTCACGGACACGGCTTACCTTGATGCGTATGTCGGCTTCCCTGATGCAGCGGTGGACCGGATCGTTCCGATGCAACAACATGCTGATCCGCTCTTTGTGCAAGTGGAGCCCTTCAGCGAGTGGGTTGTACAAGGGACAGCCTGCAAAAGCCCGATCCGACTGGAAGGCGTTGCCTATGTGAACGATCTGGAGCCTTATATCGAACGCAAATTGTTCAGCGTCAATACAGGACACGCTACGGTAGCCTATACAGGAGCTCTGCAGGGCTATGAAACCATCGATGAAGCGATGCAGGATAATCTTGTCGTCATCCAACTGCGCTCGGTATTGCATGAGACAGGCAAATTGTTGATCGCTAAATGGGGATTCGACGCAGCCGAACACGAGAAATATATCGAAAAAATCATCGGCCGTTTCCAGAACAAATACATTTCCGACGCGATTTCCCGTGTGGCGCGCACGCCTTTAAGAAAATTAGGCAATCATGAGCGCTTCATCCGTCCGATGGTTGAATTGACCCAAATCGATGAGATGCCTTTCCATTTGCTGGAAACGATCGGCATGGTCTTCAATTATTTCGACCCGGAAGATGAACAATGCCAAGAACTGAAAGAAATGATCCTGCAAAAAGGATTGGACAAAATCATTACGGAAGTAACCGGAATAGACAATCAAAAAATCCTGGGCAGCATCAAACAGAACGTCGAGAAATATGCTTATAAGGTAGCTTGATCACTGCCTTTCAATCAGCAACTTTCAGCCATGCCCGTTGTGCCGTTCAAGCCGTCATTTTAGACATCTTGATGAAATCAAACGGCACAACGAGTATAAGTTTTTCTTAAATAGCGCTTCAAACCGGCTTTGCGATTGAAACCGAATCAAAAACGTTTTGACAAGGTCACTGCTTGTAGGATAAAATGCATATATTCTGGAAAATACAAAGCTAGGAGGATAGAGGAAGAAGCAAATGGATAGCGCCAGACTTCAGGGAGCACAGGTAAATTGGCCCTGAAGTGACGAGGATTGGGTTTATCGAAAGATTCGGCGGATGACCCAAGGCAAGTGTAGTCTACAGGATTGAGGTAAAAAAGACCCTTTTGCGGCTGCAGAGCCCAGAACGGTCTTACAGAGATCAATCCCCACACCCAGAAAAAATCGAGATAACAAAGGGGATTTTTACGCTTATGTGTGGAATAGTTGGATATGTAGGACAAGGCAATGTACAAGAGGTATTGTTGCATGGATTAGAAAAATTGGAATACCGTGGTTATGATTCAGCCGGTATTTTTGTCGTAGACGCTGAAAACCAAGGTCATGTATTCAAAGAAAAAGGCCGCATCGCTGATTTGCGTGCAATCGTCGACAGACAGGTGGATGCGCATACAGGAATCGGACACACGAGATGGGCAACACATGGCGTGCCGAGCGCAGAGAACGCGCATCCGCACCAATCTGCGGATGGACGCTTCACTTTGGTTCATAACGGTGTCATCGAAAACTTCAAAGAAATCAAAGACGAGTACCTGCAGGGCGTTAATTTTGTCAGCCAAACAGATACGGAAATCGTTGTGCAGTTGATCGAAAAAATCGCTGCCGAAGGAAATCTGGACGGAAAAGAAGCTTTACGCCGCGCTTTGTCGATCGTAAGGGGTTCTTACGCTTTCGCTTTAGTCGATGCACAAGCTCCGAATGTCCTTTATGCAGCTAAAAACAAAAGCCCGTTGTTGATCGGCTTGGGTGATGACTTCAACGTCGTTGCCAGTGATGCAATGGCTACTGTTCAGATCACAAACCAATATGTCGAAATCCACGACGGTGAAATGATCACATTGACCGCTGATGGCGTCACAATCGAAAAATTAGACGGAAAAGCGGTAACACGTAATCCGTATACGGCTCAAATCGATGCCAGCGACTTGGAAAAAGGGACATACCCTTACTACATGTTGAAAGAGATCGATGAACAGCCTGCTGTTATGCGTAACATCATCCAAAAATACCAAAACGCAGAAGGTCGCTTGACTGTTCCAGAAGAATTGGTCACTGCTATGTTGGAGTCTGACCGCATCCACATCGTGGCTTGCGGAACGAGCTACCATTCCGGTTGGGTAGGCAAACATTATCTGGAAAAAATTGCACAGATTCCGACAGAAGTGCATGTCGCCAGCGAATTCTCCTACAACCCGCCGCTATTGAAAGGTAATCCGTTCTTTATCTTCCTTACCCAAAGTGGGGAGACTGCGGATAGCCGCCAAGTATTGGTGAAAGTAAAAGAATGGGGATACCCAGCTTTGACGATCACAAACGTGGCTGGTTCAACCTTGTCGCGTGAAGCGGACTACACATTGCTGTTGCATGCAGGTCCAGAGATCGCAGTCGCTTCAACGAAAGCTTACACGGCACAAATCGCTGTCTTGGCTGTCTTGTCGGATGCGTTAGGCGCGAGAACGGGTCATGATATGGGAATCGACATGGTCCATGAATTGGGGATCGTCGCAAATGCGATGGAAGCGGTCATCGATGACAAAGAGCGCATCGCTGCATTGGCTGACATCTACTTGCCGAACACCCGCAATGCTTTCTACATCGGACGCGGTTTGGATTACTTCGTATCGATGGAAGCTGCATTGAAACTGAAAGAAATTTCTTATATCCAAACAGAAGGTTTTGCTGCCGGAGAATTGAAGCACGGCACAATCGCCTTGATTGAAGAAGGAACTCCGGTTTTGGCTATCATTACCCAAGCTGATGTTGCCAGCCACACCCGCGGAAACGTCGAAGAAGTGCGTTCGCGCGGAGCAAACACTTGCGTATTTGCAATGGAAGGTTTGGCTAATGAGAACGACCAAATCATCTTGCCGGCTGTTCACCCAGCCTTGGCTCCACTGATGACAGTCGTTCCGACCCAACTGATGGCTTACTACGCAACGCTTCACCGTGGCTATGACGTCGACAAACCAAGAAACTTGGCTAAATCCGTTACGGTTGAGTAAACAGCATCTTGTTTAAAAAACATATATGAGCAGTATGGGATCCTTCAGGGATTCCATGCTGTTTTTTTGCGTTTCTTGTTTGGGGGTGCTTGTGCTTACCGGAGCAGCGCGGAAGCGGTCCTCAGCTCCGGTAAGGTGGACGGCTACCGGAGAACACCGGTAATTTCAACCGCAACTCCGACGAAGCTCTTCTTATCGGAGAAGGTAAGAAAATACGATTGGAACTCCGGCGAAGCCTCCGTTCACCGGAGGAACGTGCCGGAACGTCCGCTAATCCAATCCCGGAGAGAAGTTTCAGAAAAAAAGATAGTAGCTGCCTTGATGCGGCAGCTACTATCTTTCGTAATGTGTCCAAGCAGACCAGATAATGACTTCTTTTGTGGCAATGTCAACAGAATAGACTACCCGATGTTGGATATTTAACCGTCGTGAATATTTATCATTCAGATTTCCGACCAATTTTTCATAAGGCAGTGGATTCTGAGAAGGGTTTACTTTTAAAATCTCCATTAATCCGATGAATTTTTGATCTAAATGAGCGGATTTTAAATTTTTTAGGTCTTTCATAGCGGATTTTGCTATTTTTACAGAGTATCCCAATCGATATCCCCCAGTGCAACAAATTCATGTTCTTGTTCACGCTGGTGGATGACATCAGCTACTCCGGAAGATTGAAGGTACAGCGTTTCTTGAATAGCATCCCAATCTTTTTTGCTGACCATAACCGCTTCGCTTTCTTCCTTTTTGCCTGATATGTAGACGGGTTCATGGGTTTCGTTGACATCTTTCAGTAATTGATAAAAGATTTTGCGGGCTTGGCTTGGATTTACGATCGACATAGGATCTCCCCCCTTTTTAGTTTCTTGCATCATTATAGCGTACTTAATTAAGTACGTAAAAAGGCGTGCCGAAATGAATTGCTGAGAAGTTGCGCAGTTTATGGTTCTCCTGATGTATTTTTTCGACTTTGCAGGGTCTGATTAGTTCAAAGATAATAGCACTGCAGTGAAGCAATAGTTGCACTAATTCGCTGTTTTCACTGGAAAAAGTTTTGCTGCGCTGGAAACCGCAGGCGTAAAAAATCAATTTTCCCCATTCGTGGCGCGCTTTTCCAGGAATCAGACCATCAAATATGATTTTCACCCTCCCCTTCTAAATTCCAACAATTGAATTAGTTCAAAAATTGGACACCTTTTCCGGTTCGAGGACTGTATTAATTTATTTTTTATTTGGTCTATACTCTGGACTATAGAGATTGAAAGGGGATACAAAAAATTATGGCAAACAACTGGTTGGAATTAGACGGAAAAACGGTTATCGTTACAGGAGGAAATTCAGGGATCGGATTACACATCGCGGATCACTTGAAAGAACAAGGCGCAAACGTCGTTGTAGCTGATTTAAGTGTTGAAACGGGAACTAGTGCATATGGTAAACTGAATGTGAAGACAGATGTGACTTCCATCGAGAGCATCGAGGCAATGGTCGAAAAAGCTGTTGAGAAATTTGGAAAAATCGACGTTTTGGTCAATAATGCAGGTATGAACTTGCCGCGTTTATTGGTGGATGTCTACAGTGATGAAAGAAAATACGAAATCGATGAAGACTCATTCAACAAAATGACAGCAGTCAATCAAAAAGGAATGGTATTCACTACCCAAGCCGTCGTCAGAAACATGCTGAAGAACAAAGTGGAAGGCACGATCATCAATATCTCTTCCGAATCCGGCATGGAAGGTTCGGTCGGCCAAAGCATCTATTCAGCAACAAAAGGCGCTACGAATTCTTACACGCGTTCATGGGCAAAAGAACTGGGTAAATTTGGCATCAAAGTCGTCGGTATCGCACCGGGGATCAACGAAAAAACAGGATTGACAACTCCTGCCTACAATGAAGCATTGGCTTACACAAGAAACATACCGGTTGAGCAATTGGACACAGGGTATGAAAAGAGCATTCCACTGGGACGCGTCGGAAAATTGGATGAAATCGGCTACTTAGTGGCATTCTTATCTTCCAATAAATCCGCTTATATCACTGGAACAACAATCAACATTACAGGCGGGAAATCTAGAGGATAGTATGGGGGCATTGAGATGTCAACGGCAAATGATAGAGAGCTTTTGCTGAGAAGTTTACTTTCAAATAAAGAAACCGATCTTCAAAGTCTCGAGGAAGCGTCGGGAAAAAACAAATACCAGATCAAAACGATCATTTCGGAATTGAACGATGTCTACGAGGGGTTCTTAAAAATCCAACAAAAGGATGAATCCAAAGTAGGCATCGTCAGAAAGGAGGGGGTGAACATATTCAACTCACTTCATTACAATATCCATCAAGACTTCAATAAAGTAGAATGCAGGATCGCGTATCTGTTGTACCGCTTGATATGTACAGAGGAGTACCTGAATATCGGAGACCTCTCCGAAGAAATGAGTGTAAGCAGGAGCACGGTGAACAACGACCTCAAAAAGCTGAAGCAGCTTTTGGAGAAATACAATGCGAAAGTCGTCGGAATCCCGAACAAAGGCATCACCTTCCAGTGCAGCGAATTCGGCACCCGCTTGGTCCTGATTTACGAAGTATTCGAGTTGCTGCAGATGACTTTTCTGCCGGACCAAGAAATCCAGGATGCGCTTGACGGACTCGTCCGGGACTACAAGCTGGATGAGCAAGCGAAAGAACTGCTTTATAAGGCGTTGGCTGTAAGCGTACACAGGTTGGCGCATGGGCATACGATAGATTCCGAAATTCCGATGTACAAAAACTTTGAGGCGGACTCGGCAAATATCATCGCCTATACCCAACTGCTGCAAAAGAAATTTGCAGTTGCGTTGAATGACCATGAAATTGCGTTTCTTGCTTTCCCGATCAACACAAGGAACTCCGCCTACGTGAAAGGGAGCGAAAATTCCGAAAACGAAGAAGTTCTGAGACAAGTCGTTTCCAGTATGCTGAAAACGGTAAGGGATCAAGTCATGATCGAAATCGATGAAGAAGCCTTCTTTGATAAAGTCAAATATCACTTGCTTTTCCTGATAAACAGGCTGGTCTTCCGGATTCCGAACACGGATCTGTATCTGGAGCAGATCAAGCTCAAATACCCTTTGGCCTTCGAGCTGGCGAAGATTTCGCTGTCGGAATTGAATCGCCTTTACCAATTGCGTGCAAGCGCGGACGACATCAGCTATCTGGCTGTCTATTACGCACTGATGCTGGACGAAAGGCAAGCGAACGATTCCAAAGGGAAAAGCACAAAGGATGTAGGCATCATCACCAACCTTGGAAGAGGGAGTTTTGAGCTGATCTGCAGGCAGATCAAAGAGATCGTCGGAATTGAGATGAATATCGTCCACATCAATACCGACAGTCTGCCGAAAGAAAAATTGAAACGGTTCCGGCTGCTCTTCACAACCGAAGAGATTTCCGTGGACACCGAAGTCCCTGTCATCAAGATCGACAGATTGGTCAGCCCGGACGATTTGGCCCAAAAGATCTATGCCGTGGAAAAAGATCAATACAACATCAAATACCTGACAAACGAGGACATCAGTTATCACCTCGTCGATCTGAAGGGTCAAATGGGTTACTTCGATTATGTGGAAGAAATCATGTCCTACCTTTCCAGAAGATACCGTCTGTCTGAAGATATCCTGGACCGGTTCGTGGAAAAAGAAGAAAGACACACAATGATTTATGAAAACAAGGTAGCTTTCCCGCATTTGACCGACCCAAACATCAACAAGTTGGTGTTTGTCCTGGGGAACATCACGATGGCCAACCGCAACGACGCGTTTTCCTTGATGTTATTTCTAGTGACACCCGAGAAAATTTCTGAGCAGCAAGAGAGAATCTTGATGCAGGTATATGATTTTGTCTTTAAGGTCATCAATGATCCTACTCTGATCAATGATCTGAAAAAAGTGGATGATGCACAAGGACTTATTGAGATGCTGGAGAAAAGAGGTACGAAATAGATGAACAATATGCTTGCATTGGGTATTCTGGTTGTCGGCGCTTTTTTGATCCAAAGCGCACTGGGATTTTTTCAGATCAAACATTTCGGCAATGAATACAACGAATTGAAGGCGGACGGCAGAGTTGCGATAGGCAAACGGGCAGGGAAGCTGACTTCCGGAACGATCATCATGTTCCAACTGGACAGCAACGGCATGATCGTCAGAGGCAAAAAGCTGCAGGGGACCACAATCTTGGCCAGGTTCAAACCATACAACAATTTCAACGGCAGACTGATCGAAGCCATCAAGGCAGAGGATCCGGATGTGCTGGCTGAAATCAAGATCACCCGCAAAACCATCATGAATGCGGTCACTAATTACCGGATGTTCATAAACGGAGAAATCATTCCGGAGAAAGAATCTCCCTTTAAGGAATTGACCAAAAAAATTACAAACATTAAGTTCGGTTAAATCGTGTCAGAAATAATACATATAATAAGGAGTGTTAAATATGGACTTTCTAGTTAAAGGTGCAGAAAGCTTTATCGGATTATTTCAATTAGGTGCTAATACATTTATGAGCTGGATGACCGGCATCGTTCCAATCGTCTTGATGCTGATGGTATTCATGAACGTCGTGATCAAACTGATCGGTGAGGAAAGAATCAACGGCCTCGCACAACGCTTCTCGAAATATTCCTTGGTCAGAAACTGTATCCTACCTTTCTTGGCAGCCTTCATGTTGGGGAACCCCGCATCATTCACCCTAGGGAGATTTTTGCCGGAATTCTACAAACCAAGTTTCTATGCGGCACTTGCACAATACAACCACACGAGTAACGGCCTTTTCCCACATATCAATGCAGGTGAATTGTTCGTATTCCTGGGAATCGCGTCAGGTGTTGAAACGTTAGGATTGAGCACCACGCCATTGGCTATCCGTTATCTGCTTGTCGGGCTTGTGATGAATGCTGTAGGCGCATATGTAACCGACTTCACAACTGCTTATGTCTGCAAAAAATCAGGCATCCAATTGAGCAAAACAGCGAAAGTTCAATAATAACGACCAAGAAGATGTTGCATTAAACAAATAGAATGCATGAGAACGAGAGGGGTATTCATTATGACAAAATATAACAGCATCAAAGTCGAAAAAGGTTCCGGCGGCTGGGGCGGACCACTGATCATCACACCAACAGAGCAAAAACATAAATTCATCTACATCGTAGGCGGCGGAGAAAAACCTGCCATCGTCGACAGAATCGCTGAACTTACAGGTATGGAAGCCGTAAACGGATTCAAAACATCCATTCCGGATGATGAAACAGCCTTGGCTATCATCGACTGCGGCGGAACATTGAGATGCGGCATCTATCCTCAAAAAGGCATCCCGACAATCAACGTCGTTGCCACCGGCAAATCAGGTCCTTTGGCTAAATACATCAACGAAGACATTTACGTTTCAAATGTTGGCTTGAATCAGATCCAAGTAACTGGCGAGACAGCAAATGTAGCGGCAGCAAGCGTAGCAACTGCAGAACCAGTGGCAGAAGAGAAAGTCGCTTACACTACAGACAAAAAACTGACGCAACAAAATGCCGAAAAAGGCAGCGTAGTGGCAAAAATCGGTTTGGCTGCAGGTAAAGGGATCGCAATCATGCTGCAATCAGCCCGTGAAGCGGTGCAGACAGTCTTGCAGACGATCATTCCGTTCATGGCCTTTGTAGCGATGCTGATCGGTATCATCCAAGGCAGCGGAATCGGCAATCTGTTCGCGAAAATGATGATTCCATTGGCAGGTAATGTCTGGGGCTTGATGGTCATAGGGTTCATCTGCTCCTTGCCGATCCTTTCTCCGCTGTTGGGACCTGGCGCCGTAATCGCGCAAGTTATCGGAACATTGATCGGTGTTGAGATCGGTAAAGGCAATATCGAACCAAGCTTAGCTTTACCGGCTTTATTCGCCATCAACACACAAAATGCTTGCGATTTCATTCCAGTCGGGTTAGGCTTGCAGGAAGCAGAAGCCAAAACAGTAGAAGTCGGCGTACCATCCGTTCTTTATTCTCGATTCCTGAACGGTGTGCCCCGCGTATTCGTCGCTTGGTTAGCAAGCTTCGGATTGTATTAAAAATTCAGAAAAGCTGAACGGGTTCGTTCAGCCAATGGTTAAAAACTAATAATCGGAAAAGGTGAAGTAAAATGTCAATTTATTCAACGGTAGTCACAGAAATCGGACCTAACGCTAAGGAGTTTTTAGCTGAGGATATGATGGTATTGTTCGGAGACGATGCTCCGGAAGCATTGCGGCCATATTGCTTCCTGATCGAACAAAATGCACTGGAGCAGGATATTCAACTAGGACACGCGTTGGTTATCGGCGACGATAGTTATCGCGTCACAGCAGTGGGTAATGTGGTCAACAAAAACCTCAGGGATCTGGGGCACATCACCATTAACTTCAGCGGAGAAACAGTCGCTGAATTGGCAGGCTCTCTGTATGTTGAACACAAAACAGTGAACGAAATCGCGGAAGGCACCATCATCAAAATCACTGAAACTGTGGGGTAGTAGCGTATGTACATAGATTCGAACGACATCAAAGCAATCGGAAGTTTTTTGAAAAGCGGATTTCTGAAAGGAGTCACCACCAACCCGACGATTTTGTCGACTGGTTCCGGCAGTCGCTTCAAACAATTACAAGATTTATTGGCTTTGGAGCCGACGGAACTTTTTGTACAATTGCTGGGTACGACTTCTGAAGAAATGTTTGCCGATTATGAAGCAATAAAGACATTTGATGCAAATCACCGACTTTCGATAAAGATTCCCGTTACACAAGCAGGCTTGGAAACAATCAAAAAAGTGAAAGAGGACGATCCGGAAAGAGCGATCCTGGGGACACTGATCTATTCTGCGGACCAAGGGATCCTGGCCGCCGCAGCCGGATGCGATTATCTGGCACCGTATGTGAACAGGATGCTGAACAATGCGATCGATCCCTTCAAGGCGATCCGTTCCATGCGGACGTTCATCGATGCCAGAGGCTACAAGACCAAAATCATGGCAGCGAGCTTCAAAAATTCCCAACAAGTCATCGATTCTTTGGAGTCGGGCGCGCATACTGCCACGATCCCTCCGGATGTCCTGAATAACATGATGAACAAGGATTTGGCGCTGCAGGCATTGCAGGTTTTTGAAGCAGACGGACAAGCGTTGTTGGCTGCATATGGTGAATAAATACAAGAAACGGTAACGTTTCGTGCAACAGAACGAGTTGACTTCCGGAAAAATTATGATACGATTAGAACAACAGCAAATGAACTGAATATTCTTTTTACCACTAGGGGTGCTTTACCGGCGGATGACTGTCCGCCAAAAAGCTGAGATCGAAGTAGGACTTCGAGACCCTTAGAACCTGATCTGGTTTGTACCAGCGTAGGGAAGTGGCGGCCTCTTTTGGCTAAGTAAGTCCCTATTGCATAAGGAACATACAACCACTTTTTTCCGTTGGGAAGAGAGTGGTTTTTTTGTTTGCAAAAATCAAGAGCGGCCGTCCGGATAAGTCGGGACCCTGGCGGAGCGTTCACAGCATATGGAGGGAAAGCAATGACATTTTCAGCACAAATCCGCCAAGCGGTCGAACCGATCTGGGCAGCCAGCATGAAGCATCCGTTTGTGAAAGGCATCGGGGACGGCACCTTGCCGTTGGAGAATTTCCGTTTCTACATCCAGCAGGATTCCTATTACCTGACGCGCTTCGCCAAAATTTTGGCACTCGGCGCGGCCAAAGCACCGGACATCGCGACGACCAACCAGTTCGCCGACTTCGCGAAGCATACGTACAGCGCCGAAATCGGCCTGCATGAACAATTTTCGAAAAGGCTGGGCATCACCGCGGAGGAAAAAGAGCTTTTCAAGCCCGCGCCCACTACCTATGCCTACACTTCCCATCTCTATCGCGCCGGCCACGCAGGTCATCTTGGCGACGTCATCGCCGCCGTATTGCCGTGCTACTGGATCTATGCCGAGATCGGGGATGCCTTCATTGACGCAGCACCTGAAGAACCGATCTATCAGGAATGGATCGCTACCTATGGCGGGAAGGATTTTCAGGACCGGGTGGATGAGCAGATTGAGCATCTGGATAAGATTGCCGCAGCCGTGAGTGAAGCCGACCGCGAAAGGATGAAAGAGCATTTCATCATCAGCAGCCAGTACGAATACGCTTTTTGGGAAATGGCCTATCGCATGGAAACGTGGCCGATACCGTTGGAGCAATAAGCGACAAAATCAAACGCAAAGAGGAGACAGACAAAATGAAAAAAGAATTGAAGCTTACAGATATTTTGGTGACGATCGTCATCGCCATCGCTTTCGGGATCGTCTACATCCTGTGGGGAACGGTTTATTACGCGGTGCAGCCGTTGGGTCTGCATCTCGATCAGCTGTTGTACGGCATGTGGTTCATCGCCGGTACCGTCGCCTATTTTATCATCCGCAAACCGGGTGTGGCGCTGTTGGCGGAAATCGCTGCGGCTTCAGGTGAATTCCTTTTGGGGTCGCCATGGGGTCTGACCGTCTTGCTTTCCGGCGTGGTGCAAGGATTGTTTGCGGAATTGGTGTTCATGGCTTTCCGCTACAAACGTTTTGACCTGAAGGTTGCCGCTTTGGCAGCTTCGGCCTCTTGTGTGGGTTCGCTTTTGGTGGATGCGTTGAACGGGCAGATTGCTGAGCTGGCCCCTTGGAACTTGGCGCTGTACTTGCTGGCCCGTTTTGCCGGCTCGATTTTCTTTGCCGGGGTGCTGGCCTATTACTTGGCGGAAGTCCTGGAGGATACCGGCGTGACGAACCTTGTCCGTCCGCTTTCGACTGAAGATTTCACAGATATGGATTAAGGAGGATGGCGGAAATGGAGCGGCAAGCGTATGTGGAGAAACTGAAACTGAAATTTCCCGGCGATGCCGAGTTGTTGTTCAGGGACCTATCCTTTTCGGTCACTGCCGGCGAGAAAGTGCTGCTTTTGGGGCCATCCGGCTGCGGCAAATCCACGCTGCTGCAGGTGTTGAGCGGGCTGATTCCGCAATCGATCGAAGTGCCGATGAAGGCCGAAAAGCTCGTGACGCCGGCTTCCTGGGGCTATGTTTTTCAGGACCCGGACAGCCAATTCTGCATGCCCTATGTCGATGAAGAACTCGCTTTTGTGCTTGAAAATCTGTCGGTCCCGCGCGAAGAGATGGCTGCCAAAATAGACTTCGCACTCCGGCAAGTGGGGTTGGAATTGGCGGACAGCCATATCCCCATCGCAAGCCTTTCCGGTGGGATGAAGCAGCGGCTGGCGATCGCCTCGGTATTGGCGTTGGATCCGGAAGTGCTCTTTTTGGACGAGCCCTCCGCTATGCTCGATCCGCAAGGGACGGAAGCAATCTGGGAAGTCCTGCAGGATGTCTGCAAGGACAAAACGGTCATCATTGTGGAACACAAAATCGATCATGTGCTGGCATTCGCCGAACGGCTCGTGTTGTTCGATTCATCCGGCCGCATCATCGCCGATGGGCCGAACGAAGAAATCTTCTTGGAATACAAGGAAGAGATGAAGGAGCAGGGCATCTGGTTTCCGGGGGTGTGGGACCGGCATCTGGCAGAAACGCCGTTGCAACGGGAGCAAAAGTCCTTTAGATTGCAAAGCCCGCTGATGGAATTGCGTGATTTCAAAGGCTTCCGTAATGGGGAAATAAAGATTCAAGGAGCCGGGCTGGCGGCCTATCCGGGTGAATGGATCATCATCCGCGGCCAAAATGGAGCCGGGAAAAGTACTTTCCTGCATGCCGTCATGCAGTTCATCAAAACGAGCGGGGACTACGAGTTGGAGGGGAAACCGATCAAAAAAGTGAAAAAGCTGGCTGATCGGGTCGCTTTCGTTTTCCAGAATCCGGAGTACCAGTTCGTGGCGAATACGGTCCATGAAGAGATGGCTTATTCGCTGCGGATGGATGGGAAGGGAAATTCGGATATCGAGAAGCTTGTGGAGGAATATCTGGAGCTTTTCCAATTGAGCGGGCAGCGGGAGAAAAATCCTTTCCAACTTTCGATGGGGCAAAAGCGCCGCCTGAGTGTAGCGGCGACGATCATCCAAGGACAGCGATTGATACTCTTGGATGAACCGACTTTCGGGTTGGATTCCAAAAACACCTTTGCCTTGCTGGAATTTTTGGAGAGTTACCGGAAAAAGGGCGCCGTCATCCTGATGGTGACCCACGATGAAACACTCTCCCGGAACTACGGGACAACTTTTTGGACGGTTGCCGACGGTGAAATCAGGGATACCACGGAATCGGCTACTGACATGCGGACTGCGTTCTCCGCGGAACTGCAGCTGGAAGGGGGAATGTGCGGATGAGGGAATGGGAATTAGTCAAAGAGACCTGGCTTCACCGTGTCAACCCCAGCCTGAAATTGGGCATGTCGCTGCTGCTCTGCATCGCAATTATGTTTGTCCGCAACCTTGAAATCATGGCCTTCATCGGCAGCGGGCTTTTGATCCTGTTCCTGCTGTTTACGGGACAGCCGTTGAAGCGGATCTTGTTGCTATTGATCCCTTTCTGCGCCATTTTCGTGTCGACAGCCAGCGCCATGATCCTGTTCGGAAAAGGCGAAACGCTTTGGTTCGAATGGGGGCTGATCCGCATCACCGAGGAAAGTTTCTTGCGGGGGATGCTGATCGGCCTGCGCGCATTGGTCTTCGCTGTTTTGGGCTTGACCTTCGCATTGACGACGAGGCCGGTCAACTTGTTTTATTCGTTGATGCAACAGCTTCGGCTGAATCCTAAATATGCCTACAGCTTCATGGCTGCGCTGCGGTTGATCCCGATCATGACGGAAGAATTCGAAACGATCCGCAATGCTCGCAAGGTGCGCGGAAGCGAAAAGGTGAAAGGCTTGCAGGGTATTCTCTTCAGGATGAAGGTCTACACCATCCCGCTCTTGTCAGGGAGCATCCGGCGTGCGCATCGCATCGCCGTGGCGATGGAAGCGAAAAGGTTTTCCGGCAATGAGAGCCGGACCTATTATTATAAGATAGGTTTTTCCGGCAACGATTTTGTTTTCCTCGCGTACATGGCGCTGCTTGCGGTCATGAGTTATGGGCGAAGCATTGGATAGGTTGAGGAGTTTTTGCATGGAGAAGTTGTGGGGCTACCCAGCTCCGGTTAAGGAGGCTTCGCCGGAGTTGACACCACATTCAGATGCCGTCTTCCGACCAGCTGAAGCTACATCGGAGAAGAGCCCATCTATTTACCGGCTCCTCCGGCGAACGAAAGCCTGGCCGGAGCTGGCGGGTATGTTTTTGCAGTCTTGTTCTCTCGATCTGTGGGATTTCAGCTGCAAAAGTGGAATACGCACAAAAAGGGGCGATCTCATTGCGAGACCGCCCCTTCTTGTCTTATAGTCTTCACTCTAATGTGATGGACTGTTATTCAGTTTGGCAAGATTGATCGCGGACACCGTTTTTGCCGTCATTGTCCGTTTCAGCCGTACCGTATTGGTTGCCGTCGCCGTCTGCTTCGCCCGTAGCGTTTTGGTTACCATCCTGATTGGCTTGCGTACCCGTTCCATCGCACGTGCCGCTTTTCTCGCGGGCACGTTTCATGGTTGCCTCTTCATTGCCTTGTTTTTTTGCTCCTTCATTTGTGCATTCGCCTGACTTGATTTGCTCTTGGGTCATCGTGCCGTTCTGGGCTGCCGTGTCGCTCGCTGCCAGTACCGGTGCTGCACCTCCAACAAATAAGCCTGCAACGGATAGGATGGTCATGATTCTTGTCTTGTTCATTTTTGTTTCCCCCTGGTATGATTTTTTGTTATTTCTTACTGACCTAAGAATAATCAAAAAGTATGGCAGAAGCGTGTTTTTAAAGGCACATTTGTGTGGTATTATCGGGGTGAAAACATAATCTTGCCATATTTTTGCAGTATGATTTCCCCGAGGAGGGAGTACGATGGTAAAGCTATTGATTGCGGATGACAACAAACAAATAACATCCATCCTGAAGGAGTATTCAGAAAAGGATGGCTACGAGGCGGTCGTCGCCTATGATGGCGAACAGGCGCTGCAGGAATTCGGGAAAGACAAATTCGATTTGATTTTGCTGGATGTGATGATGCCGAAAAAGGATGGCTTCGAAGTGTGCAGGGAAATCCGGAAAGTTTCCTCGATTCCCATCATCATGGTGACCGCCAGAGGGGAAGATTTTGAACGGATCATGGGCTTGGATATCGGAGCGGACGACTACATCGTCAAGCCTTTTTCGCCGGGTGAAGTGATGGCGCGCATTCGGGCAATCCTACGGCGGTTGGATCAGACATCGGACAACAAGGATCACCATAAACTCTACGTCCATGAAAATCTGGAGATCCGATTGGACGAATTCATCGTAAAGGTCGCCGGGCACCAAGTCCATCTCACGAAAAAAGAGATCGAGCTGCTTTGGATTTTGGCGACAAACAAGAACAAGGTGTTCAGCCGCGACAATCTGTTGGATAGTGTCTGGGGCTACGACTATTTCGGCGATAATCGGACGGTCGACTCGCACATCAAGCGCCTGCGGGCAAAGGTCGATCAAATTCCCCATCCGTCGTGGGACATCAAAACCGTTTGGGGCATCGGCTACAAATTTGAGGTGAACCCAGATGAAGTATAAGATCACCCGCAAACTGGTCCTCTATTTCACTTCCGTCATCTTGCTGTTTTCCTTGGTTGTCGGAGGGGCCTTCCTGCTGCTGTTCACCCGGCATACCGAACAAATTTACCGGGCGGATATGCAGGAACGGGCTGAGGCGATTGCTGCCGGCGTGGCGGATTATTTGGAAGACGGGAGTACCGCTTTAGATGAGGTTCCGGTCATTGCAAAGGGCAGTGCCAACGGTAAACAAACAGGAACTGCCCTGCTCGTACAAAGTGGTGCCACGGGTACGACCGGGCGCAAAAATGTGAACGGATACAACGCCTATATCACGGCCATTCAGGATATCGCGATGGGCGAGGTGTGGATTGTCGATCAATCCGCGGAGACGATCAGTGTCGGGACCGGCAAAAAAGAGATCACCTATGGGGAACTACCAGGCGCTGCACTGGCGCTTGTCGATGAGGTGTTCGAAGGGGACGTCGCCTTCAGCGAAGGCTTCAGCCCGTTATTGGAGGATACCTCCATCACGGTCGGTGCGCCGGTGCTCTCCGCAGAAGGGGAGGTTATCGCTGCGGTCCTTTTGCACGACTATATCGCAAACATGCAGGCTGCCGTGCGGTCGGGATTTTCGACTTTGGGAATCAGCTTGGCTTTGGCTTTGATCGCTGCCGTCGGGATAGCGGTCCTGTTGGCGAAACGGTTCATCCAGCCGTTGAAAAAGATGGAAGAAACGACACAGCAGTTGGCGGATAACCATTACGAAGCCCATACGGGGATTGTCCAAAACGATGAAATGGGTTCGCTTGCGGCCAACATCGATATTCTGGCGGAAAAGTTGGCGGAAGCCGCGCAAGAAAGCGCCAAACTGGATAAGATGCGCAAGGATTTCATCACGAGCATTTCCCATGAATTGCGCACGCCGGTCACGGTCATCCGCGGCTCGCTGGAGGCCTTGAACGATCATGTCGTCGAGGATCCCGCCAAAATCGATGAATACTACCAACAGATGTTGACCGAAAGCATCCATCTGGAGCGGATGATCAACGATCTGCTGGAGCTGTCGCGGCTGCAGAACCCGGACTATCAAATGGAGATGAGTTCCTTGAATTTTGTGGATGTCGTGGAGAATGCCATCCGTTCCGTGCGCTATATCGCCAGGGAAAAGGGGATTACGCTGACTTTCTCGAAAGAGCCGTTGGCGTTCATGCTGATGGGGGATTATACCCGGCTGCGGCAGATGCTGCTTGCCGTGATGGAAAATGCCGTCAAATTTTCAGCCGAAAAGAGCGAAATCCGGATCACGTTGACTGGCGCAGGTGAGGGCTGCCGATTGGCTATCACTGACAACGGGCCAGGAATCCCGGAAAAGGATCAACCGTACATCTTCGAAAAGTTCTTCAAATCAAACGAAGAAAGCAACAAGCAAGGCACAGGTCTGGGTTTGGCCGTCGCCAAGCAGATAGCCGATCGCCACGGCATCGTTTTGTCGGTCGAAAGCACACCGGGAAAAGGCTCCACCTTTCTATTTGACCTGAAATCGCAAAAAAATCAGCCGCAGTGATGTTTCGGCTGATTTTTTTGTTAGTTATATGTGAAGTCCCACTGCATATGGTCATAGACATGCCCGCTCAAAGTCCGTTCGGAAACTGTCCTGAAGCCGACTTTCTCATAGAGTTTTTTTGCCTGCAGATTGTCTTTTTCGCAATTCAGGCCGATGACGGTTTCACCCG